>Ga0115011_10001954_pt1 | contig 14510 bp, 11 predicted proteins | sample TroAtlMetagenome_2_FD_88705 | JGI IMG/M metagenome (GOLD analysis project Ga0115011, IMG submission 88705) | Marine eukaryotic phytoplankton communities from Atlantic Ocean - Tropical Atlantic ANT8 Metagenome | ecosystem: Environmental > Aquatic > Marine > Oceanic | place: Tropical Atlantic...
ACAAGACCGTCCTGTCCATCTGGATCGATTGCGGACGTCCATGGAATTAGCCCTTCACTCCAAAAGCGCCCGCTTTTTCTCTTGGTAAGTCAGTCTCACAAATATTTATAGACTCGCGAGTAGATATCTGGTAGTTCCCCTCTCGTAAGGAGGAGCATGACACGATTCATTCCAGTAGCTTTGCTCATTATGAGCACCCTCATCATCGGTTGCGGTGAGGGGGATGTGCGCCCTTCTGAGGACACTCTTCTCCCATCCTCACACGTCCTCAAGGCAGACGCTCCGGAGTGGATGGAAGGCAGTCCTGTTCAACTCGCCCTGGTGGATGTCACAGGAGCCTTGCCCGAGGGTGACCTCACCTCTCTCATGAACAATGGTTCCATCGAAGAGTTGGCCGAAGAAGACGCAACCGCCTTATCCGGAAAAGTGCGTAAGGGAATTCTCATCGCCCTGGATGCCCAAAACCTGACTTGGGGAAAAGGGGTTGCCCGCCGGTGGAGATACCGCATCAATACCGAGATTCCTTCCATGAATTTCACGGGAGGGTTCCGCCTCCCTTTTACGGTGAACGCCCATTCTGAAATCGAGCTCGCACGGGTATTTTCGGGAAATGGCGCCGCGGCCCAGGCTTCACCGCTTACCATCCAACATCTTCCCTACAATGTGCAGTCTGCCCTTGCGTTACCTGTGGGAAGTGTCGTGACAGTGCCTATTCATGGACGAATGGCCCTGGATGCCAGCGGAGCGTTTTTGACCCGAGCCGCCCAGCACTCTCCCGAACTGAGTCCTCACCTGAGCACGTCTGTTATGGGCTCTCTGTCGGGTGTTCGACAGGGAACTCTGGTGGGAGAAGGGCGATTCCAACTGCAGTTCATCCGACTCCAGGACGACAAAGTCCGGGTGCGGGTCTTTGCCGGCTCGGATGTGTCTGGCAATTTAGGGGGAGTGGGCTCTGTGGCTGGGGCCATCTCCTACGCCTTCATTCCCCTGGCCATCGTAGACCGGGCCCTTGCTATTCGAAAACGGGTGGAGGAATTCGGCGCGTCCATCACCAAACGAACGTCTGCGACAGAGCGCAGCCTGGAACTCTATGCGCGGCTTCCGGGTCAACTTAAGCTGGTGTTTGACCACCTCCCTTCCGGAGAAATGGCAGAGGAAAACTGGATTCATCAACTGGCAGGCTCCCAAGAGGACGGAGCCCTGAGTGTACTCGCACAGGGAGGGGCGTCTCTTCAAAGCCTCCAAAGCACCATCAAAAGTCGCGTCGACAGCATGCTTGATACAGTGACCATCCCCTGGAAAAACCGAATCCAACCCATGGTGGGTAAGGTGCAGAAATGGTCCAGCAGGGTGCTCTCACTTCATGGGACAGTGGTTCTTTCTCAGCCCTTTTCTCGAAAGGTGAGAACCATGGGGGACTATACTTTCGACCTCTCGGACCCGGCAGCCCAGGAAGCCTTCGAACGAGCCATTTCTGGCAGGACAGCCATGATTGGAGCCTTTCAGGGCATTGACGGTTCCTCGGTAACGGATGCCTTGTACGGTGACCTGACCCTTGCTGAATCCATCGCGGAAGAAGACGAGGGCAGTATGGCTCCACGAATCAAACGGGAAGCCCTGGCTTTCGGTGACATGACGGAGAAGAAAGTCAGCGCGAGGGTCAATGGACTGTGGATGTCTTCTGGAACCGATGTGTCGTCAAATACCAATCAATTCCTGCTCATTGACGAGGAAGGGCAGAGCCACCAATGGATGGCTCAGGCGTGGGAATTGGTGAGAGATGTGACCTGGTGGACAGGTTCAACCAAGGAGGCGGTGGCCTCAGGCAGTTTCCTGAATGCCTCGTCCAACGACAATGACGCCGGCTATTGGATGTCATGGGAGAAAAAGTACCCAGACTCCGCAGCTGACCCCGTAAAACTGGCCCTGGGCGAGGCCATCAACCTGGGGGGACCTGTGGCCCTGAAAGCAGGGGTTCCTGCATTGTATTCCGGAGAGTATCCCGGAACGGTAACGGCCAAAGTACAGCTCGCTATTTCGGATCAAGGTCTCGGTTTGCTCTTCGACCCTGAGCTCACCACAGACAGCTTGCTGTGGGCCGTATTTGCCTCTGTCGCAGAGAGCTTCGACAATCAATTTGGACTCCCTTATCTGGCGACTTTTCAACGTCCGTCAGGACTGTCGAACATTCCCGGAGGAGAGAATGCTTGTGAAGTGGTGGCCAAACATTTTGGGGGTCATTATTGTTTCTTCTTTGCCAATGACTTTATCCCCGCCCTGAGAGCCGTCCAAGACGGAACAGGACCCCACAACCGCTCAGAATTCCTTGCAGATTATTACAAGCGTGGTGGATGGATGGGAAATCCCATCGGCTCCCGAGTTCTGGTTCGGTTCCTGACCACCCTGCTCTACGCCCTGGACGCAGAAGAAGAAGTGACCCTCCAGGTAGACATTCACAATGACCGCAATCAGAGCGAAGCCGCATCCCCAAAATTGATGAAGGGAGACCCGGAAGAACTCACGAAAATTCGCCTGATGACCCCTGAGGGAATTCGGTAATCACTTTTCCTCCTGTTTTGGCACCCTCTGCTCATGGATAGCCGGGAAAGCCATCGAAGTTTGGGGCTGTTGATTGAGCAACCAAACCAGGCCCCTTTTCAGGGTAGGCCACCCCTTGGTTCTGTGCTACCCTCCCAGGGATAAACGCAAATAGAAAACCCGAAAATGGAGGCATCAACGATGGCTGACATCACTGTGTCCAAGCTCATTACGACAGATAGTCAGGTACGTTCGAACGACATAGGCGTGGCTTTTGAAACCGCCCTTCAGAAGCGAATGGACAAGGTTGAATATGACATGGGCAACTTTACTGCTCGTGTAAAGACAATTTTTTTGAACCCCGTCGTTTCCATTAAGGGCACTCTCGACGTCCAGGAAAACGGAAACCAGGCAAAGGTGTTAATCACTGCCAACACAAAACCCAATGGATGGTTCTGGTTCGGTGTTGCCGTGGGATTCATCCCCCCCCTGACCATGTGGTTTTGGGTCCTGCTCGCAGTCCTGTTTTTCACTCAAAGAAATGGCTGTATAAACACCCTGTGTGAGTCTATGGAAGAGGTCAATTTCAATCTGGGACAGTCAGCGAGTGCTGCTGCTCCCGCTGCGATAGCGCCGGTTGCTGCCGCTCCCGCCTCAAGTGTGCCTTCTGGTGGCAGAGTGTCCGTGGCAGATGAGCTGGTGAAACTCAAAGCCCTCCTGGACGAAGGAATCCTGACCCAGGAAGAATTCGGTGCACAGAAAAAACAATTGCTAACGTACAGATGAAAATAACGTAGCCCTGTTTTCAAGAATCATCATCGACTATGAGCCTTATCCCAATCACCCATAGGAGTTCCCATGAAACCAACATTTTTCGCACTGCTCCTGCTTGTCATGACTGCCGGCTGCACCGGCTCTACCGCTGACAGCACCAACGAGACACCCTCCTCGACTGAAGGCAGCGAGGCATCCACAAACGGAACCACTACAGGTGGAGGGATTCAGGGAACGGTAAGCAACCCAAAAGCGGGGATTCCCTGCGAGGATTGGGTCGAATGCTGGCCGGACCACACCCTCCAATGTGTCGACGGGACATGCACTGAGGCCCCCAATCCTGGCATGGGAGAACCCTGCAGTGATGGGGGGGATTGCTGGGGTAAATATGGACTGGTTTGCGGTGTGGGTGGATGTGTTGAGCCCCTGTGTGAGCAGGATAGTGATTGTGAAGACGAGGTCCTGGTCTTCCAGGGAATGTCTAGTCGCATCATTAATGTCTGCTCGTACGGAATGTGCTTTGAAGCGGGGTGTATCGAATACTGTGCCCCCTGCGGAGACTTTTACTGCGATGAGGGGTATCTGAATGGCTATTCCTGCTCTGAATGTTGGGACAATCTGGGAAGTGATGGGGACGATGGGGACATCCAGGAGCCCGACGCCACAGAAGATGTCACAGAATCGCAGCCTGTACCCTGGACCATCGAGGCCTGCGATATTCTCTGGCCCGACGACCCTTTTCAGGCCGCAGTCTACGCCTTTTTGGCCGAATATGTCCTGGGTCTGGGAACCATGGTGGGCTGTTATGGAGATTCCTATCCCAACAACAGCTTTATGAATGTGGCCGAAGCACTGGAAAATGGGTGGAGCGGCGGCAGTCCTGCCGAGGGTCTGGCCTATGCCCAGGATTGGGTGGACAACAACGCGGAGTCCTATGGAGGAGTCCCCTTTGACCTGGCGGACGTGTTCAACCTCACCGACCTATCCAATGGAGAAGGCGGAGAAGGAGAGACAACGGATTGTGAGCTCCCCGTAGAAGACCTCTCTCCAGGGCAAAGCAGCACTTCTGGTTTCACCATCACAGAAAACCCCATGCAGGACATGCCGGGAATGGCCTGCATGACCAAATACGTGGAGGTCTTCGGATTGTCTGTCGTGGCAGAGGGGGGCCTTACCAACGCTCAGGTCCTTCATGCGGCTCAAGTCCTGGCGGAACTCCTGGATAACGATGAAGACGGAGAAGCGGACGACCCTGCCCTTCTGGCACAACTCCAGAGCGTCGGAGGACTCATTCCCATGTTCAACTACGACGGGTCTCCCGGTATGAACGACATGATGAGCAACTTCTCCAACGCAGGCACCAGTGCCGTGCTCTATGCCAATGAAGTAGACCCCGACAACCCTGGGAAATTCGGTTCAGATGCCACAGTGGAAGAGATTCTTCACACCATCAATCACCGGGGGCATACGGTCATTTATCCCGAGGCATTCGCCATCACCCCCGACTCTTCTCTCCTCACCGCCGCCATGGATGTGGCTCGGGGAGGCCAATTCCTCAACGTCCCGGCTTCGTATCCAGAAGAGTCCTGGTACCACTACGACGACACCACTTGTGACTACGGATGCATGGCCATCGAGTACATCTACTGGGCCATTGTCACCAACATGGACATTCTGAACGACCCGGCCACCTGTCAGGAAATCGCCAATGAATGGGAGACCTGCTCCAAGGAGTCTCTGGCTGCTACAGATGTGCTGGTCTACGAGTTGATTACAAACCCCGCATACAAGCTGCCACAGCTGGCTCCCGATGGGGTTTATGCCCCCTGATCAATCGGTGGGGAAATTGCGGAAATAATCGATGGTCGCCCCGGAGTAATACGGGGGAACCTGATGCCCCGTAGCCGGCCCATACAAGCAGTACCGAACCGGACTGGAACACCCCGTGTATTCCACGCATTCTCCAGGCGCTTCACCGTCGGGCAATTCCGTGTACTGGTCCACTCCGTCACACCCCCGAATCCCCAGCCAGAAGTCGCGGCATTGGTCGCCAAAGTCACCGGGATAGGCCTGGTTGTTGCCGAATGCATCATCGGCAATCCCGAAGTACGTCCAGACAGCAGGACTGCCGAGACATTCGGTGGAAAGGTCCCCATAGTTGAACCAGTAGGGCTGATTGGCTGCGGTGGGTACCGCTGCTGTAAACCGATCTCCCAGGAAGCAACTGACCACGTGGGTCATGTCCCCTCCCCAACTGTGTCCCGTGACAAAAACACGTGACGTATTGATGCAGTAGGTTTCCTCCAGGTGATTGAGGAGGGCTTCAGTGTAGTTCAAGTCCCCCATGCCTGTGGCAGGACCGGCGTTAGGTCCCAACAGCCATCCACCGTATTCTCCCCATCCATCAAACTGGCGCACAAGCGGGTCGGGATAGACAAAAATTTCCTGGGCGCCGCCCCCTTCCAATCCCAGGTACCACTGCATGTTCTGCCCGTTGGAATCTCGGCCAGCAAAACCGACAATCAGATCGTGGGGAACCGTCGGGTCATAGTTCGCAGGCAATGAGAGATAGTACCCGCGGATGCCGTCTCCCGCCTCCCCAGCATCGAACTCCAGCTGAACCCCTCCCGGCGTGAGATTGGTGGGGAGACCGCATCCAGCACTGCTCACAACCGGCTCTTCAGGCTCTTCTTCCGCCGCATCAGTTTCTGGAGCTTCGACGGCATCGGATTCTTCTTCCTGGGCATCTTCCGCCACGCCGCTTTCTGTGGTTTCCACCTGTGCGTCCGTGCCTTCTTCGTCCACAGCTTCTGTCCCGTCAGTGGTGTCCGCTTCCAAATCCATGCCCCCAGCGGTGTCTTCACCTGACTCGGGTTCGCCATCCCATGCACGACTGTCTCCCGGGCCCGGCGCGCCAGGTTCAACCGGGGTGGAAGGGTCCATCACACAGGCGCCCCCTTCCTCTACGGTTCCCGGACCACACATCAGGCCGCTTTCTTCATCCGCGCATCCGGAAAGAACCAGGGCCATCACCACCGTCAAAACAAGTCGCATCTCTCTACCTCCACGCACCATTGATCGTGGATGGATTGTAGTCCATCCCCCAGGGAGAACAAGCGAGGAGGAGTTTCATTGTCCGGTTTTCAATCCGTTTGGGAGGACTTTCCAGGCCAGATACCTCCCGTCCATACCACGCCCAATCCAAAGAGAAACTGAAAAGGCATGCGGGCCCACAGCACCCAAGTCTCGTGGGGCATGTCTCCGAAGTAGACCTCATTGACCAGCATGTGGATATTAGCGGGATACACCGCCACGAGCAGGGCCACCAGGCCCCAGGCAGCAAAAAGACGGGTTCGGGGGACAAGGAGTCCGATCCCGCCCAGGATTTCAAAGACCCCGCTGATGTAGACCAGCTCCAGGGCCCAGGGAAGATAGGGAGGTACGATGCCCACGAAGGGCTCCGGATCCACAAAATGCTGAATTCCGACCCACGCGAACGCCAGTCCTACAAACACCCGAGTGATGCGTTTCGACTTTGACTCCGGTTCCAAAGCTCCCATCTCTCCCTCCAACGCTTGAAGATCCTCTCGAATACAGGCCCCATTTTGGCGCATGTGCAGGATGATGACAAAGAAACAGGAAGAGAAGCGGCCCGACTCTGGAGCTTTCCCGAACCCGGTGTTATTCTCCCGCCACATCTAGAAATCGGACCAAGTGTCCCCGTTTTCACACGGGGGCCAGACAACAACGGATGGGCAATGGGAAACCTCTACATGGTACTGGCTGTTCTATTGGGAGCTGCCCTGGGAATGGTGATTGGCTGGCTTTGGCGCGGGAGCCGAACGGACAGTCGCGGAACGGAAGACGTTGGCAAAATGGCCCTCCTGGAGGAGCGGGCCAATCGTGCGGAATCCCTCGAAAGTCAATTGGCGGAAACCAGCTCCGAGCGAGAGCAGGCCGAGCGTCAGGCCCTCCAGTTTGAAGTAGAACTCAAAGCCCTTCAAACCCAGTTCGAAGAACACAAGACAGCCATCAAGGAGCGAGAGGCCAGCCGGAAAGCCGACCATGAGCAAAAGAAGTCCGACCAGGAACTCATGGTAGCCAATTTCAAGGCCGCCGCCCACGAGATTGTTGAAGAGCGCTCCAAGGCTTTTGACACCACCAGCAAGAAGAGCATCGGCGAACTCATCAAGCCCCTCAAAGAGAAGCTGGAGGGCTTTCAAAATCAGCTCAAGGAATCGGAGAAAAGCGCATCCAAAGAGCGCATTAGCCTGGAGGAGCAAGTGAAGAACCTCAAGGCCATGAACACCCGCATGAGTGACGAGGCTCAAAACCTGACACGGGCCTTGAAAGGAGACAGCAAGGCCCGTGGAAATTGGGGAGAAATGGTTTTGTCACGGGTTCTGGAGCTCTCGGGACTTCAGGAGGGTCGAGAGTACGAAACGGAAGTCACCGAGACCGACGAAGAGGGAAAGAGGAAGCGACCCGATGTGATCGTTCACCTCCCCGGGAATCGCCAGGTGATTGTGGATGCCAAAGTCTCCCTGGTGGACTACGACGGATTCTGCGAAGCGGAAGGGGCCGAGGACCAGGAGGCGTCCATGAAGCGACATGTGGCCTCCATTCGGGGCCATGTAAAAGGACTCTCCGACAAGAACTACCACCACCTGGAGAACATCACGACCATCGATTACGTCTTGATGTTCATGCCCATCGAGGCCGCATTTACCGAAGCCATGCGTTTCGACCGAAACCTGTACGACGAAGCCATCTCCAAACGGGTTCTCATCGTGACCCCATCCACGTTACTGGCGGTCTTGCGAACCATTGAGACCATCTGGCGCCATGAGCGACAAACCAAAAACGCCGTGGAAATTGCCCGTCAAGCGGGAGGGCTCTACGACAAGTTCATCGGCTTTGCCGGATCACTGGAAGACATTGGCAAGCGCCTTGACCAGGCCCAGACCAGCTATGAATCGGCTTTTAATCAATTGAAAACCGGGAAAGGAAACCTGGTGGGAAGGGTGAAAAAGCTGGAGGCCCTTGGAGCCAAGACATCCAAACAACTTCCCGAATCCCTGAGCGACGCAGAGGACGAGTAAGCCGCTCTCCATACAGATTTTTCAGATTCGAAAAAGAGAAAATCCGGCCCTCAAACCACGGTCAACCCTCATCTGACGAGTTTTCAAAGTTGCTCATTCCATCATCCTGTTGTAAGCCTCACTCTCCCATTGAAGGCAAAGGAGATGAACGTGACCGGGAAGTCCCAGGACAAAACCCGTGGTGAAGATAGCCCCGCATTCTCATGCAGGCTGTGCGACACCACCGACAACCATTCCACTCATATTGTGAGGGAAATGATGTTCGGGTTGGAGGAGTCATTCACCTATTTTGAGTGCGATTCCTGTCAGTGCTTACAGATTGCGGACATTCCTGATGACATGTCTTCCTACTATCCAGACAACTACTATTCCCTGGCCGCACGGGACAGCGGCCCCCCATCGGGATGGAAGAAGATGTGGGACAGGTCATCCGCCGTCTTTTCACTGAAGGGGCCAAACCACTGGTTGCCAGCGGTGAAACACCGGGAGATTTACGAGTGGCTCAAAAACGCCGAGGTGAACTTTGACTCCTCGATTCTGGATGTGGGTTGCGGCTCAGGCGCGCTTCTGCTTCGCCTCCGAAATGACGGATTCACCCACCTGACAGGGTACGAGCCCCATATCCCGGAACCCCTCTCCTACGACGGGAATGTAAAGGTTCACAATCAGGTGGACCAGGTGGAGGGCAGCTTTGACCTGGTCATGCTGCATCACTCTCTGGAGCACATGCCTGACCAGCACAGCGCCTTCAAACGCCTTGCCGGATGGGTCAAACCGGGTGGAAAACTCCTGCTACGCATCCCGGTCTACCCCAATGCGGCCTGGGATGAATACGGGGTTCACTGGTTTCAGCTGGATGCCCCCAGACACTTTTATCTGCATTCAGAAGAGAGCCTGCGCCTCGTCGCTGCCAAGGCAGGCTTTGAAGACTTCTGGGTTCACTACGACTCCAAAGGGTCGCAATTTTGGGCCAGTGAGCAGTACAAGCAGGGCATCACCCATCGCGCTCCCACGTCTCACGCGGAGTCCCCGAAAGACTCTATTTTTTCTGTGGAGCAATTGCGGGAATACGACCGAAAGAGTCAGGAGGCCAATCGCGCCAACCACGGGGATGCCGCCTGTTTCCTCTTCCAGAAAAAAGCCTTATGAGTTGATGGCGTAGAACGCCTCTGCTCCGGGTCCCAACGGCCATCCAGCGAATACCCACAACAGCAACAGAATCACCCAGCCAATGAGGAAGGCGATGGAGTACGGAAGCATGGAGGCCAGAATGGTCCCAATACCGGTTCGATTAGTGGATTTCAGATCCTTGTGCCATGGAGCACCGCACGGTGGAAAGTTGAAGCTGAGCATGAAGGTGAAGCACTGAATTCCTTGTGAGAACTCACCCTTGCTTTTCCCCCCCCATGGGCTACCATTTTCCAACCGGGAGCATCATGACAGACATTGTTCTACAAAACCGAAAAGGTGAGCGAAACAAGTGGAGTGGCATCCTTCTCCGCGGCGTGGAAGGGTGGGAGATGACCCCGGAATCCAGCAAGGTCATGATTGGGGGTGGCGTGATTGCCGTCTTCACCCGGGAAGATCGTCAATTGGTGGTGGAACTGGCCCACAAGGACGAGGGCAAGGACGGCTACCAAACCATTGACAACTGTGTCGTGCGCTACAACGGGGCAGACACTCTTCGCCATGACCCCTCCAACCCGGAATACCATTGGCTCCAGGAAATCTGCGCCAATGTTCACGCCATGGACCCCTCGGAGCGGGACTCCTGGGAGAGCTATCTGAAATGGGCCTCAAGACAGCCCAAACGGGCCTTTATCCAACGAGATGACAAGCGGGTCACCCACGGTCAGGAATTGCTGATTCGACTGCTGGAACCCTGCCAGGCCAAGTGCTCCTTTTGCAGTTGTCGGGACGCTCAGCCCGATATGGTGTCCAGTGCCGAGGACATTGAAGAGCGCCTCGTCGAAGGTGTAGAGGCCGGATACCGGCGGGTGGTCTTCACAGGGGGAGAACCCACCCTGGTCAAAACCCTCCCGAGCCTGCTCCGACGGGCCAAAGAACTGGGCTACGAGAAGATTGGACTGCAAACCAACGGCATCAAGATCGCTCATAAGCCCTACGCACAGGAGCTGGTGGAGTCGGGTCTCAATTACGTGCTCCAGTCATTCCACAGTCATCGGGCGGAAGTTCACGAGAGCATTTACGAGATTGAGGGATGCTTCGACCAGTGCGTTCAGAGTGTGCGGAACCTCATGGACCTGGGCGTGAACGTGGGCCTCAACTACGTGGCCACGGCCCGCAATGCCACGGGGCATGTGGACTTCATTCATTTTGTGGAGCACACCTTCGCGCGCCCCAAGCCCCTTCAGTATTTCTTTCGGGGGCCTTTCCCCAATGTGACCTTCAGTGCCATGGCGCCTCAAGGATGGGGAGAGCAAAACACCCAGGACCTGGCCAAGCTCACGGACGTGGCCCAATCCATTCGCGATTCCCTGGACTACGCCCAAGCCAGGGGTATTCAGGTACGGATTCCAGGACTGTGCGGATTCCCTCCGTGCTTCCTTCCGGACCACCTCCAGTACTTCGATGAAATCCGGGAATCAGAAGCCCTGGAACTGGACAGCCGCGTCCACGTGCAACAGTGCGATGAGTGCGCCTTTCGCCCCCGGTGCTCCGGCTATTGGAAAGGGTATTTCGACACCCACGGAACCGAGGAATTCATTCCAGCGAGGGTTCAGGATGGCCATGCCCTGCCCACCCACGGACGCCCTTCCCATCGAGATCCAGGTTGGTGGATGTTTCATGTCCGGGGATGGAAGAACGCCATGTCCATTCAGCGGAAAAACGCCTGAACTCCCCCTCACGAGCACCCACTTTTCCACCCAGCAATCCCCGTTTTTGTGGTATGCACTCCCCATGAAACAACATGAGGTCTGCGAGAGTGGGCTCCTCAAAAAACGGCTCGTCAATCCAGAGGCAGGATGAAGAAACTAGAACCCCGTTATGACACCATCATCATTGGAGGAGGCTCTGCGGGCTGTGTTCTGGCCAATCGCCTGAGTGCTGACCCCAACCACAAGGTGCTCGTTCTGGAAGCCGGGCGCCCCGATTATATCTGGGACATCTTTATCCACATGCCGGCGGGCCTGACCGTTCCCCTGGGCAACAAGCATTACGATTGGTGCTACAATTCCGAGCCCGAACCCCACATGAATGGTCGCCGTATCTTCCATGGCCGGGGGAAAGTCCTTGGGGGGTCCAGCAGCATCAATGGGATGATTTTCATTCGTGGAAACCCCATGGATTTTGCCAAATGGTCTCGAGACCCGGGACTGGAAAAATGGGATTACGCCCACTGTCTTCCCTACTTCAAACGGAGCGAGGAACGACTGGCCGGCGGAGATGATTACCACGGTACGGATGGTCCCCTGAAACTGGAAAGAGGTCCGTGTACCAACCCCCTGTTCGGCGCTTTTTTTGAGGCCACGGAAGAAGCGGGATACCCACGGACGGAGGACGTCAATGGCTTCCAGCAAGAGGGCTTTGGCCCCTTCGACCGGAATGTCTATCGAGGGCGCCGTCTCAGTGCTGCACGGGCCTACCTGCATCCCGTAAAGAAACGTCCCAACCTGGATGTAATCTGCCGGGCCATGAGTACCAAAATCGACTTCGAGGGCAACCGGGCCGTCTCGGTGCGCTACACCAAGGGAAGAAGCTCCAAAGAACACCGGGTGTGGGCCAATGAAATCATCTCATGCAGCGGCGCCATCAACACCCCTCAATTGCTTCAACTCTCCGGGGTGGGTCCCGCAGATCATTTGAAGAGCCTGGGGATTGATGTGGTTCACGACCTCCCCGGGGTGGGAGAGAACATGCAGGACCACCTGGAAGTCTACATCCAGCATGCCTGCACCCAACCCGTCTCCATGTATCCCGCCATGCAGTGGTGGAACAAACCCTGGGTGGGCTACCAGTGGCTCTTCCATCGAAAGGGCGCGGCGGCCTCCAATCACTTTGAAGCCGGGGGATTCATCCGAAGCAATGAAGATGTGGAATACCCCAATCTTCAGTTCCACTTCTTGCCCGTAGCCGTCCGTTACGATGGCACTTCGCCCAGTGGAGGACACGGCTATCAGGTTCACGTGGGCCCCATGAATTCCGAGGCCCGAGGCTCCGTGAAGATTCGCTCCACCAACCCAAAAGAGCACCCTGCCCTTCAGTTCAATTACCTGTCCGAACCGGAAGATCGACGAGAATGGGTGGAAGCCGTTCGAATCGCCCGAAACATTTTGGGTCAGCCGGCCATGGACCCATTCAATGGAGGGGAGGTTTCTCCCGGGCCAGACGTGCAAACAGACGAGGAAATTCTCAATTGGGTTCGAGACGACGGAGAGACCGCCCTTCACCCCTCCTGCACCGCCAAGATGGGTATCGATGCCATGTCTGTGGTGGACCCAAATACCTTCCGAGTCCACGGAACAGAAGGCTTGCGGGTAGTGGATGCTTCCGTGATGCCCTACATCACCAACGGGAATATTTACGCCCCGGTGATGATGATTGCCGAGCGAGCTGCGGATGCCATCACAGGCGCCACGCCTCTGGCTCCAGAGCACCCTCCCACATACACACCGGCCAAGGAGTCCTAGAATGCACTTCGAGAATATCGATGCGGTCCTCTTCGACATGGACGGCACCCTGGTGGACTCCGAGCCCCTCAGTTGGCGGGCCATTCAACAGGCCATGGACAATCGCGGCCTTTCCACAGAGGGATTGGAACCCACCGCCTTTCATGGAGTCACCTGGGTCGCCATTGCCAAGACCCTGTCGAGCCCCCTCACCGAGGGAATAGAGCCCATCACTGCCGACGAATTACAACGTGCCTTTCACCGGCTGCATCTGGAAGACCCTCCCTCCCTCATCTCCGGGGCACACGAGGCTCTTTTGGCAGCAAAAAAGCAGGTGCGTACCGCCATTTGCACCTCCAGTCATCGGCAATCCCTGGAAGCCTTGCTTCATCGACTCAAGCTCTTGGACCTTCTGCCTGCCAGCGTGTCTGCGGAGGATTGCACCCGTTCCAAACCCGACCCCCAGGGGTACCGACTCGCCGCTGAACGGTTGGAGGTCTCTCCAGGCCGCTGCCTGGTCTTTGAAGACAGTCTGGCCGGGGTACAGGCCGCCAAAGCAGCGGGAATGAAGGTGGTGGCCATTACAGGCCAAAATGGCCGGGGTTCTGTCATTGCTCAGGAAGCCGATGAGGCCATCGCAGACTACACAGAACTCCCCGAGAACTTCTTCGAGACCTTGAGACGTTGACCGGCCCTAGTAGGGGGAATCCACGTCTCCCATTTCCACATAGACAGACTTGAGTTGGGTATAGGCTTCGAGAGCCGCCGAACTGTTTTCCCGGCCCAATCCCGATTGCTTCATGCCCCCAAACGGCAATTCGATGGGGGTGAGATTGAAGTTGTTGATGAAGCAGGTCCCCGATTCCAGGGCCGCCACCACCCGGTGCCCCCGGGCCAGGTTGTTGGTGAACACCCCGGCCGCCAACCCAAATGGGGTGTCATTGGCGCGCCGAATCACCTCGTCTTCGTCCGTAAAGCGCAGAACGCTCATGACCGGACCAAAAATTTCCTCTTTCACGATGGTCATCTCATCGGTGCATTCCGTAAAGACCGTGGGCTCCACAAAAGACCCTTTATCCAAGCCATTTTGCTTCAGATGTTTTCCACCGATGCGCAGGGTCGCCCCTTCCTCCACCCCTTTTTGGATGTAGCCCATAACCTTTTGGAGATGGGCATCACTGATGAGGGAACCCACGTGGGTGGCCTCATCCATGGGGTCTCCCACCACCATGGCTGCCGTTCGCTTGCTCACCCCTTCCACAAAAGCGTCGTAAATGTCGTCGTGAACAAAGACCCGGGTGGCATTGGAGCAGACCTCTCCCTGGGTGTAGAAATTGCCCAGGAGCGCTGCCGAAATGGCGTTGTTCATGTCTGCATCGGGAAAGATGATGAGGGGTGATTTCCCCCCCAATTCCATGGTCACGTGTTTCAAGGTCCCGGCCGCACTGGCCATGACCTTCTTACC
>Ga0115011_10001956_pt1 | contig 14496 bp, 9 predicted proteins | sample TroAtlMetagenome_2_FD_88705 | JGI IMG/M metagenome (GOLD analysis project Ga0115011, IMG submission 88705) | Marine eukaryotic phytoplankton communities from Atlantic Ocean - Tropical Atlantic ANT8 Metagenome | ecosystem: Environmental > Aquatic > Marine > Oceanic | place: Tropical Atlantic...
CACTTCCAATTTTAGCAAGTTTATCTACTTCGTTGGCCTGAATAAATTGTCTGGCATCTCCACGAACCCCCAAGGAATCAATGGGGGCAAAATCCCTGAATTGAGTTTCTGTTGAGGCTCCAGAACCCATAGTCTCTAAATATGGATTCTCATTATAATGGGTCATTTTTGTAAATCTGTTGGCGGCGAAAACAGCTGATACATGATCCTTACCACTAAGGAATGTGTGGCCATCTTCTTGTCCTCTTTTTTCAGGCTGTTCATCCGGAAGAAACGTACCACCCATTCGAAGGCCAGCAGAAGAAGATGACTGGTCGTTGTCCATGTAGCCTTTTGACAAATTGTTAAAAGCTATAAGTGCATCTTTTTCTAAAGATTTCAACGCCTCAAGATGACCATCGCCGTCTGCTGCAACGGTAGGGCCGTAAGGCTTCCCTGTTCCGTCGTCGATAACGGACATGGGGGTACGGTCTTCAGAAATTGGGTATTTGTTCGCTGATTCGGGGCCTTGAAATTCTGGCCGTCCAGGTTCAGAAACACCTCGGGTTTTTTGGTTAAGATATGAACCAATAGTATCCTTGGCATGATTCGTTAAATCATCCTGGCCGATCATAACCTTACCGGAGTTACCGGTAGATTCGAACGTTCCGGAACCTTTGGGATATATCTTATCAGAGGACATTTATGCCTACTCCTTTTCTTCTTTTTTCTGGTTGTGATCCTTAATCATCTCTTCCACCGTTTCTTTTCCGGTGGCAGCCTTTTCCTTTAATTTCTTTTCCATGTCTGCTTGCATTTTTTTCATGGCTTCAATAGTAGAATTAGTTTGTTCCGGTGTTTGACCGACAGACTTAGACATACTGGCAAAAGCCGCACGGGCATCGTCAGTTGTTAAAGAATTTCGAATTTCATCAAGCTCTTTCTGTTTTTCCGCAGCTAGGCCTGCAACATAATTAAGTATACCTCTCCTCTTTTCTTCACCTTCTACGGCGGCTAACATATCTTCCATACCGTCTAGTTTCATCAAAGTATCCCATATGTCATTTACCCCGGATTTAGGATATACTACCTTCTTCCGTTTTTTGTTGTCACCTTTCTTTTTATCACTCATTGTTTCACCTCTTGAAAGTCTACATCTATTCTACTATAATCTACTGCATAGTAACCATCATTATTGAGAACAACAGCCTCGGGTACCCTGCGCAGCAGCTCTTGAGCCATAACGCCAATATATTGCTTACTTTCTGGATCATTTTTATAACTGAATGTATACACGTTAATTCCCGACTTCGATTTACCCAATTTCTTAATATTGTTCTTAAGTCGAATATCAGAATTCTCGATTGAGCTACCGCCGCGATAAGTTGGCTTAGGATACCATGGCTTACCATGTGAGGCTACATCGAGGGCCTTACCGATTCGTTTGGAATCCATGACGACTGTTACATCGAGCTGAACATGCATTGCTTTTGTTTCCACGACAACTTTCTTCTTGCCTGTCAAAACAGCGTTAACAGCTTTCAGCTTAACATCTCCAGACATAATTCTCTGTGTAACAGCGATAGCTTCGATGGCTTCATCTACTTGGCCTAAAATATCTTCCATTACGGAACGAGTACCAATGGCTATGGCAGTAACCTCTTGAAGACTTTCTGCAACTCCAGACAAGGCGGGAGCCTTCTCGATTTGTGGCGATACGATCTTGTTAAGAATACCCTTCATTATGCCAATGCCGCCGACGGTGACCATTGCAATGACCTGCAAGATATCTTTTGTCACGTTCATCATGGTATTAGCCATCGCAGGAGCAAAGACATTTGCTGTGATCCTGACCATTGTATCAAGCATTCGCATGTAGGTGTCTGTTATCCCTCTGGCGAACCAATGGAACTCAAAACCTACATCCCACAAGGCATTATATAAGGGACCCGCCGCCCAAGCTGTCAAGAATTTTGTCAACGCTGTTGCTGTTGAAACTATCGCATCCACTAGTGCTGGACCAACCGAAGCAACAACCTGGTAGGCTGCAACAAAGGCTTGTTTGATAGCAACTGCAAGGCCTTGTAAAGGCGCCGTCCAATATGCAACAAACGAATCGAATAAGTCTCCAACAGCATCCCCAAAGGACTTGACCATTTCATAAGTCTGTACCAGTGCTTCCTTAGCGGCTTCTGGCACGATGGCAAGGGCCTCAATAACTGCAGGTTTAAGGATGGCGCCAAGCTCTCGGAACACTCTTCCAACTTCTTGCATAATTCCCACAAATACATCTATAATCATATTGACGCTTTCAACCATGGCAGATTTCATCATCTTCATGGCATCAGCAGCAACCTGTGCCATTTCCTGTTTCATGGGCTCGAGACCTGCAGTCATACCTGCCGTAATCTGAGAACCAGCTTCAACCGCTTTCTTGGATGGAGAGAAGATTGAGAATGCACTCTTAACAGATTCCCAGGCAGCCTCTGCTTTTTCAAACATTTTGTCTTTTAGATTCGCGACACCGTCGAGAATACCTTTGACGATATTTGACCCAGCCTCTAATGCCTTTGATGGACTTATGGCTCCTGTTAGAAAATCCCACGCTAAGGTCGCTATAGCTTTTATCTTTTCTGGAATGGCAGAAAATACCGTGACAATGGTTTCAATAATGCCAGAGAAAAACGTAAATGCTAGACGGAAGGGCAGAGTATAGATTTCCCAAGCCTTTAAGGCAATAGCTTTAATCGTATCAACGATTGTCCAGAAAACGTCAACAATCGTGGTAATAACCCCGACAATCCAGTCATAGGCTCCAGAGAATGCCCAAACCACCATATCCCAGGCACCGACTGCAATGGCCGTTATGCCGTCTATAATATCGAAAAAGGTCTTAATAAGAGAATCTACAACATTCCCAGCCATGGATTCTGCTTCTTTTGAATTTCCGCCTGTAATTCCCCATGCCATCAAGAATTCGAAAATCAGGCCTTTTGCCCAATCATAAATCCAGGTTGCAAAACCGAGAAGGGTATCTTTAGCAGATTTCAAGGCGTTCAAGGCGGTGTCTGTGATACCCTTGATAATTTTGGCCCTATATTTTGGATCAGAAATGAAGTCAACCGCGAATGTGAAAATCACAGTTAGCATTTCACCCAGTTTTGTAATTAACCAAAGCGCTGCTTTAGGTAAATAGATGAAGACACTCTTCAGTATAAACCCTAGCCCAGTAAGAACTATCTTGCCTGCTAAGACAAACAATTGAGGGATTGCAGCGATGGCCCACTGTATTTTAGCCTTAATGAGATCGACTATACCCGTAAGAATCTTGTCAACACCTTTCCTCACCAACTCGAAGCCGCCCTCTTTTCCTTGGAAAATCATGAAGAAACCACGAAGCATATCTCCAAGTCCAAGGAAGATATTCAGAAAGCCGCTCAATTGCTTTTTCCATACCTCAAAGACTTGACCAAGGCCGAGCTTGTTCATAATTTTTTCGACGTTGCCTAACAGATCTCCTATAAAGAATCCAAAATCTTCAATCACCGAATCTGGCATTAACCCTAAGGTGAGAGCATCTAGAACTGAGGCTGCACCAGCGGCAATATGGGCTTCCTGTTTGCCCATTTTTTCCTCCATCATCGGTCCGAGTCTTTCATATTCTTTTGACGCATCCATGGCGACCATTGCAACAGCTGCTACGACAGCAGTTTTTCCCAGAATACTTGCACCATGTTTGGCGAAGAATTTCCCAATACCCTTACCAGCGCTTTTTGCACCGGTTTGGACGCCCTTTCCGAGAATCTTTGTAAACCCCTTTGAGATGTAACCCTTGAGTTTCGCTACGACTGGACCCAAGAAGGTCGAATAACCCCAAGATAATATCGCGCCTTTCATTTGCCATAATACGTAGATCGCTAGAAACTTGAGAACCCATGGGCCCAAATTTACAAACAGAGCTTTAAACAACTCTTTAAGGGCGGGCCACAATTCGTTTTGCAATACGGGCATCAATTTTTTCCAAGCATCGCTCAAGGCTTTAACGAATCTATTTCCGCCTTTGCCTTCTGCCTCTTTTTTAGTTTTCTTTGCAAAGGCTTCCGTAATCCATTTCGCAAGGTTGGTAAGTCCAGAAGCTATCTTAGACACTAGCTTAGGCAACAAGTCTCCCAAGGCAACTAGTGCCTTATACAGAAAATCTTTAATCTTTGTCCACAATTCTTGCAGTTTGGGCTTTAGATCCTTCCAATACTCGGCAACTGATCCCCAAAGGTTGGTCAGCAACTCGGTAAACGCTTCAGCAAATGGGACGTTTCTACCCAAGGCTTTTTCAAAGATCAGAAACGCCTTTTCGATACTCTTCATAAACGTCTTAACAATCTTATTATCAAAAAGCGCGGTAAAAGCATCCATAAGGCCGCCAGCCTTACCCATAATTCTACCAATGATTGCACCAACTTTTTTACCACCTTTAAAGAATGTCTTAAGGAATTTCTTGATTGTCTTCCTAAGTTTTCTAAACTTGGGAGACATCATGATACCTTTCTTCATACCAGCAATAAATTGAGCTAATGGACCTCCTTGAGCTCCACCGCCACCGCCGCCTTTAGTGAATTTCTTCATCTCTTTGGCTAATTCTTGCATGGCTTCTGCAGGACTAACATCTTCCTTTGCCTGTTCTGCCGCTTCAGCAAATTCGTCGAAACTTACGTCTTCGGTAGAGGTACTAAGCGCCATTTTCAGGTCTTCAGCGGTGGTTCCTGCTGCATCGGCCATAGCCTTCAATTCGTGTCGAGTCAGATCCCCAACTGATTTTCCTGTGTCTTCGAAGGATTTTCTTAACATATCCATTCTTTCGGCTGGACTCTCTGCATTCATCATTGCCATGGTATCGACATTCATGCCCATGACTTCGTTTAATTTACCAGCAGATTCTGCAGCACCTTCGAAACTATCAAACTTGTCCATCATTCCCTTTAGGGATTTGATCGAGACACCTAAGGCGTCGGCATAACCAGCAGTTGCAACCATTTGTTTCTGGGACATGTGGCCGAACGTTTCAAAGTCCTTACCTAACTCGCTCATATTTTTACCGACAGCTTTTGCACTAACGCCCATTGATTTGGCCATACCAACTGTCATCTGAGCTGTTTCGGTAGCGGATTCTTTCATGGACTGCCCGGAAGCCTTGGCGTTAATAGCCATTGTCTTCATCGCCTCGTTGGAAAGATTCATACCCTTGTTGAGCATCATCATCTCGCCTGCAGCTTCGGAAAGTTGGCCCTTTAGAGCCCCAAATTGACCACCCATGGATTTGGCCATCTCGGTAGCATATTTCAAAACGTCGGCTTTCTTCCCAATGACGGCTTTCAGCCTAGTACCACCTGCAGCCAGATCCGACTGAGTGTCCCTGATGCCTTCGTACATTTCCATGACGGCAGCACCTTCGCCGCTTTCTAGTCTACCGAATTCTTCCCTTACTCCGTCAAGTGCTTCACGCCAACCGCCGCCGCCGCCTCCCCCGGATTGAGCCCAGCCCCAAAGGGCTTTCATAGTACCGGAAACTGCGCCGATCAAACCAGAAGCAGCACCGGTGATGACTCCAAAACCAGCGGCAGCTGCCTGAGCTCCGGCGGCCACTCCAGCCAGGGCACCAGTTAAGGCTCCAGCTGCGGCCTTGGATGCATTGGCTTCGCCTGCAAGGCCAGAGAAACCAGCCTTGAGTTTTTCAATCATTCCGCCAGAACGCTCTTGCTCATCGGTTTGGCGCTTCATTTCTTCTGTCAATCGGGAAGTTTCATCCGTAGTTTGACGAATTTGATCCTGACCATCTTCTATCAGCTGATTGAATTCTGTCTTTTTATCCGTATCTTGACATTGTGCATTAAGCTCACACAATTTCTGCATAAGACCGATTTGTTCGCCCAACGCTTGATTAACACCCTGAATGTGAGACTGTTGCTCTTTCAGCATGTCTGTCATGGCGCCCATCACTTCTGCTTGGGCACCAAAATCTGGGGAATCACCACCGGCCATACACTAACTCCACAAGTTATTATAAACTAACTCTCTAGTTTATAAATATGCACAAACGAAAAAAGCCACAATTATAGTGGCCAATTCGTTCCAGTGTATCGACTATAAGCCTTTGCGGCTTTGTTCTTTTTTTCTACTAAAGCTTCAATTTGCTTAAGAGAGGTCTTTTCGTTGTGAAGTCCTTCATACAAATTACGACTTGCGTTTAACACGCTTTCGAACGCTCTTACCTGCTTTAGCGGTCCGGTTATTTTTAACTTCTCTTTTCTTCCTGTTATGTACAGGACGCTTTCCGTCATCAGGCTTTTCATTAGAAACCTCCACAATCTCATTTTGTAGATAAGTATTCTGGCCCTTGACATATTTCCTATATTCTGCTTTCTTTGCGACTTTTTCATCCCAAAAAGCGTTATAAGCCCAAACAATACGATATCCATCGTTCGGCGTCATAACTTGTACGGCATTTTCATCCAGATACGCAGTCAAGATTTCTCCATAAAGGGGTCGCTTCATCCATGGAACCTTGAAATAAATTACGTCGCCAGCTTCAACTTCTTTAACATCGATCATAGCGTCTCCTCAATCATTTTTTCCAGGTGGCCTAGGATGGTCTTTGTGCTCTTTAGTGCGTTATCAATATGATCCTGTTCTTCTGTATCCCAGTCAATACAAGCAATCCACCTAAGGTCTCGATGATGCTTATATGCTAACAGCCAATAACTTCCTAAATCTTTCATGCATCGTATCCGTGCTTTTGTTGCCACGCAGAAGAAGCCTGAATAAAACTTTCTTCCATTCTCTTTTTTTCCTCTTCTAAGACCATTTTGGAAGTAAGATAAACCTCTCTTAAGTCCTCTGTATCTCGGTCGTGTTCGAGTTCTTCCATAACCAAAGTCAGAGCCTGATACTGCTCAACCATTTCTGAAAATTTTTCCAAAAACATAAAGCTGCCGACAAACGACATTGCATCAGCATCAGCCTTTTCGAATGGTGTCATTGGTACCAGTGTTTCTCGAATTTTTGCAGACGATTTTTCTTCTTTCATAGCAAGACTCCTTATAAAATTATCTTGTATAGATAATTTAATTCTATTGTAGCCAAATTTGCACAGATTTTACAAAAAAAAGGCGAGTTTTTAACTCGCCCCTTATTAGGTAAACCTTCTCAATTTCGCAGGAGGTGCAGGTCTCATTCTACCCATCAAAGATCTCATTTCTGGAGTATTCTGATGATACGCATGAGTAGGTGGTGGACTGCCTGTATCTTCCGTTGCTTTCTTGATTTCTTGCATCAACCTCTGGAGAAACCATATTCTCTGCCAAATAGGCATCCAATAAGACTCTTTGTAGGAAAATCCCATATAATACATCAGGAGGAATATCTGATCTAAGAATATGGCCTTTGCCTGAGATGCTTCTTCAGCACTATCAGCGTTTGCTATCAGGCCAAAAAAACGAGGCCCCTAACGGCATAGGCACCTCCGAAGCCTCAAAGCAATGGGGGCATACAATATCTTGTTTCATTTCGATGCCAGGTTCATTATCATCCATAAATCTACGCAATGCTAGAGAATACTTTGATGGCATTTTCTGCACAAACATGCTGATCTTTGTACGATCATCAATTCCGTTGACCGATACAATTTGGTATTGGTAACGAGTTGTGATTAATTGAGACGACTCCATTCCTTGCTTTTTCTTTCTATCGTTCAACTGGGAAATAGCAGTTTCGTCATTACCATCTAGATAGCGATATCTAATCGTAAGCTTCTCATCTAATTTTGCCTCAAAAATATTCGCTCCTGCAGCCACTGGCTCATGAATCAAACGTTTGATCGGCAGGGTCGAAAGATTGAAATCCTGTCTAGATCTTTCATCACAGGCAGGACATTGCACTTCAATCGAGTACTCGGAACCATAACCCGTAATTCTTAAAGCTGTCATGATCGCGTTACGATCACCAATCAACAAAGTATTGGGATTGATTCTCTTATCGACAATACAACTTCTCAACAATTCGGTAATAACAGTGCCTTTCTTAATCAAGGCCCGAGAAGTCAAAATATCTTCCTCGTGTGCAGTCATTGCACGAATATCTATTGTCTCTTGCATATGTAATGGGTGATCTGCAGGATAAACCATTCCTCTACTTGGAATAGGGACACTCTCTACAGGGATTTCTAATCCAAATTCATCCGCCAGAACATTTCCTGTTGGACCTTGCCATCCGGCGGCACCAGGAGGTGGTGTACTTCCACCTTGACCAGGGTTTCCACCGGTGAAAACGTCGTTTCCACTTCTTTTCTTGCTCATTTTTACTCCACAAAACTGATTATATAAAATTAATCAACTAAAACTTTACATTGATAGTATAATTCTATCGCTGAGTGCTGTAAACCCTAAAATTGAGATTTTATGATCGGCGGACTTAGAGCCCGCTCGACCAAGAAATTCAATATCAGAATTGCAGTACGCAGTTATCAAATCTAACTGAAATAGATATTTCAGCTGGTGCACCATCTTCATATGAAAGATCTCCAAAGCCTGCCTGAGTGAGGAAGGCTCCCTTGATATCCCAAAGTTCGATGACTGTACCGATTGGATCAACCAACTTAAGTTGGCAATCTCTCTTGTAAAAATCTGCGTAACCAGCTCGACCTGAGACAGACTCAAAGTGAGTTCTAACCCATTCCATAACCTGTTGCGCACCTGATGGGGCGATAGGGTCATGAAGAGTAAGACTTAAAGCGTCAAAGTTAGCTCGTCCCGCGACATATCTACGCGAATTCATAAAGGCGATTTCCTGCTCCTCAATCGTGATAGATGGTCTATTCACGGTTTTGATGAGGAAAGAGTCAATGCCTTCGAGGGCGAATATCCACCGGTTCTTGCGTTTTGGCTCGAACTTGTTTGGTAGCATATCCGATACTGAAAGGGTTTCTGCAGCCATTGTAATTTCTCCTTAATATTGCTGTATATTATTAACTATTACTTTCCTTAAATCTCTGCGCCGGCATTTGTAACAACGAAGTCAAGTGAGATGAATTCGACGGCTCTTGTCGGTTGCAGGAAGATCTTTCCACGGATCGTGTTATTCTCAACATCTTGTTGAGTAGTTGTTGTTGTATCAATCACAACTTTAAATCTGTCAAGACCTTGTTGTGCTTGAATAGTGCTCAAAATAGGTTGAACCTGAGATGAAAACTTAGCAAGTGTTTCTTGTCTGTTAGGTTCAAAGAGGATTCGATTAGCAACGTTCTTGACCTTTCTTCTAATGTCAATCAGAAGACGTCTAACGTTTACTCTATCCAAAGAAGATTGGGCTTGTAGTAGAGTTTTCTGACCAAAGACTACCACTCCCTGAGATGTTGGGAATGATGTGATTGGATTGATGTCAGCTTCATACAGCTCGTCTAAGTTTGCTCTATTTAGCTTACACCAATTCTCGGTAGTAGATGCCAGGGCACCACGAGTGAAACCTGCAGGAGCAAACCATGGGTGTGCCAATTTATCATTCAATGATAGGGCGCCCAAGACCGCAACTGATGGTGGACACTTCACAAGAGAGCCTGTATCATCATCTAAGACTACACAGTCAGGGAAGTAAGCTGCAGCAAAACTGGAATCCATATTTCGATCTAAGAATCTATTAACCGTATTTTGTACGTTAATCTTATTCAAAGTACCGGTAGATCCAGAAACCAAGTTTGAGAAGCTTGTTCCTTCGTGGTTACATTCTTCAATATCCATAAGGTAAATAGCATCAAATCTTTCTTCGGTAGCATCCAGAGCATAATCAGTAATACCCGACTCTCTAATTCCTGGAATCGCGAGAACCTGAATATCAACGTCTGCTTTTGTAGCCATGATGTCAATACCTTTTCTAAAGGATGCCACGGTAGGACCAGCTGGACCACCTTGGTTTGTAGACCAATAAATCTCTCTAGCAGCCGCAATCGTTGAAAGGGCAGACCTTTCAGGATCGAAGATGTTTAGTCCATCATACCCTCCTTGTGGGAAGCATGTAAACTTCATATATCTCTTCGAAGCCTGTTGAGTAAAGTCTTTAGAGACATTGAGGAATCTGTACCCATTACCCGAGCCTTTCTCTGCAGAAGAAGCATAAGCAATGCCTGTTCTTCTATATTCTGCGTTTTTCCATTCTCGAGGATCAACTTCTTTAGCGGTATCACCATCTTTACACTTCACCAAGACTCTTTCTAAGGAGAATAAGTTTTTGTTAAACTCATCAACATCTAAGACTGATCCAGCTGTTGTGTTAGCAGTGCCCGTGTTATCTCTAACAAAGGCGGGATAACTAACTCCGAAAGATGGGTAATAGTTTCTAAAGGATTTTATCAAGTCGCTTACAGCCGTTCCCTTATTGTCGTTGTTACCATATTTGACGTCTTCCCATTGGACTCCCCAGAATAGTCTGCTGTTTACTGCAGCCTGAGAACCACTACCAACCTTGACGGTTCTTCGAAGTGGAATAGGTGGTTCAACAGGAGCACCAAGCAAGGTATTGTGGGCAGCAAGTGGAACTCTACCATCATAAAGAGTTGTAGAAGTATAATTTGGCTTCTCAAGCATCTCTCCCTGACCAGAAGTAACAAGGTGACCATGACCACGGAATCCGAATGGCAGGGCAGTATCTTCTTCAACGCCTGTTTCGACAGCATCGGTGACCTCGACCCTAACATAGTTAGATCTATTTGGATACAGACCTTCAACTACCAGCTTCTGATTATCTACCATCTTCTCAAAATCAAAGAATTTGTTTTGATCGCCAATGACTCTCCCAATGTATCTGTCTGAGCTTGGGTCTAGGTTGACACTTACATATTTTTCTAACACTATTTGGTCGAGATCTTGATCTCCCCAACTTCTAATCAAGACATCAAACTGTCCATACTTGTATGTTGCATCGCTGCTAGCTTGAACATTCTGAATAGAGACTTTCCAAGTCCTGTTACCAATCTCACCAGCATCCAATGAATGGAACCTAAAGAGATTCTTAAACCCACTACCTATCGTTTGGCTAATAATCCAAGGAGATCTAGAATGCTGGAATCTATCTTCGAAGCTTTCAAAATCTGGAACATAGGTTGATGCACCGCCCTCGGTCGCTCTCGTACCAGATCCAGAAACCAGAGCGATGATGTGTTCGTCTGACGAGGCTGCAGCTGCAGCACTGGCTGGAAGAGGAACCGCTAACGTTGATGGAACATCATAATGGCTATAAAGATAATGGCCTTGTTCTTCCAATAGAGCGGGGTCCGTATTGAACACTTTTGCAAAGTATGAAGGACTCTGAGGATTCAACGAAGCGGTTAAGCAGCTTGAGTATGTGTTAGTATTCGTAAATCCGTTAAGGAACATCTTGAATGTTTGATTTCCACCGGTAGATAAGTCTATTGCACCAAGAGATTCACCTGAGTCTGCAGATGCTCCACCATACGTTTTGTGGAATTCATCATAAGCTCTCAAAGAAGCAGAAACATTTGCTCCACCCCAACCCGAAAGAGCAGGTCTAACACCTGATGCTACCATTAAGACACCTCTAAGAATAGAGGCAGTGACTTCATTGGAAATTCCAGCATCTGCAAAATAGGTCGATCCAGCTGATTGACTCATAAGACAGTTGAGGAAGTATGTTCTACCAAGGGCGGAGCCTCGTTTAACTCCAAGTACTCCCTTAAGATAAACCGTTGCATCATTAGCTTCGTTCATGATTGAAGATCCACCACCACCAACTTTCATTGTGAATGTAATGTCTCTTCCGTGAACGGTTCTAGTATCTGCTGTAACCGTAACGTTGTTTCCATCGCTTCCAGCACTTGCAGTAATTCCAGCAATACCGCCTGTCTTAAGATCTGCATCTCCGAAGACGGCTTTGGTCTCATCTGTCGTACCGTTGATGGCCAATATAAGATTTGCATTTCTGTTTGCCGGCGAACCACTAGCATTATAATACACGACTGTATCGGCGTGGTCACCAGAAGTTCCAAGAGTTCCACCATTCCTTGCAATCAAGGTATAGGTAACTCCGGATCCACCCGCAGCTGTTGGAACATATATATCAACGCGGTCGTTGTTTGCTTCGGCAGACGTTTGAAATAGATCTACCGTTTTTGCATAAGCGCCAGCTGCAGCTTCGGTTGCATAACCATTAGCGGCTAAGTTACCTGTTCCTTCTTGGACTAGTTGATCTCCTACAACGAAGCCGGAGTTTGTAACCTTTCCGGTAGTCGATGACCTTTTCTTTCCATCTCCAATCCCGAGAACTCGGAGGAAAGTGCCTGATCGGGCGTTTTTCATCCATTCGTTAACGGCCATGGGACCAAAAAGTCTCGCATCAGCTCCACCGAATATGTTCTTAAAATCTTTATATGTTGCAAACGTGACCGGGACAAAAGCTGGCCCTTTCACTGCAGTTCCAATAACACCAGCAGGAATTCCCTGCGGTGCTGTTGTACCTGGTCCCGAGAGATCGATTTCTCTTGCTGAGACTCCCGGACTTTTCATAATATTTTCTGCCATGTTATAGACTCCTAATCAATTTCTTATCGATAAGTATTATTCAAACGCAACCCCGGCATTGGTAATGATAAAGTCGATTGAAATAAATTCTACCGCTCTTGTAGGAACGAATACGATCTTACCATTCAGCCGGTTGTTTTCTCTGTCTTCTTCCGTATTATTCGAATCATCCATTACGACATTGAAAGATTCAATACCTGCTTGGGCTTGGATGAGGGCTAATCTTGGAGCAACCAGATTTACAAAACGTTGTCTTGTTTGTGGGGTGTTTTGCTCGAAGAGAATCAAGTTAGCAACTTCGATTGTTTGACGTTTAACTTCTAGAAGCAATCTTCTTACGTTCACTCGATCTAATGCAGATTGAGCATACTGAAGTGTCTTCTGACCAAAGATAACGAATCCACTATTTGGAAAAGTTGCAATTGGGTTAATTCTCTTTTCATACAGAGAATCTCTGTCGGCCGCATTTAAACGAACCTTGACATTCTCTACAAAGCTTAGACCACCTCTATTAAATCCGGCTGGAGCATACCAGGGGTATGACACACTGTCATTATAACTAATGGCGCCGATAGCCGCGATAGAAGATGGAACAAGCACTCTTTTATTGTTTATTGGATCCGTAATAAAAACATCGGGGAAGTATGCTGCAGCGTAGTTGTTATCAAAAACTCTAGACTCTAGCTCTTCAGCTGTTTTATCAGTATCTGGTTTTGCACTGCTGTTTATGAACAGTCGATTACCGTCTTCGTCATATGATGGAATATCCATCAAATACATAGACATTTGATAGTCCCTATTCTTATCAGCTGCATGGTCTGTAACAAATGGCTCTCTAATTCCAGGAATCGCGAGAATATTTGTATTAACAGCAGTACCATCTGTCATAATGGAGATAGCCTGTCTATATGAAGCAATAACGTTGTTAGAGATACCAGCACCGAATGCGCTATTATCAGCTGTACCATAAGTACCTAAACCACCTGTGATAGAATCGCCAGCCAAGCCACCAACACTATCATCGGTGCATGTAGCTTTGTCGTTCATTTCACTAATATCTTTATTGAGAATATGAAGTCCATCAAACCCTCCATAGAAGATATTCGTAAATTTAGCATACTTGGTGAATCTGTTAAAGTATAATGAAGATGAATTCACTAGAGAGGCTAAAGTCAACCGATCCTTAGTGGCAACATTATCACGTACCGTGTATGTTTTTGGATTAACGACACCGTTACGAATATATGCAGCGTCTAACATATGCATTCCAGCTGAGCCTGTCAAACCTTCACCACCTGTTGCCATAATCTCACCATTAGAGAGACCTTGAAGCAAAGCAACTCTTGCAAGAGTAAACTTGTGGTTGTGGAAATTATCTGCTGACTTACCTTCCCACATGTGCTTAAGTTTGGGATTACCAAGATACTTGGTGTAGTTATCGACCAGCTTGTTTCTCTCTGAAGAAATATTAGAATCGTAAATAGATCCAGACTTCACACGAGTTGTTTTAACTCCCCAGTGTAATCTACTATCAACTCTTTCTTTTGGTCCAGGAGAACCAATGAAAGTAGGATTAGCGTTAACGTTTCCTCTTGTCTGCTTGAAAGTGAAAGGAAGCGGCGGAACAACTGATGATATCATCGAGTTATAACCTTCGCGACCAGCTCCCTGAGAAGCAAGTTGAGTTGTCTGATGCAGATACATAGCTGATTGGTGCCACCCAGTTGAACCAGAGGTAGAACCCGTTACCGTTGGAGTAGTCTTAAGAACAGGGATACCACGGAAACCAAAAGGCAGTGAGTCTGCTGGGATTTCTTCATTATAAACGGATTCGTTCATAACAATTCTAACATAAAGACTTTGGTTTGGATAACGACCAGAGATGACAAGACGACGTTCGTCTTCATCAGCAGTATCATGGTCAAAGTACGCCTTGTAA
>Ga0115011_10001957_pt1 | contig 14494 bp, 13 predicted proteins | sample TroAtlMetagenome_2_FD_88705 | JGI IMG/M metagenome (GOLD analysis project Ga0115011, IMG submission 88705) | Marine eukaryotic phytoplankton communities from Atlantic Ocean - Tropical Atlantic ANT8 Metagenome | ecosystem: Environmental > Aquatic > Marine > Oceanic | place: Tropical Atlantic...
CCATATCTGCCTTGACAACTCCGTAGCCCAACCCGACGACGATATTGATTGCCGTGATGATGGTGGCCGCAATGGCATCGCCGCGCACGAACTTACTTGCACCATCCATTGCCCCGAAAAAATTGGCCTGACTTGTTAGGTCTTTACGTTGTCGCTGTGCTTCCTGCTGAGTAATCAGGCCAGAGTTTAAATCGGCATCGATGGCCATTTGTCGGCCGGGCATTCCGTCCAGCATGAATCTCGCTGCCACTTCACTGACACGGATGGAGCCTTTAGTAATAACGACAAACTGAATGACAACCAAAATGGCAAAAATAACAATTCCAACAATGATATCGTTGCCGGCGACGAAGTTTCCAAAGGACTCAATCACGCGACCGGCTGCTTCCGTCCCTTGGGTTGAGGCACCGGTTAAAATCAACCGGGTGGAAGCCACATTCAGTACCAGTCGGCCAAGAGTGGCTGCCAGGAGGACCGTCGGAAACACGCTTAATTCAAGAGAAGTTTTGATATTTAGAGTGGTTAAAAGAATGACGACTGCCAGCGTGATGTTACCGGCCATCAACATATCAAGCATAAATGGTGGTAAGGGCACCAGTAGCACTAACAGGCATGCAATGATGCTTGCCGGAATGATCAGATCGTACCAATTGGTTTTGTTCATACTTAGGTTCGCAGAATTGTTCGCAATAGAACCTGACAGGATCGATTTGGTGCAGAAAAATACGTGCGGGAAGCGTAAGCAATAGAGTCTGTAGAGGCAAGGCCAGTCAGGCGAAGAGAGTCTTCGTAAGGCGGTTTTTAACAGGGCCTTACTTGTTGTTTTGCCAGAGTCAGGCGACTCTTAGTCGCGAACCTGATAACCGTATTTGGCAAGATGAGGAACGCAACGCTGCTCGATCATTGCTTTCAGTTTGGGAGGCAGTTCATGCTTGTTGACTTTGTAGTCTTTTTGTGAGTCGAGGTATTTCGCCAGTGGTTCCGCAATTCGAGTGTCAAAATCGCCGAGTTCAAGGCGTTCGTAAATTGAGCGAATGACAGCCGGGGTATCTGCTACCAAGTCTTCGTATCGCACGTCAATGAGATGCGCGTCATCAATTTCCGTTCTCTGCCGCTCAAAGGCCTCGTAAAGCGTTTCGAATGTGTCACCGATATAGTTGTAAAGCCAGGGTAAATCGTAGCGTGGTCGGTTGAATCCCTGAATATAATCAAGCGATTGCCAAAGTCTTACGGTGGAGGGGATGAGTGAGTACGGGTCACGGCTGATATGAATAAACTTTGCCCCGGGAAACGCCTCGGCCAAAAACTTTACCCGACCAATATGTGGCGGTGATTTTAAGACGACAGGTTTGGTTGGTTGCTGATAGCTCACCATCTTGACGAATTTTACGAGGATCGCCTGCCACTTCTGAACTTGATTTTCGGAGAGATCTTCAAGTGTGAGATATTCGTTGTCTACCAGTTCTCCGTTTGGAAAGGCCATTCGCAGGTATGGCGAATGGTGGCCCATGTTGAAAATAGCAAATTCATCTTCCTGTGGTTTGTGGAAGCTTGTGGTGACGTTGTCTTGAGGTCGTTTTTCCGGAATCAGCAATTTGTCCAGTTTTAGTAACAGTTTGCCAGTGACCAGAAATTGATTTGGAAGAAAACATTGGAGTGTGCTGGGGTAAGTGAACTTCTCATCCAGCGAAATCAAATCATGTAGAAATGTGGTTCCGCTTCGCCAGTGCCCAACGATGAAAATCGGTGGTGAAGGAAGTTTGTGCTCGGCGACCTTTCGTCCGTATATCAGTGATTGGATTCCGCCAATAATGCTATTGAGTACGGAGAAGTAAGAGACAGTAAAAGCAACGTACCAGCGAGCTGGATGAACGGCGAATTTGTTTTTAGCAAGCAGTCTGAGATAGTCGCCGCAGCGCAAGCCGTGCCAAAATCGCGGGGCGGTAATTGGATACTGCTTGTAAAACGGTTTATCTTTTTTGCTCACGGCTCGATGCAATCAGGAGACGGTTTGAACGAAGGTATATCTCGGCTCTATATATTTATTTCGATTTTTTGAGTGGTCACCAACACAAAAAAACAGCCACAATTCTCGGATTACTCTATGCTTGCCGCAAGATGTTAATTACTTCACGGTACATGTGCGGTGGAATTAATTGGCGAGGACGCATGGTATTGGCGATCAAAGTGGTTAATCGAATGTGCATCTGGCAGTGTATACGCTGTTCCCGCGCCATCCGGAGAACTCCCTCGGAGGACTTTGTCATATTTGTCCGGGAGTCCCAAATCTGTTGTATGCGTGGTACATCCATAGACTCCTGGTTGTACGCGATCGCCACGATCGGACCGTCGGGGGCATAGAGTACAACTGCAGCCTGAGTCAGATCGCGGGAATCACGATCGGCTTTACGAGCCTTGGGGGTGGAGCGATGAGTATTGGGAGCCTGTGCTTTTTGCTCCTTGCGTAACTCTTCGGGAGTCATTCTTAAACTGCGTTCCCATTTGAGCTTCTGCCATGTGTAGTCCAGAACCCCGAGGATAAACAAGGCGATACCAAGTTGCAGTAGGATTTGGCTGAGAATACTGGCAGTGGCATAGGGGATTTGTCGGGCAGGTAGCAGAGATAACGCAGCAATCTTCTCCCGCATAAACCAAAGGCTGCAAGCCGTTAAAGTGAACAAGCTTATGGAACGAAGTAGACTGCCAATCGTTTCAACCTGATGTTCTGCTGCACTCACACGGTTCCACCAGTTTGCTGGGTTGAGGCGAGTAACGTCAGGGACTAGTCGTTTAGGAGTGAAGATCAGGCCTGTTTGCAAGAGATTGCTGAGGATGGCGACTGCGATGATCCCCAGAATGATGGGGCCAAACAACTGAAGAATCGGGAGCGACTGCTGTAGCCAAAAGCTAACGGTTCCCCATTGGGCAGTGGTTTTATCTAGCGGTGATTCGAGTTGGAATTGGCGTTGCCAGTTTTGGCTCAACTGCTGTTCGATGAACTCAAACTGCGACTGCAAAAGAATCGTTGATCCAAGCAGGATAGCCGCGGCAATCAGTTGGCCACTACGAGCCACATTTCCTTCACGCTTTGCCGTTAAGCGTTTAGTGGGTGAAGCTGGTAGCGTTGGTTCACTAGACATGAGTCAGACTAAGGTGAGTGTTAATGGCGGGGGGAAGCTATTGAGTGATGAGGTTAAGAACCGAAGTGATTTCCTGTTGCATTGCCAGGGTAATCGTCCCCAGTGTTAGCATAACTACCGTTAGCAGGACGGCGGTGTTGGCAGGAAGTCCGATCACAAATTGATGGAACTGGGGCGCCTGACGACTGATCCATCCCATGGTGAGATTGGCAGCCAGCATGGTGATCATTGCGGGCGCAGCAAGCTTGACTCCGAGGACAAAGCTCCAGGTTAATGTGATGGAGATGTTTTCAAACCAATTGGTATCTGTTGCTTTTAGTTGAAAGCTGCCGGGGGGCAGCCAGGTGTAACAATCTAGTAGTGCGGAGACTATCAGGCGATGCATCCCTGCGGCGATGAGACCGGCGAGCACCGTGAGCCAAACTAATTTTGCTAAGGCGGATTCGTTGTTAATTCCCCTGAGTCTGACTCCACTTGAAAGTCCTATCCATTGTGTTCCAAGTTGAAGGCCTTCAATGGCGATAAGAATGGATGTTCCAATGGCAAGTCCGGTCAGTAATTCACTAATAACGAGATCGAATGACGGGACAAACGAATTCCCAATGAGGGCGATAAGCGTTGCGTCTTCGCTGTGAAAAGTGGCTAAGAGTGCCGTCAATAAGAAGCAGATCGCCAGTTTCGCCTGCCAGTGAAATTGATGTTTTCCCAGTGGAAGCAAAATCACAATAGGAATTACTCGCAGGGTAATTAGTAAAGTAATGGCCGCAAGTGTTTGTGTGAACTCCAAGGCTTCAGGTAATTCAGCCATATCAACCCCCTGAAATAATGGTTGGTATGCTTTGGAATAAACCGCCTGTAAAGCTTGAAAGTTGTTCAAACATCCATGGTAGTGAATAACAAAGTGCTAGGAGGATACAAATCAGCTTGGGGATATAACTGATTGTCTGATCCTGAACCTGGGTCATGGCTTGGAAGACACCAATGAGAAGTCCGGTAAGAATGGCGACAATGAGAATGGGAGCGGCAAGTGTCAGCGTTGTTAGTAACGCTTGCTGTCCGAATTCAATTGTTTGATCATGCTGCATTGTTACTCTCCGTTACACAAAACTTTCAAGTAACGTTCCAACCAGCAAGTGCCAGCCATCCACCATCACGAAAAGCATCAGTTTGAAGGGTAGAGACACGGTCGTTGGCGGAAGCATCATCATGCCCATCGAATTGGTTGTTGCACTGACAACAAGGTCAATCACAAGGAATGGCAGGAAGACGAGAAACCCAATTAAAAATGCGGTTTTAAGTTCACTCGTCATGAATGCTGGTAATAACGCCTGCAGCGGAATGTCGTGATAACTGGTGGGAGCCACAGGATTCTGGCTGGCTGCTAGGTAGGAAGGTTTTGATGGCTCCGCTGTTACCGGGAGTTCGTCCGGCTTGGGTAGGTAGTCGTAGAACAGCCAAACGTCATCAGTATTTCCGGTATTGTCGATTTGCGTTCCCATAAAATTAACCAGTGATCCCCGGCTGATTTCCCAGGCCTGCTCCCCGCTGATTTCCTGGTTGCTGTAGGGTACGATGGCTTTTTGGTAGACCGTTTGCCAGGTAGGTGCCATGATTAGTGCGCTCATGAATAGAGCGAGTGACGCAACCGCTTGATTGCTCGGGTTTTGTTGAGTGCCCAGGGCTTGTCGCAGTAGACTCAGAACAATCGAAATGCGTAGGAATGATGTGGTCATCAAAAGCATCGCTGGAGCCGTGCTGAGTAGCGTGACCATGGCAAACAGCTTTAGGCTGCTCAGGGCCTGGTCAGGCGAATTGAACTGTTCAATGGAGGATGTTAAATCCTCTGTTGCCTGCGTTGCCGGAGCAAGCGCTTCTGTCGCCGTCAATTGAACGAAGCTAGGTTCTGTACTAGAGCCCCCCCCTCCTTCGAACGCATAGCCTACGTCAGCCTGCAGCCAATTGCAGGGGATGCAGGCTGCAGTTAACGCCATCAATATCACCATCGTTTGACGTGGAGTGGACCGGCGCACGCAGGATTGGTTGTCAGATTGTCGCGAAATTTTAGACATGTTACGTGTCAGTGTACAGTTGGTTCGGATTCTGATCGTACTGTGCGAATAAGGACTTAAATGTTGAGCTTGAAGTCTTTGGGGACTTGGTCGTTGCCAGGAGTTGTTCGACTTCAACAGGGTCTGTAATTTCAGTTAAGCAGGTGACTTCCGATTCACCCGCAGAAACCAATAAGAGCCTTTCCCCCAGTCGGACGACGTGGAGTGAGTGGTTTTTTGTGAGAGTGGTTTGGCCCATGACCTCAAGTGTTTCGTCGCCAAGGTGTATTCCGGTAACTGATCGTCGCCTACGTGTGAACCAAACAATACCCAGGAACAGGCTGAGGACAACAGCAAGTGAGCCGCCCATTTTCACCAGGCCTTCATTCAATCCGGGGACCGTGGAAATGCCAAAACGTGAGTCTTCTGCGGTCGCGGATTCGGCCCGCGGTTGCAGCGGCACCTTTAGATAGGAAAGCGGTTCGGTGGAATTAATTCCTTGTTGACCCCAAGTGATATCTGGATTGAATATCAATGCACTAAACAGGAGAAGCCACAGATAGACTTTAGATCTCATAAGCAAATCCCTGCTGCGTGCTTTGGGTGAGGTCGCTAAGTTCAGCAATTTTGATGACGTAGCAATTATTATCCGCGTATAAATAGCCAGTGCCGACAACCTTCCCTTCCCAAAGAATCTCTACGGTTTGTTCAATCGATTCGTGACTGGTGAGAATCGCACCGGCAACAAGTTGTTGGGCCTTCGAGTCGGAGATTTCGGTGGTGCAGATTTTGAGCTGTAGTGAAATGGTTTCGGAAGAGGTTTTGGTGCTGACAGGATTGCCAAACTCGGGATACGCTGTCGACCCGGAAGTCGTTTCCTTCGAAGAAACTTCGGGTGTTCCGTTGTCTTCCAGTAGATCAATCAGCGTATCACACTTGTCGAGTTTGGCATTTACTTGGTGTTGCAGGTTTTCCTGGGTGGAGGCAGTGGGTACCCTACCCTCCTGCTGGTCGGACGCCTGAAGGTTCTCAGGTGGTGAAGTGTTCTTGTTCACGGAAAAAAACCTTGCGGACTTTTAAAAAGAGTGAAATTGCAGGGTAACTTTTCCTAGAATTTGGTTCGAAAATCAAGGCCAGTTTTAAGCTGCCGCTCGAAATGGCTTCTGTTCTAAGAATTGAATGGTCTTTTCTTGAGCCATGCGTGTCGCCTGATCCGCGATGATTTGTTGCGCGTTTTCAATTTGTTGCAGTGATACCCCCGCTAGTTGCTCAAGTTTTTCTGCAAATCTCAGAGCCTGCTGATTCGTAAGGGGGGATGTGATTCGTTGGATTACTTCGATTGGTGCTCCGGCTAAAGCTAGCAGCAGAGTTTCGTGATTGATGTGGTGGAAAAGCTTGGCAAGAGAATGATCGTTCAGCAGAACGATATCTTCGAATCGCAACGTTTCTTTTTCAGTGATATACGTATCCTGGAGTAGCGAGCGAGAGCAGGCATCAATAGGTCCAGCCTGCCGTTTTCGGGCATGTAAATGCTCGAGGTGACTTAGGTCCGTGCCGTTGGATTCGATGTCCGTGAGTGTCCTGTTCAGGAAATCGTCTCGTGTGGCCTGTTCGATCGCTTCGGAAGTTAGTTGGGTTTGGGACTCGCCAATGTGCATAAGGCAGTCCTTTAGAAGTCGGGTAACGGTTTGTAGTTGCGAGAATTCACATTCATCGTGGTTACTAATTCGTTCCAATATCTCGCTTTGTTGCCCTGGAGGCAGGTAAGAGATAACAACGCCCGACAGGTCGGATGGCATCCTTGTGAGAATTACGGCCGCAATTTGCTTGTGTAACTTGCCAAGAAATTGCGCAATCAGTGGAGGAGAAACCTGATAGAGGAATTGAAAATCAAATGGTTTGGTTTCGCCAAACGGCGAGTACGCTGCTCCGGGTATACGTTCCGTTGCTGTTTCTGTGGGGTGCCCGGGTTCCGTTGGCAGGGTTGCTTTGACGGCTTCTGGAGTACAGCTTGCCAGAAATTCCTTGATGACCGCTTTCGACGACTTTAGATCTTCGGCCGATAGGTTTCCAACAGCTTGTCGAATCCGGGTTGCTTCTACAGCATCCAGTCGCTGTAAAACGTCTTCGGCTTGCGTGGGGGCGAGACTGTCAATAAGGATCGCGGCCTGTCGGATTGTATCGTGATCCATCATGGCGAAGTGCTGCTGATCCATTTTCTAAGAATGTCGGCCGCATCCGCGGGAGCTTCATCCACCAGCGCATTTAATTCGTCCCTGAGCGTGGGAGCCACTTCTGTTCTTGAAGGTTCTTTTTGAATGATGGGCGGCTTCTTCAGATGGGGATCAGCAGTTTGTTCTCCGTCTACCAGAGCCTTTTGCGAGCGGGCGATCACTATCTCTTGAGGAGGTGTTTCAGAGAAGACGGCCCTGTCTCCGGAAGATTCGGCGTTCCGGTGGGAGTGGGAAGCCCCTTCTTGAACGGAACGTTTGCTGGTGGCGGAGTTGCTTGTATGTAGTTTTCGATTTCTCCATATCAAGCCGCAAGCACAAGCGACAATCAGAATTCCCATCATGATTTCACGCCAGATATTTTGGAGAAAAGAACCCAAGGCAGGAGCAGAATTGGCTGTTGTATTTGAAGGGAGGTCGAGAATCGTTGCAACGTGGATGGTGAATTCATCGAGTGTGGTGTGCGGCACTACGGGCATTACACCCTGCACCAACTCGGTCACGTTTTGTTTAACATCCTGTGCAATTGCCTGACGTTGTGCTTGCGATGTTGCCTGACGACTTTCCGCGACCTGCCGAAGGTAAGAATCCGGGATGCCGACGGATACAGTGGCATTTACCATCTTAGCGTTTTCGGGATTTGTGGTGGCAGCAGTATCCACCGGATACAGCCCCACTTCGATACGCGTGTTAGGAATGTCAATTAGCAGATTTGCTATTCGGCCACGCCACCAACGTTCGTAGTTACGTAACGCAATGTCGAGATTTGATGCGTTGTAATTTGAATCGGAAGCACCAAAGGTATGCCCGGTATTAAGGTCGATGACGACGACGTTGTTCCTATCCAGACCGGCAAATCTCGCGGCGATGACTTCCCGGATGGCCTCGGATGTTTCAAGTGTTACTTCGGTGTTGGTAGCGGCTTTGATCGCGGCCAGCGCCGTCATTTCCTTGCGGCCGCTTAACCCACGTTGTTGATGGTCGTCGATATTGATTTGCGCTTCCTCAATACCGGGGATTTGAGTGATGATTCTGGCCAGGTCTTTTTCCCGGGCATTTCGCAAACGCATTTCACGTAATGTAGGATTATCTAAAATGCTTCCGTTTTCCAGGACGAAATCGACGTCTGAGCTAAAAGTATCCGATTCAAACTTGCCTTCGATCGCCGCCAGGAATTCAAGTCGCTGTTCTGTAGGAATCAGGATCTTTTTGCCTTGGAGTTGCCAGTCGTTCAGCCCAGCCGTAGTAAAGTGCTGCGACAATTCCATAACTTCAGTGTTTGAGAATTCGCGACTGTTCAATAGCGGCTCTCGCTGGGTTGGTGAAGCACGGAATACTAAAGAGTAGGTGGAAAATACAACAAGCAATCCGCAGACGCCAACAGTGACTCGCGCACGCGGGCTAGCCTCGTGGAAACGAGTGATCCCGGCAGCGAATAATTGTTGAAGTTGTTGCATGATTTCCCAAGTGAGGTGGAATGGAGAGTCAGGCTGCCTTTTGCCGTTGCAGTGATTGTAGAACGAGCGTGAAAATCGCTCCTCCTTCAGGCTGATTGCTCACGCGAATTCCTCCGCCATGTTTTTCCATGACCGTACGAACATTGGCCAGTCCAAGGCCGGTTGCTCCAGGCCGGGTAGTATAAAACGGCTTGAAAATCTTATATTCGACTCCGGGAAAAATGCCCGGCCCCTGATCCAGTACGTGAATTTCAACCGTTTGCTCCAGTTTTTTAGCTGCCATAGTCACTCCGGCGGTCAATGGAGAATGTTCAATGGCATTCAATACTAAGTTGGATACTGCCATAGTGATCCAGTTTGCATCGCCATAGGTTTGCAGTTGTGTTTCAGGTAAATCTAGTTGGCAGACAATTTGTCGCGACTGTGCTTCCGCCTGAACTTTGTTGTTCGCATCTGTGATAGCTGCCTTCACGTCGACGACACCCCACTGCGGGTGTTTTCGCTGGGTGAAAAAACTCAAGTTGTCAGACGCCATAGTTTTGTTCTCAAACTGGCAAAGTACCGTCCGGATATTCGCGGCAAATTTGTACCGGATTGCTATCACCCCCGTCAATGCAGATATTTGGATTGACGAATTGGGGTTTTGGCTAGCGCAGCAGCAAGGGCTGCGGTAATTGCCGCAGCCCTTGAGGTTTACGAGATGATTTCCAGCTGGAATTCTTATGAATAGATATCGTTAGATCACGGTTAAACGAGATCCGCCATAGTTGATACCAGGCCTTTCACGGCATCGATGCTATTCTGGAAAGCTGCACGTTCTTCTTCCGTGAGGTCGATTTCAATCACCTTTTCGACACCACCATTGCCGAGCACAATTGGTACACCAACGTAGTAGCCGCCAACACCGTATTCTTCGTTGCAGTAGGCAGCACATGGTAGGACGCGTTTCTTGTCTTTGACAATCGCTTCCACCATCTGTGCACAGGCCGCCGCGGGCGCATAGAAGGCACTGCCAGTCTTGAGTAATCCGACGATCTCAGCTCCACCCTTGCGTGCCCTATCAACAATTTCATCGAGACGTTCTTTGGAGATCAGCTGTGTCACAGGAATACCGCCCACACTTGTGCAACTGGGCAGTGGAACCATGGTGTCACCATGGCCACCCATGAGAAGAGCTGAAATGTCTTCGACGCTAACCCCCAATTCCATTGCCAGGAATGTACGGTAGCGAGCTGTATCCAGAACACCGGCCTGGCCAAGTACTCGTTCTTTTGGAAAACCAGTGACCTGTGCACAGCGTTGTACCATAGCATCGAGTGGATTACTGACAACGATGACTACAGCGTCAGGACTGGTTTCTTTGATTTCATTGGAGACAGCCGTCATGATTTTTGCATTCGTTGCAAGAAGATCGTCACGACTCATACCAGGCTTGCGTGGGATGCCTGCTGTGATGACGATAACATCGCTACCGGCCGTGTCAGCATAGTCTGTGGTTCCAACGATATTGGAGTCAAAGCCCATCACAGGAGAGGCTTCCATAAGATCCAGAGCCTTACCTTTGGGCATGTCCTCAGTTGCCGGGATATCAACTAAGACGATATCTCCAAGTTCAGCTGCAGCACACCAATGTGCGGTGGTGGCACCAACATTTCCCGCTCCAATGATAGTGATTTTCGCACGTCGCATGAAAGAAACTCCTTTTCAGGCAATAATTGATTTGTGAATGCGTAAAGATTAACACAGACTTAGATTGTCCGTGACTCAGATTCAGCGTCAAGATGTGACAGGCGGAAACTCGCCAGTTTTACGAAGCTGCTTCGTGGTTATCTGCGGCTTCTAGGTCGCAGAGAAAGTCTTCATTCAGTCCGCCTGCGTGTCGAGTTGGCTCAGTGTGTTTGCGGAATCCGTCATCGACTCGATTTGTTCTTGTTAGCAGGCCGGCGATGACAATTAGCAGTACAACAAAGCTGATTCCTAAATAGATGCTACTCCGAGTTGAGTTCAATCCTGTCGGTTCATGAACGACGACATTGTTGGTAACAAAGAGTGGGCTAAGCTGAGTCCGGTTCTCTCCGGCTCCGATGGTACGGGCACTTTGGTAAGTCCAGAGCTTAAAGAAGAAACCGTTTAAAGTGATGTCTTCGTGTAAGGAGTTACTGCGATAAGTGCCATGTTGGATCTGGGTTTGCGCCGTCTGTAGTTCGGCAGGTAAGTCGATAAGGCAGATCTGCACTGGGTAACGGTATTTATAAACGAGTCCTTCTTTGTCGTCTTTCTTTATTTTAAGTTCAATAGCCTCGTCACCCAGATAGACAAAGGCATCCAGTTGCCAGTAGTGATCGATACCCAGCCGGTATTTCATTTTTTTATTGCTGATTTCGATTTTTGTGATTTGCCTTACATCAGCATGGAGCGTAATGAATTCTCCCTGTAACTGTCGTGTCTTTTGTAGGTAATCTGAAATGGAAGGCTGTGGAGGGGGTGAACCTTTAGCGAGACTCTCTATTTCTCGGCGAACATCGGCCGATTTGATAATCGACATGATTTGGAAGAACGCTTCTGTGTCAGAGCTGTTCATCTTTTTCCCGTTGGATTTACGCAGGTCGTCCAGTAATCCCGCGTCGAATTCATATTTGCTGAGCATTGCCACACCGGTATTGATGCCTTGATCGGTTGAGGCTTTTTGCGGTAACCACTCAACACGCTGAGCTGCCAGGACAACTTCCTGTACTCCTCGAGACGGTTCCATTCCCTCCTGTGCCGCTTCCTGCTCTTCTGCGACTTTGAGTAACAGGCCATTGACGGCGGCAGGTTGGCTTAGCTCAAAGGAAGCATCCGGGGCCAATACGGGTTTTTTACCGGTTTCAGTTTGGTCGGTGTCGGTTGTGGTTGTCGTTTTCCACTCAGGTGGGAACCAGGCGACGGGTAGTTTACGAGTGGCGATTCGAACGGAAATGTCCGAGTCCAGGGGTTTCAGCCAAACCCAAAAAAAAGAACGGAATCCAAGCAACCGAGCGGCTTCTTCAACAACTGGCTGCCGTTGGACTCGAGTCACCGTCCCACGAATGCGGTAAAAGTCGACTCGATAGTCATCGGGAGTTTCCAGGAAGGCATTAAGTAAAGTGGCTGTATCGAGCGTTTGGGAGTTTGACCAGCGTTTGATGTCGCTACTATCGAGTTCATAAAAGCTATGAAGAACGTGCCCTGTTGTGTCAATATCCTTGGCTGCAATCGGTTCGTAATCGATAAGGAATCTTAACTGACTGTCGCCAATGCCTGCGATTTCCAACATTTGCCTGGCTGTCGTGGAATTCGTAATAGAGAATGGGATGATCCGGTCGCTGAGTCGGTCTTCTTGCCAAGGAAGTGATCCTAATTCTTCAGATTGTGCAAACGCGCTGTGACTTACCAGAGTGCCAAAGACCAGATAAAGCAACGCGAAGGTTGTTGGCTGAAGAGGGTTAAGCATTGTCTGAAGACTCCTCTTCGTCTTCTGCCGCTACTTCCACTCGATCAAATGACAAAGCTTCTTGTTGGGGTTCTTCTGGTTGATCGACTTGGACTTTAGGAAGATCCTTTGTCGCCAATTTCTCCAGAGACTCACGAACGGAAGGGCCGATTTCATCGTCCTTTAGTTGAGACAGTTGGTTTTCCACCGAAGTTTTATTTGAGCGTTTCCTCGAATCATCATTATTCCAAATGCTGGCCGCATAAACGCCGAGACTAACGGAGATAGCGATGATGACCGGAATGGCGACGATGGCCCAACCGGGAAAAGAGTCTGCGGAAGCTTTCTCTTCTGCCGCTGCTTCGAGACGTTGCCCTTTGAACCAATCAAAGTTTTTGGCGAGGAGCAAGGGAGAGGAGTGCATCTTTCCATCGTTACCTGGGTGCGCCCATGATTTGAAGAAGTAACCAGCTACTTCGACTACGTCACCCATGTCCAGCGTTTTTCCATCCAGATTCTTATCGGGAAGTTGAGGGAAGTTCTTTGGTGTTTCAAGACTGTAGATGACAAAGGGGACCAGTGTGCCCCCGGTAGGTTTAATGATGATAACGTTATATTGTTTGATATTTAGTTCGTTCTCTTGGGCTTGCACCCGGTAAGCCTTTCTTACTTCACCACGTATGGTCACCAGACGTCCACGGAATTGGGTTTGTTGCGTCCCGAGTTCGAGTGCACTAACCCGAGCAGTGGAGTGCTTTCGAATGACTGGATAACTATATTCCTGGAGTTGCTCGAGCATCCGAAACCAAGCGAGGTCGTCATTGCTCGAAAAGATTGAGTGGTCCTGTAACATTGAAACCGCAAGCTGATCGATGATACTTTGTGTGAATCGGTATTCTTGTTCAAATTCAGTCGTATTGGCAGGCTGTTCCAGGACCTCCAAAAAGGCTTTTCGGTGACGATCATTCCATTGTTGTCGGAGAGTTCCAACGACGGCCATCCCCCGGGCTTTCTGGGCATCGGTTAAAGCGTTTTCGCTGGAGTTGAGTGAAAGCATTACTTGCTGCACGTACTTTTGAAACAACTCGTCTATTTCCTGATAGAGATCCCACCACGTTGTTTTGTGTTCATCATTCAGGATAGTTTCATGACGAGCTTTACGAATCGTGTCAACCACCAGTTTCTTTTGGCTGTAGGTAAGGCGTTTGAAAATCACTTTCCACAGATCGACGTACGTCTGATGTACATCAAGATCGGTCTGAGATAATTCACCGGTGTTGAGCATGCCATAGTGAGCCAATGCTGGATATTCAAACTCGACCGGTGTTGTTTCACCGGTCTCCTTAGCGGGCTTTTGGTCGGCTACAGAAACTGAGGAGTCGAAGAAGCTAAACATACTGGGGTCAGCGACCTTCTCAATAACGAGCACGACTCCCATGAGTAACGCCACTAATGCAAATAGCTTGTACTGAACCCGGCGGGAAAAGTAGTTGGGTGGTGCTTTGCGTTGCTTTTGCTCAGCTAATTCTTTGGGAGATCGAAAACGCACGACAAATCCGTAAGGCTAGAAAAGAGGTTTGTACTTATTCTAGCACGAGGTGTTTAGTCGAGGAAATCCAGAGTGATTGGTCGTATGCTTGTTTGCACGCCGGAGAGGAAATAATGCATCGTGGTCATGGCTGAAGTAATGTTTGCAAGAGATATCGGTGGGCGCATCTAAGTGTCTTTCCAAGAGATTCACCATCTTTCCTGTGAGTTTAGGGGGCTTCGGGAGCCACGATTGAGTGATTTGAAGGTTTTTGAGTACTTTTCTGGACAGTTGTTGCTCATTCTATAGGGGGTAGATACTTGAATCAGAACTTCGAACTCAATAGGCTAATAGCATGGCCTGTAGTTATCACTTCGAGCAGGGGAATTGCAAAATGAAGTGGCGGGCGTAATTGGCTTATCAACATGAAGGAACAGAGTGCTTTGTCGGGTTCAGAATTAATTCCCGATAATGTTTTATATGCTCTGTTAGTAGCGCAACTGGGGATCTCTCAACAATGGTAAAGCGACTGGGCTACTTGCTGTTATTGCTATTTGCTTTTATTTCTTGTTCGTCTTATCAACTGCGAGCGGAAGAACCTGCCAGCCAGTTTCTGCAGGAACTTAGAAACCAGCGATA
>Ga0115011_10001958_pt1 | contig 14490 bp, 10 predicted proteins | sample TroAtlMetagenome_2_FD_88705 | JGI IMG/M metagenome (GOLD analysis project Ga0115011, IMG submission 88705) | Marine eukaryotic phytoplankton communities from Atlantic Ocean - Tropical Atlantic ANT8 Metagenome | ecosystem: Environmental > Aquatic > Marine > Oceanic | place: Tropical Atlantic...
ATGATACACCTGTATTTGCAGGAATAACAAATCTCAATTGATGAATTCTATCATCAGACTGTCTAGAATCCTTTTGTCGAATGATATAAGTTCTAGATGTGATACTTCCAAGTCCACCACTAATCAATTTTGGATACAAATTATTCTCTGTGGATGCCGATGATACATTCACATACCATTGTGATTCATTAATATCATATTGAATAGGATGTCCAACATCTCCAGGTTCTTTATCACTAACTCTACTTTGTACAATAAGAGTATCACCAAGATTGTTAATATTGACTTTATTGCCTGTTAGAGAATCATTAAAGGATTGTGCAAATTGTGCCTGATTTGGAGGAAGACCATCGACAATTGCAAAATAAACTCTATTTGAATCAAGACCATCTGGAAGTCTACCATCATTTGAAATAACTCTTACAGTCTCACCCTGTATCAATTGATGGTTTTGAGTGAATGTTGCTGTTGAGTTGGTAATACTATTACCAGTAGAGACGTTTCTACCAATTCTCGACTCTTTCATTCCTGTTGCTTTATTCACATCATATGCAGTGTCTGCCATGACGACTCTTGCATCAAATCCTTTACTCTGTCCTCCTACTGGAATAACTGCATTTAGAGTTTCATTACGATTTGCACCAAATCTATAACCATTGATTACACCTGGTGGAAGTATATCCTGGTTATTATAGTTGTAAAGATACATTCTACTTGTATCTGCAACACCTACAGTTTTTGTAATATCAATTGCAGGATATTCAACTGTAGTGTATTCTGGCTTAAGTGATTGTGGTGGAATAACTTGTGTGACATATCCAACATCATCTTGTGCAAATGCTTTTTTTCTATAACCTCTAGATACTAGAGCACTTTCACCAAAGTTAGAGTTAGAGTTCGTGACTGAAAAATCACCACCCGACTCGGTTATAAATTGCTCAGAATAACCAATAGCAAAGATAGAGACTAACTGAATTAGACCATTATTTGATGCCTTGATGTGATAATTAGAATACGATGGTTTATAGACAGCGTTTATATTTGTATGTAAATTTGGAATTGTATTGGAACCATCAAATGAACCACTTTGTGGATTATAAAGTACAAATGCATTATCATCAACCTGAAGACCAATTCCAGTGAATTGAGCTACAACCATAGACTTAAATCCGTCTGCCTTAGCACCATCTGCATGCATACCACACATGCCGTAAATGGACCTTTGAGAGACATTGAAAATATATGGTGAGGAACCTGTTACAGTATCAGAAGAAAGTTCTACAGAAGAACCTAAAGGATTTGGTAATGCATTACTAGGAGTAACTGGAACTTCATATGTAAATTCAGTAACACCATCTTGGTCAGTATCCAATACTGAGGTTACAAGGTATGTACCATTGTATCTTGTATCAGTTACATTGTTGATAATGACATTGGTATCAACATTTAGACCAAAAAGACCACCTGTCAATTTTACATTAACATCAGGTGTTGGTGTTATACCATCTCCAGACTTGATACTACTAATACCAATAGAACCAGATACTGGTCCAACAATACGGTATTCATCAATCTTAGGTTGAATGTCTACACCGGCATTTGGGTAATCAGGTGAAATTGGTCTTCCACTTGCAGAACCATATGCAATACCAACTTTCTCATAATACATATCCAGATCAGTACGATCTGTGACATAATTAATGAAGTCATCATGGATTGATACCGGAGTGGCACCATCTGCATACTCAAAAGAAGTTAGTTTGTGGTGAGAGTATGTTGGGGTATATGTATTTGAAGTATAGTCTTTATATGCTGGTTGTGTTGTATCAGCATCTTTCAAAGTGAACTGGAACATATAACATCCACCAGTCACTCTAAAGATGGCGGATCTTTCAATTAGATTATTTTCTGGATTAGGAACATATAGAGGTCTGATAACCGTCTTTCTTAGATCCTGACCAATAATAGAAACACCTCTAGGGACAATAACCCCACCGTAAATACTGTTGAGTTTATAAAGAATATTGTTCTTATCTAAAAGATCAAAGTTGGATATGTTACTGAATGGTGGGAAATCATTTGAGTTGACTCCACTTCTAAGTAAGTACTCAAAACCAGGATTGCCAGTAGGAATCCAACCAGGTCTATTATCAATATAATGAGTACCAGGAGATATCCAGACTGAAGTCTGTCCAAATCTATCATTATCAAGACCCTTTTGGTAGGAAAATCTAGATGCCTCAACCAAAGCTCTCTGCAGAGTTATAAATGGTCGGGCCATCGAGTTGCCTTGGTTCTCAATACCATCTGTGGCATCCAGATTGGTAGGGTCAACATATAAAATATTTCCTTTTACGTTCTTTAGAAAGTTATCTAATCTTGAGAGAGGCATCTTTCTCGCACGTTATATCTATTATTAGATATTTATTACATAAAAAAACCACCTAGTGATTAGGTGGTGTATCAGGAAAATCTCTAGGACGACTATCTAATGCGTTATCAGTTCTAGGAGACCCCTCATTTGCTCTCATCGTATGTTGGAAATTTATTCTCTTATATCTCTTACCTAATGGGTCAGGCATCCAATATGTTACCTGCCAGTTTTGTTCTGGACATAGTTCTAGATGTTTCTCTAAAGAATGTCTAAAACTACCTAATTGAACATGTCCATCATGAGTGACACATCTACCGTCACCAACATCAACTATGAATAACTGTTTCATCATTTATATCCCATGTTGGTGGATGAAGTACACAGTATTCATTGAAGGTAATTTTCATTTCCTTCTGTGTGAGATTGCAGTTTTTTGCTGCCTTTGGAAGATTCCATTTGGCAGAGAACAACATTTCCATAGACTGACGGGTTTCTGGTCTCATAGTCGTAACATTTTAGAATTTCTTCGTAAAGGTCTGGATAGTTCATTCTGCAGAAGTTACCAAAGGTTCTGCATAAACAATGTCTTCCTCTTTGATTAGGGCACGTACCAACTCAAGGACGTTCATAAACTGTTCTACGTCTTCACAATCAACAGACTTACTGTTACCTTCACTTGAATAAAGATAGAATTTACGAAGACTTGTATCGACCACAACACGGGTCAGAAAGTCTTGGTCTTCTTCTTGTGGTTTGTAGGTCATTGAACTCCTGTCTACTCTACTAGTATAACGGTTCTGTGACCCCCCGTCAAGGGGGTGTGGACACTATTCTATCTGACCATTGTCAAGGTCAACATCTCTCCTCCACTTGGTCTCTCGTCTATCGTAATCCCATCCACCAATCAAGAAGTTTTTATTATCACCTGGATAATCTTCAGGACTATCACCTTCATATACAACATGAAGTTTTTCTGTATGGTCCATAGGATTCAACCACCTTGAAGCCCAAACCTCATAATAACAATGAATATTAGCACCAAGACCAGACTTGATTTTGACTATTTTACCCCATTGAATCTCATCAACAATAAGGTCTTGTGAATATCCTATTTGTGTCAGAGTAACAGTAATTGTGTCTGGGTCAATCAAACCATCCCAATATTCTGGTAGTTCAATCTTATTTGAATGTTTTAGTTTTCCTCTTACATAAATTCCTGGTTCTGGTCCTTCTGGAATGAGATGTCTAACTCTCTTTGTTTCATCTTTGATGTGAGGAATATCAAAGGCACTAATTGGTTTGTTACCTGTTGCAGTGCCATTGAATATTGGTGCAGTAACCGATACCGCAGAAGTAATTTTTCCTGCAAGATTAATAATACCAGCACCAATAATACTGGTATTGACCTTTAATGAATCAATCTGTGCGGTAGAGTGATAATATGGAACACAAGGTGGAACAACTAACTCAAGCGTGACATCTACCAAATCATTATTGTCTGGTTTTGAGATGTAGGAATAAATTCCAGAAGGTGCTCCACCTATTGGTTTATCAGCACAATCCTGTTTTCCAATACTTCTTGGTATAAATCCTGCAGAAACTGATTGTGTCATTATTGCTCCTTAATGTCGTAATGGAATCCTGAAATTGAATATTGTCGATTATCTCCAGGATAATCTTCTGGTGTAGTACCTTCATACTCTGGAATCAAACTATCTCCGTCACTTCTTTCACCATAAACATGATAAAAACAATGAATTGGAGTTTCTGATTTTGAGTGAAGATAGATTTTATCTTCGTCGATTTTCTCAACGATGATATCTTGATGTATTCCAACTGGAGTCAGACTAACAGTAATTGAGTCCTGATGTACAAAATCCTTCCAATAAGATGGAAGTTCAATGACATTATCATCTTTAACTGTTCCCCTGACATATACATCATTGGTTGGTGCTTCTGGACAGGTATGTCTCAATCTCCATCCATCTTTAGATGGATGGGGAATATCAAAGTTCTTCTTTGCAGACAACACATGAAGTCCACAACGTGATATTACCTCTCCTTGAGCAATTAGATTCAATCCTACATTGACACTAAAGTTTGTGTCAACATTACCCATGAATGCTGCGGGACCAATAACAGCAAGAGAGTATGGGTTACTAACTCCCATACAAAGAGTACCGGGAATTAATGGTGGTGTAGACTCTGGATTAACCAGAGGTCCAACCATACTAGATGCCCAGACATTGGGAAATACTGGGGCCCCTGTGATAGTAGGTCCTTGTATATAACCAGACCCGCGAATTTCTGCTGGTCCTCTACCCAGACACTCTGGATTTCCTAATCCAACAAATAATCTCTTACCTACATTTAAGTCAGGTACCTTCATGATTTACTCTTTCCTTCTGTCTTGAGTCTTGGCACATCCTTTCTTTCGCCATATACATGATAATAACAATCAATTGGAATACCAGGTCTTGAACCTAATATCACGGCATTATCTTGAATGCCTTTCACAATAATACTTTGTTCCATACCAATCGGGGTAATTGATACCGTAATAGAAAGTTCTTCTACAAGGTCTCTCCATACCTCAGGCAGTTCAATTCTATCATGACCTCTCAATCTACCTCTATAGTATACACCATTTTCAGGTCCATGTAAAGAGGAGTATTCAAGTCTTTTTCCTTTTTTCTGTGGGTGAGGGATATTTAAAGTCATTAAAGAGTAATTGCGTTTTGAATTTCATTTGTTGATGGAAGGATTGAACCTTTGATTGCTGTTGCACCATCTGCACAATCAATAAAGCCACCGTACATATTTAAGATCGCACTACCAATGAGTTCAACTGTCTTTTCAGAGAATAACCTAGTAGATACTTTAGAGGAAACATCAATGGTTTGTGCCCTTAAGAGTACTTTTTCATTAGCATCAATAGTGATAACACCATTTTTACCATCGGCACCAGCTGCAATCAAATCAATATTGACTCCTTCTATTCGAACTCTTCCACTTGGTGCTCGAAGAACTAAATCACCACTGACTGCTTCAACATATACTCCAGGTATGTCTTCTTCAACATTATCACCTGCCCTTACCTGAAATGAACCAGGTGAACGACAGATGGTTCCATATTTACGATGAGAATCACCAGATGAATCCATTGAAATATAATGGTTTTTCACTAAACCATTTCTCAACAATACGGATGAAAGAACATTATCTTGTGTGATATGCCCAAACTTTATTTCACCATCTGCAGTTCCGTATCTAATAGTATGATAATTTTTTAGTTCTGCCATTAGACCTTACCTACACAATCAATAACGGTTATAATTTTGTCTTGGAATTCTGGTTCTTTGAGTTCATCATTACCAACTCTATCTATACAAAGTTTTGGTCGTAATACTGCATTATAACCTGTTTCAGATTCAATGTAAACTCTTGGGTATTCAGTAAAACCTTCACCACTTTGAGTGACTTTGATTGAATATACTCTACCTTGCCTATCAAACTTGGGTTCTGCAATTGCACCAAGGTCTGGTTCAATAACAATATTATCTCCAGGGGTATAATTGATACCACTCTGGTCAATATAAATTTCACAGAGATATAAGATAACAGGATAAGAACCAGTTGAAGATGTTGGATAATCACCTGACACTCTTGAGTAGTCAGGTTTTGGTGTTGTGAAGAGACCAGGAAGTTGAACTAGATAATCATTTCCACCTCTAATAATCTCACCTCCTCCACCACCACCTTGACCTGGCTCAACAACAATAACTTCACCAGGACCAAAACCAGGAACTCCACCACCACCAGTACCGGGGATACCACCACCAGCACCAGGACCGGGAATACCACCCCCACCACCACCAGTACCATCACCACCTGTACCAGTCCCAGGAATACCACCTTGACCAGGTGTGGTTCCAGTTCCACCACCTTCACCAGGACCAGGAGCAGGAATAAGACCACCACCACCAATACTATCACCACCTGTACCATCACCTTCTGTGATGGGTGGTATCAATATTATACGCTCAGGAACATTAGGACCAGTGCCAGTACCACCATCACCACCAGTACCATCACCACCTTGACCAGGTAATGGTTCTGTTACAACAACAGTATTTGGTGGAGTAATGACAGTAATATCTGGTACAACAGAAACTACTTCACCAGGAGGAATAGGTAACCAAGTACCATCAGGGTAATTTATAACTGTATCTTCTGGGTCAGACCAAGTATACTCATTTCCACCTCTACTTCCATCAGGTGCAGGAAGATAACCAGTTCCAGGACTTATAATTTCAACATCTGTAATACCACCAGTTTGTTGATTACCTTCACTATCAGTATAGTTACTTATGATAGGTCTAATATATGCACCAGTTCCTTTACCACAATTATCATATACCTTTGAATAGGAGTTTTCATCATAACCAACTCCAAAACTGACCATATCAATTCCAATAACCTCACCTAAACTACCAATAATAAGATTACCTGCAGCCCCAGTACCACTTCCAAAAAATTGTGATTGAGGGGGACCACAGAATGCAGGTCCAATATCACAACCAGTTTGATTGAATACATCATCCATATTCATATCAAATGCATTATCAATACTATCTCCTACATTCTCTACAGAATCCTGAAATGATGCAGCAATATTCTTTGCTTTATCAACAATAGAATCAATGCTTCCAGCAGATACTTTACTTGCCCCACTCAAAATATTCCATTCATTTACAGAAGAACATTGTGGTTTTTCTTCACAAGTCAAGAATGACAACACATCAGTAATGATACCTAAAACTTCTCCAACAATATCTGTAGCCTGACCAATCAATGAAGTGATTGATGATAAAGCTCCATTTATAATATCTGATATTGATGATATGAGTTTACCTAAAATATTACCAATCAAATTCTCTACAAGACACTCTACTCCATTGATAACTTTATTTGCAGACTGTTCAAGAAAATTACCAATCATAGACAGTAATTGACCAATCAACTTTTTAAAGAGACATGCAATCAAATCATTGATATTTTCAACAGCAACTTTAAGTGCGGGTCTTTCATTTGGGAACAAAAGTGAATATGTCTTCTTCAGTGCATTATTAGTAGTTTTAATAACAAATTTTTGAATTTGAGTAAAAATCCATTTTATTCCACTTGCAACAAATTTTGCTGCCTTATCAAGTGCACTATTGATTTTATTTTGGATATCACCAATTTGAGTCTGTACTGCTTGACTATAATCATAAATTGATTTCTGAATTTTCTGGATTTCTACAACAACATTCTTAATTTCTTGTTGTATTTTACCAAGAGGTATGGGTTCACAATCAGAGGGTACTGCAAGTGGTTGTGTTGGTTCCTGTGATGCGGCTTCTGATGCAGCATCAATAGTCGAACTAGAACCAGTAACTGATTCTGCTAATACCTCATTATTTGACTTTCCTGTTTGAGTTCCAGGTACTGATTGCTCACCACCATTCTCCTCGGTTTCTGATGCAAAAATTACTTCTCCACCTTTTTCTATTTTTTGAGTATAGTATGGAACATAATCATCTGGTAAGAAACCACTGTAAGAAACAAATCTTACTTGCTGTGGTCTATTTTTTACAATTGCTTGATATTCGTTTTTTCCAATTACTGCACTAATAATGGGTATCTGACCTTCCTCACCATCAAGAAAATAACCACGAACAAAATCACCCTGAGCCAAGTTTGCAGATTGTGATGACCCTCTACCACCACTTCCTGCAGTTACTGGATATTCAACATATGCCCAATACAATTCATCATCAGTAACTTCTTGAGTTTCAAACGGAGTATAACCAATAATCGCAACTCTATACCTCTCACCAAACCCCATTATATCATCATTAGATTCTTGAGGATTAGGTGGTTTATTATCTTTCCATGATTCCTCACTAGCAACCTGTCCTACCCACCAAACATACCCATCTCTACCTATGGAATGAGTCTTAATTAAACTGTTATCTAACATTAGTTTGTACCACCAAAACCTGTAGTTTTACCGAAGGAATCTCTCACTAAACCTAAACTCGTATATGTTTCCCTAGGAGTCATCCTATGACATACACTTGCTACCATATATTTACCACCACTTTGGGGGTTTGTTTCTTTATTTAATTGAGCTTCTAACTGTGGGAAATCACACTCAACAATATCACCAGCCCTGATTGAAAAATCTCCTGCAATCATAATATTAGTAACAACAGTAAACAACTGATTATATCTCATAATCGACTGAACAAGTACTTGTTCAGCATCAAAGTTTTGTTTTGTTTTATCGTTTTTCCAACTATCTAATTGTTCATTTCCCTTTCCATCTGGATTGACCCCAATATCTTTAATGTATGTAAAATATCTAGATGGGGCTTTGATGAAATTCTTATTGACGTTGATATAATCTCTACCTGCTGTTGTTACACTATCCTGTGCAACATCAATATTAAACTTTGTATACTTATTAATCATACCAGAATAATCAAAATAAGTCGTGACATTATTATATGCACCCATAGTCATATTTCGATTCATATCGATATCACTATCAATACTATATGACAATATATTTGCGTCATAACCAGCAACTAATTTACCGGTATTGTTATACAAAAATTTCTTGATTGGTTCCTTTCCAAATAGTTTATCAATAGACTTAAAACATAAACCATCTCTTGTCTGAAAAAATAAAAACCCACCTGGTCCACTAGTTTCTCCAGATGATGATGGGATTGATTTAGATGCTAACCAAGTACAAGTGTAGAAGGGACTTCTAGTATTACCCAAAAAATTATAAGAATTTTGAGTCTCATCAATATCAATTAGTTCTTCTGTTTTTAATACATCTGCTAAAATTACTCCAACATTGGTTGAAATATTTCCTTCATATCTTTTGACAACTCTTGACTGTTCATTTAAAAAATATTCTTTAGATACAAAATCAAGTTGATATAAGTCCTTTTCTGTACCTGGTGCACCATTCTTTACCCTATTGACATACATTCCCTCATCAATCTTTATCTCATTCCCAACAACATCTTCAATAATAATATCAGTCTTTTCACCACCCCTAATAGGTAAAGAGTCTAATGTACTTGGTGCAGCACCATCAAGTTTTTCACCAGACTCTACAACTATTGCACTGGATGTAATATAGTTTGATAACACATTTTCGTAATAACGATATTCTACAACACCATTAGCCAAATCAACTTGGTCACCACTATTATTAGAAGTAATCACAAATTTCTTTAGATTACCAGGACCTGTTTGAGGATTACTTAATGTCATATTATTGTCTAAACAGTTTAGTTTCCGTCATAATCTGTAAGTATGTATCTCTCGAAGACCCACCAATAATAGATGGAGGTCCACCACCAGAACTAGAATCACCACCACCATTATTAGGTGATGCAATAGGCATGAAAATTGTTCTCATTCTTTCATAATCTGTCTGTTTACTGATTTCTTCAGCAGTTTTTCTTTCGGTAGGTGCAGTAACTTGTGGTGTTCTATCAATCTTTACCCCTTCACCACTGATTAATGAATTTGTAAATTGTCGTATAACTTTATTTGGGTCTCCACCATCCATGGAGTTAACATGAAAAGTTATATGGTCATACAATCCACCAGCACCATCGTCACTAGAACCACTAGCACCTTGATATCCAAGAACTGTACCTGCAGGTATTTTCTGACCTTCATTGAATGTTGCAAATGGTCGATCACCATGTCCCATCATAATCTCATATCTTTTTCCATTTTCATCGGTATAAGTATATGAACCAATATAACCAAAACCACCTGCACCTTGTCCTTTAACTTCTCTATTTGTACTACCTTGTGAAGTAACAGACTTCGCTCCTACATTCCTTCCTCCAGGAATTCTTTCATTATATGTCAATTCATATGGGAATGAGATAGGAACCCCTCTTCCTCCATATGGACCTTGTGTTGATTGATTTCCATATTTTTTACCAATCTTTCCTTCTTGACCATAAAGTTCTATATCAACTCCAGTATCTTGTCCGTCTTTATCACCATAACCACTAGAAATTTGACCAAACTTTCCATTAGTACTTCCAGGAGATTGTGTTCCAGAAGACCTTAGTGCAGGTGATACAGATTGTCTTCTTTTTTGTTGTGCCTTTTTTATTGCATCAGCATAATCTGAAGATTTTGTATCAAATCCATCTCTAAAGCTTCCCTGCATATTGTTCTTCATCCAGTCTAAAGCATTTCCAGCTCCGGCATTATGTGCATAACCAAGAACTTGTAGTTGTTGTTCATTACTCATCGCAACATAAGTTGGATTTTGCATCAAGGTCTCATGGTTTGCACGAGTGTATGCAGCAAAGTATCTTTCCTGCATTTGTTTATCTTCTCTAAATGTCTTTCTTGCTGCTTCACTATCTCCTTGATATTCTTCACCTAAGAATCTTGCAGCATCCTTTCTTGCATCTTCACCCATTTGATATCTGCCAGAATACATGTCACCAGAACCACCTTGGGTATCATACTCACCACCAGATTCAATCTTTGCAACAGCATCTCTATAGAGAATAAACTCCGATTCACCAAATCCAGCCTGAGATACTTGTTCTTTTGCCTTTGCACCTTGTTCTACACCACCAGGAGCTAATAACCCACCAGAAGATGTGTCATATTGAGAACTACCTACAGTTTCACCTACTGTTTTTCCTCCAGGCAATTTGGTATTTTTAAGTTCGTTAATAGCATTTTTGATATTATTAGTAATTTCTTTAAACCCAGGAAAAGTATCCTCAAGAGTTTTGATAAAATTTTCAATTCCAGTCTTTATACTTTCTGCAGGTATTAATTTTATAATATCATTAATAATAGGTGTTATTGTATCAATAAGAAACTTACCTGCTTTCATTAATGGTTCAAAAAGATACTCATTGAGTAGTTTGAATACCTTTTTAACTTCCTTTACAACTTTTTTTATAGTCTCAATAATTGATTTGATATTATCAAGTATCATCAATACAATACCACCAAGTAGGATATTCACAAAGAAATCTTTGATTCTATCAAAAAATGGAACCTTATCAAGTAATTTTTTACCTAAGGATAAAGCACCACCTAATATTGCAAACCCAGATTCTCTCAAACGAGCTAATACTTTATTGTTTCTCTTAGTCTTTTCTTTGCTTTCTTTTCTCTTAAACTTTACAAAATTACCAATAGTGGATGATAATTTTGATAGTGTCGATTGAATTCCTTGAAGAACAGAATCTAGTGAACTTTCTCCTGTAGGTTTTAGTTTTTTTATCTTAGGAGTTGTTGAACTACCTTTAAATGTAGAGGTAGAACTAATAAGCTTTTGTTGTGGGGCTTTAGATTTAGATTCAGCTTTCTTATCGGCTTTATTAGTTCTTTTAACAATTTTTCCTGCAACTTCTTTACCTGACTTTGGTTTCTTTTTACCAGAACCAAGTAGACCTTTTGCTGCACCGCCGAGTAATAGTGGTAATGCCATTATACTACCGCCCCAAGGTTATAAACTGAACCAGTCAACATTGGTGAATTGTTGTTTTTATCTGTTGATGAGAATGATGCTGCTGCAGCACGTCCACCAGTCGATGCACTTGCAATGTCTGAACCAGAACTACCACCTATAGGTATTACAGAAGCCTGATCAGTATTAGGTGGTCGTGGAGGATCTAATTTTTGAGACGGTTTGACTTCAGGAGAAACAGTAAATCCACCTCCCTCTATAATTGCACCAGAAAGTCCTTGAATCAATTTTATAAATTTAGGATGTTTAGTGTAATTTTTCCCAAATTTTTCTTCCAACTCTGCCATGATACCCAATTCTACAAGAGCAGCTGGAGACTTACGACTCAAGTCTACTGTTGTATTTTGTTGAGTGTCTGGCGAAAAGATACCAGTGTCTGAATTTTCACGTTGAAACTGTTTTAAAACCTCATTAATTGGGGCAGCCAATTTAGCATCTCCAGCATCACCTGGCCTCGTTCTTGTGAGATAACCTTTTCCTGATGCAGATCTAATAGCGTCAAAGTGAAGTGGGACACTAACTACTCCCTTTTGGTCCATTTTTCTCAAGAAATTATCATATTCTTCATAACTAGCAAAATCTTCAGGTCTTACAATTTTTGCTTTAACACCACTTTTTGCTAACTCAGCCTTTAACATTGCTGCTGCTGGATCCTGATAATCTCTTTCTGTACTTCCAGTTATTGGGTTATAAGCACCGGTCTGACCTGCCGCTGTAAATGTATTACCACCAGTTTTATCAGGTATACGACCTCTTGCATGATCCAATGGTATAATTACATCTGGAGTACCATTAGAACTAGGTATCATTTGTGTTTGTGGAGTTGCTTCTATATTTGCTGCTGAAGGTGGTAAAGAACCTGGTGTAACTTTTTTATCTTCATCACTAAGACTATCTCTTGCAGAAGTAGTCTTATTGAGTGTATCCTTTATCTCGTCTGGGATAGAATCTGCAATTCTGGGATCTTTAAGTAACTCATCAAAATCAACCTCACCAATAAGTTTTTGTTCTATTTTGACACTTTGTTCTTTATTGATAGTAAAAGTTTTTACTTGTTTTTCCAAGTTCTTGACAAATTTTTCCTGTCTTTCAATTTTGTCTGCAGAAGCATTAGAAGATCTTAATCGTTCAAGTTCTGCATTCTCTTTTTTCAAATTCAATTGGATTCTATACAAGTCATCATTAACAGACTTGGTAGTTCGTATTCTTTTTTGTAATTCCTTAAGTTTTTGGAGTTGACCTTCTAAAAATTCTCTTTTCTCACCTTCACTATATGGTTTTGCCCAGTCAGGAAGTCCAAAAATATTTGTTCTTTTATCTGTTTGTTGTAATAACAAACTCAAACTCTGACGAAGGGATTCTACTGATTTGTCACTATACCTTACTCCATCTTCTGTTTCCTTTTGACCACCACCTCTCTGTCTATTAATCAAATCCTGAACCGCCTTTCCTCCTTCTTGACCCCCCTTCCAAAGTGCAGCAGTAACTAATGCAATTAAACCTGCAGGACCTATCAAAAGACCAAGTAAACCTTTCAGTACAACAACCAATCCAGTTACCAAAGGAGTAAACAAGCCCAAGAAACCAAGTATCTTTGCACCAATACCAATTCCAAGTATTGCTACTATACCCAGAAGAATTTTATCTAAATTATCAGTAATAAATGTAACTACATTTTGTATTTTCTTTTGATTTTCCTTATTTCTAATCCAATCAAGCATTTTCAATACAATTCCACCCGCCAAGATATTTCCAAAGAATTTCTTGATCATATCAAAGAAACCCATTTTTGGAGGTTTGAATCCTTTTAGAGCAAAAGTTGCCTTTTTCTTTGCACTCTTTTCAGATTTCTCCTCTTCTCTTTTTTGTGCAGCTTTTCTTGTAGTAGTCTCCTCTTGTTTAGCCTCTTTCTTCTCTTCACCCAATATATCCTTGAGAAGACTATCAATACCAACTAATGTTTCATTGATATTATCAAAGGAATCAGTAACTACATCATCTTTCTTTGTTTTTACCTCCTTAGAAGATTTTAGAAGTTTATTTGCATCAACTGTAGATTTTTTATTTTTTCTAACATTAACATTCTTAACAACTTTAGCAGTTTGAACTTCTTCTTTCTTTTGACTAAAACTACCTTTCTTATTCCTTACTCTCTTATACTCATCACTAATAAGCTCTGCATCTCCACTATCAACTTTCTGACCCATTCGATCAGCAGCCATCTTCTCTTTGAGAAGAGTTCTATACTCATCATAATCAAGGTCAAATACATCATCTAGACCCAGTATCTCTAGGATTTTTGGATCAATTTCTTCATCTTGTTGTTTTGGTTTTGGTTTATCATACTTCTTATCTGATTTGACAAGGGCAGTTACAGCCTTCTCATCTGGTTTTTTTGAAGTTTCCTCATCATCCTCGGTTTCATCTTCTTGTTCTTCCTGTTCTTCCTGTATCTCTTTTAAAATATCATCAAGACCTTCTAAATCTTCTGATTCCTCTTCTTGTTCTTCCTGTATCTCTTTTAAAA
>Ga0115011_10001959_pt1 | contig 14489 bp, 3 predicted proteins | sample TroAtlMetagenome_2_FD_88705 | JGI IMG/M metagenome (GOLD analysis project Ga0115011, IMG submission 88705) | Marine eukaryotic phytoplankton communities from Atlantic Ocean - Tropical Atlantic ANT8 Metagenome | ecosystem: Environmental > Aquatic > Marine > Oceanic | place: Tropical Atlantic...
CGAAACCGAAGTCTTGTTCGGGCCCGAAACCGAAGTCTTCTTCGGGGCCGAAGCCTTGGTCGCGGGAAACAAATGCATCCACTGCGGGCCGACTGCTATCGAGTTGGCCAAAGTCGAGGGGCGGCGGCGCAAGGCCTCCATCTTGAATCTGCGGTCTCGCCGCATCGAAGACCGGGGACCCTGAATCTCTGGGGACCGCTCGATTGGCATCGGTCGAGACTGGGGGATCGACCCCGCCCCCAGTGTTTGCACCACCTTGCCCAATTTGATTGCCGCCGGCTCCCATGCCGTCGAGATCGTCGCTGCTATTCCCGCCGCCACCACTGGGTGGTAGACAGCCCGTTCCCAGGCCGAGAATCGCTAGACACAGTAAACATAAACGCATCGGTCCCCCCTGGTGCTGACATCGCTTGGCCCCGTATGTGCGTCCGCAACCTAGCACTCCCCCCAAGGTGGATCCCAGATTTCGTTCCTGTGCAGTGGTGTCATTGGCCCGGTCGAGGAGCATCGGTGCCGTGGTATGGGAGAGATGTCAGCGCCCAGAACGCGTCAGTGGACTGTGGCGGCTGTCCGGGTCTTAGGGGAGGGGATTAACCCTCCAAGACTACCATGGCACCGGCGTTATCCCCCTCGTGGGTCAAGCTGACCCAGATGTGGCGGACACCCAGATTCTTGGCAGCCAGGGCCGCTTCACCGTGAAGCTCCAGTCGGGGGCGGCCATACTCGTCACGCAAGACCTCCACCTCTTGGGGGGCGAAAGGTTTTGCCACCGGCGCTTCGCCGAAGCGTCCGCCGCTCAAGGCCTTGGTGAAGGCCTCCTTGGCAGCGAATCGCGCGGCGAGCCGATGGGACACGGGCACGGGGCCGGATTCGGCCACGGCACGCTCTCGCGCCGTAAAAGTGCCCTCGATGACCGAGGTGGTCGGATCGGCGAGGGCCCCCTCCCAAAAGGAGATGGCGGAGAGGTCGAGACCGACGCCGATAATCACTGGCCGATCCGTCCGTTGGGGTCGAGGAGCATGGCCTGCTCACCCTCTTCCGTGAGTGGTCGCTCGGTTCGCTGCTCCATGAGGAGACGCTCGCCCAGAAGCACCTCGTTTTGCTCGGTCAATCGCTGACGCCAGCGGGCATCACGACGGCTTCCGTAGCTGGCGAGGGCCTTCTTGCTCAGGGTTTCCAGCAAGACGTCAGGGTGTGCGACGCAGACGGCGGCGCCCACGTGACCAAATCCGAGACTGGTGACCAGGCCGGCGCGCAGTCGACCCTGACCCACCTCGACGGGTGCATCGGGATAGACCAAGAACTCACGGTCATCGAGGCGCCGGTCGGGTTCCTCCAGGTTACGCATGGGCGGGATGACCCCGTCGCGCATGGCCTGCATCAATCCGTTGAGTTGCCAGGCAGCCGCCCCCCCCTTGGAGTGTCCGGTGAGGGCCTTTTGGGCGATCACCGGGAGCGGGTTGCCCGCGCTGCGTCCCAGGGCGTGGGCCATGGTGTTGTGCAGCGCAGTCTCATTGAGGTCATTGGCCTCCGTGCTCGTGCCGTGGATCGAGATGGCGCCGATGTCGTCTGCGTCGAGCCCGAGATTCGCCAACGCTTGGCCCAAGGGAGACTTCTTTCCGCCGGCGGCGATGGCCATGACCCCAGGACCGGGGGCCGGGACAGAGCGCTGAATGCCGTCGGAACACGACCAGGCACCGGCGATGAGTCCGTAGATGGGCAAGCCCAACTCGAGGGCCAGATCACCCCGGCAGAGGAGCATTGCCCCACCGCCTTGAGACTCTACGAAGCCACCTCGTCTTGCGTCACAGGGACGACTCGACTGATTGGGGTCAAAGCCCCGGGTGGTGCGGTCTTCGGCGCTGATGGTGGCGCCCATGTCGGCGAACCCGCGGGTGCCCTCGACACTGATGTCGTCAAAGGCACCGGCCACCACGAAGTCGGCCTTGCCCAATCGCAACATGTCAGCGCCGACCTCTACTGAAACCGCCGCCGTCGCGCAGGCTGCGACGGGATGAATCATAGAGCCATAGCCTCCATGAAAGCTCATGCCCGGCCAGGCCGCAGTGACGTTGATCAGTGTCTCTTGGAGTACGTCGGTCTGGCGGTCCTCCGAGAGTACGGGAACGGTGTAGAGACGCTTGAGTGCACGCATGCCGCCAATGCCGCTGCCCTGACTGCACGCGAGCCGGGCGGGGTGCACGGCCGTCCAGAGTTCCTCGGGGCTGATCCCCGCGGCCCGGAAAGCCTCGTTGGTGGCGATCAGATTGTAGATCGCGACCGGGTCCATCTGATCCAATTGGTTGGCATCGAACCCGAATCGCGTGGCATCGAAACCAACGGGGAGTTGGCCGGCCACATCACGGGTGAGCGGGGCCAAGCGCGGCACGCGCACCTTGGTTCCGGCTCGGCGGACCACCTTGAATCCGTCGTCGCCGTCGGCGATGACCTCCACGTTTTCCGGATCCTGACGACGGAAGAGCTCAGCGTGCTCGGCGTCAGCCACCGAGAAGACGAGGTCTTGGTCGAGAATGATCTCTGCATGGAGTTCGACCCGCTCCGGGTCGAAGGTGTTCAAGTTCCGGATCCCGATGCGTGCACCGAGGTCATAGCGGTCGAAGAGTTCGGCGGGCTCTACGGCTTCACCGGATTCGGCGTCTACCCATTCGGCGCCTTCGAAGCGGATACATCCGCACATCCAGGCCAACTCGAGAGCGGCTTCAGGCGTCAATGTTTCGTTGACCTCTGCGGCCCACCGGATGCGGCCGTTGCCGAAGGGCCCGATCTCACCCATGCCGACCACTGCGACTACGTCAGCGGGGTTCAAGGTCTTCTTCTTGCCTTTGCTCTCGGGGAGCGCCGGGAAATCGAAGGTCATGCGGGGCAATGGGACTGCGCGATCGTCAATCTCGGCCTCTTGCTGGGCTTGCGCTTCACTGAGGGCCCGATTGATGAGTTCGCGGAGACCCTTGGCTGCATCAAAACCACCAGTGACATCGGCCAAGAGAGGTGCCTTACCAGCGTCCGCTCGGGCACTTTCGGTGCAGCGTGCGAGGAGTTCGTCGGCCATCTCCACGGGGGAGAAGGTGCGAATACCGAGTTCGCTCTCGACCTTCTGGTAGACGCGGTCCAAGCCGTGCATGAGACCTGTGCCGCGGACCCAACCGATGCGGGCGCCGCAGAGGGTCGTGTTCTTCCCCCATTGGTCTCGCTCGGACGCCCAACGACGCATCATGGCCTCGAGTCCGATCTTGGCCTCTGCGTAGAGTCCATCCCGGCCCATCTGGCCGTGGTTGGGGCTGAGGGGCAGCACCACGTGAACCGGCTTGGCCAGCTCTCCGCGATTCGCCAATTCCTTGGCCAAGATGCCCACCAATCGCTCGACACCGATCAGATTCACGGTCAAAGAGTGAATGATGCGGTCGTCATATGTGGTGGGATCGCCCTCGGCCGGCATCGCGCCGAAGGGGAAGCACAAGGTCGGAAGCCAAGGGCCCTTCTTTTGAACGCGCTTGGGACCCTGCGTTTCAAAAACCGACGCACAGAGCCAGGTGCAGAGGGCGTCGATGTCGTCGAAGCTCCCCTGGTCGAAAGGCACTACGTGCAGCTCAGCGCCATGCCCCGCGTGATCTCGATAAAGCGCCTTGTAGCGTTCCAGTCGGGGTCGGCTCAGTCGTGAGGTCGTGACCACCACCCGGGCGCCGCCCTCGAGGAGTCGCTGCGTGACCGCTTCGGCGATGGAGTTGGGACCGGCACCGGTGATCAGCGCCGTTTCGCCAGCCCATGGAGCGGATGTCGTGAGCGCTTTGCGGGTTTCCTTGACGGCCTTCTTGAGGGCCTTTGCCACGGCCTTGTGGTCCTTGGCCCATTTGGCCAAGTGCTCCAAAATAGCGACCACGTCAGGGGATGCACTGCGAATGACCTGGGCCCGACGGACGAGATCCTCTTGACCGCCCATCAAGCTCCAGAACCAGCGCAATGCGTCTGTCTTGCCCCATTGTTCGGCAGCCGTGAAGGCGACGTGCTTCTTGGCGTCGAAGCGACCCTTGGGGGTGACCTCTTGGGAGCGCGGCACTGCGGGCTCCGCCGTTGCGGCACGTTCCACGAGATTGGGATCGAGACCGGCAGCTGTGAGGGCAGCCCGAGCCAATCCGATCCAGTGGCTCTTGAGCTCTCCCTGGGCCGCCGCGAGGGCGGCTGGGTCCACGGTGGCGGCACCGGGACCGGCGGCTTGGCTGCGCTCCAAGCTGATCCCTGCGCGTCCGGCATAGGCCTTGGCGGCCGCGACCAGTGGGTCTGCCTGTCCTTCGAAACTCTTCGCTTCGACGGCGAGCGTCGAGAGCACCGAGTCGATGCGGCCCGATTCGAGGCCGAACTTCGATGACAGCTTCGCCTCGGCCGACTTGCGGGTGAGGCTGATACTGCCCAGCGCTTGGCCTTGGGCGGCTTTCAGGATCGGTCCAGGATGACGATACCGGGTCCCCACTGCGTTCTGGAGGGCTTCGGCGAGGGCAGGGAGGGGCAACTCATGCGCACCATCCACAGCGCCGACACCGAACTCTTTGCCCAGGTCGAGTAGAATCTGGTTCCGTCGAGCCGAATTGCCGCCCAAGAGACCGTCGATGGTCTCTGTGTCCTTGAGTGCACTCAGCGGTTGGTTGACGCGAAGGGCCAGAAGGGCCCGGAGTGCGTCTCCGATGCCCCAGGGTTCGTCACTAAAATCTTCGGCGCCGGCCGTCGCGGCCGGTGCCGCGGCGACAGGTGCAGCGGCGACGGGCGCCTCTGCTGCAGGTGTGGTCGGCGTGGCGGCAGCCGGGGTCTCGACGACCTCTTCTTCCTCGGGGCCGTTGCCGACGACGACATCATAGTCGCGCTCGGCATGCAGAATGGTCGGTACCCGATTTGCGGTTCGCAGGGAGCTGCGGAGCATATTGCTCACCACGGGCGCGGCACCGGGTCCGATCTCGATGACCTGGTCGACGACCGTGCCCAAGATGTCTTGGGTCGTGATCCAACGAACCGGCGACGCAAATTGCCACGCCAAGAGTTCGATCACGATGTCGCGACCGCGCTCGGCAATATTGGTCTTCAAGTCGGCCATGGCCGCATAGCCTGTGGCCGCCTGCATGGCATCCACGAACTCTGGGGTCCGCGCGAATGGCATGGCCACCAGGTTGGGGATGTACCGCCCTTCGAGGCGCTCGATGTCGATGTCCATGGGGATGCACTGGGTCAGCACATCCCGGAAGGCCGCTACGCCCTCACTCAAGAGAGGGGAGTGGAAAGGCACGTCGATGCCTGGAATCTGAATCCAGGCGCTGCCATCAGCGGCGCGCTCCATGAGGCGCTGCTCGATGACGTTACAGGCCTCGAGGTGGCCGGCGACGGCATATTGCCGATCTCGAACGTTGTGGTTCACGACGTAGAGGGGCAGGCCGGTCTCTTTGGCGACCTGGGCCACGAGCGCCTTGGCATCCTCGCCCCGCATCTTTGCCTTGTGAGGTCGGATGACCCCCATGGCGTAATCCGAGCGGCCCATTTCGTCGCGGTCGACGAAGCGCTGCATGGTGAGGCCACGCTGATAGACCACGTCGATGAGTGCATCGAGGGGCAGCACGTGGGTCAAGGCCGATAAGGCCGAGTACTCGCCGACGGAGTGTCCACAAAACCAGGAGCGCGGAGGCAAGACCCCGGCCTCACGCATGGCGGCGATGCCTGCGCAGGAGAGGACGGTCAATGCCACCTGGGTGAATTGGGTGACATTGAGGACCCCTTGTGGGTGCCGGATCACCTCTTCGCCCACGTCGAGTGTCTTGGGGTTTTCCCGAACCACGGCGAGGAGGGAGAAACCGTGCTTGGCCCGGGTGTGGGCATCTGCGCGGTCCCAGATGGCCTTGGCGGCGCTGGAACGCTGGTAGTCTTCCATGCCCATGCCACGTCGCTGGCACCCTTGGCCCGGGAAGATGATGGCGGTCACGGGACAGGCCACCTGAGCGGTCAGGCGCAGTACTGTACGCTGTCCTTCTCGCACCACGACGTCGATGATCTCGTCGCCGTCGAGCCGGCCCACGGCTTCGGCCGAGAACACCAATTCCGCACCGGGGTCAACGGGCGCCAAGAAACGCGCTTCGCTACGGCGCAGGGTCTTCCCCGTGCTGCAAATCATGGCGCAGGCCGTAGCAGCAGTCCATTGACCGTGCACGATGGGATTGGGCAAGCCGGCGAGTGCAGCCAATGCCGGATCTCGGTGAATCGGATTGAGATCGCCCGAGATGTGCGCGAACGCCGTCAAATCCGTGGGCGCCTGGCGCGTGTTGGAGAAGACGGGACGTGTGCGCTTCAAGGCCACGTATTCGGGGGCCGGGGTGTCTACCACCTCGTCGGCCTGCCAAGCGGCGGGCGCATCTCCTTCGTAGCGTCGAATGAAGAATGATTGATCGAGCTTGGCCAGGACCGTCTCGCCGTCGCGAACCTCGCCGCGGACGGTCATGTGGCGTCCACCGATCTGGTCCACGATGGTCGGCGGCTCTACCACCACCGCGAGGCTTTCGGCGGTCAAAGCGCCGGTCTGTTCGATGACGCTCTTGACGTGCAAGAGGCTCAGCGGGTCGATGCCCAAATCGGGATGCAGCACATAGGCCATCATCTCGGGGAGGGCTGCCGCGAAGAAGAGCTGCTCCGGCAGGCTCGGACCATCATCGGTGGTGGTCCGTCGATAGGCGGCGAGGCGCTCGGCGTCGAAGACCACCTCCTTGGGCATCACGGCGATGTAGAATGCGCGGAGTCGCTCGCTGAAATCGGCCGTCGCGCGCAGGGGCACAGGCTTATTGGCCACGACGTCGAAGTCGAGGGTGAGTCGCTTTTCGCTGCGCACGGGGAGATCGTGGGTAATTTGGAGGCGAACACCGGTCTTGGTCGACCGGAGTTTCACGTTCTCCCCTCCAGCCGCCAAGATGGCCGGGATCGGATTTTGGGCTTCCCGTCGGCCGAATAGGCAAACCGGGGTGCTCTTGGCCAAGGCGATGCGGTCGATGGCCGGCGCCTTGGCGGCGGGCCCCACGGCCTTGATCGTCTCGGACATGAAATATTCGAGAATATCGGCGACGGGCTCGTCGGCTTTGCGGATACCGCCCACAGCGGCCGGACCAGGAATGATGAGGACGGCGTCGTCGTCATAGCGGTCGTCATGGGCTTGCCACAACGAGTCCGAGCAGAACCACTTTCTCACGTTCGCGTCGATGACGGGGACGAAGGGCACCGGCTTGCCCGGCCGACTGCATACGTCGGCGATGAAGAAGCGTGCGTCCTCGGGTAAGACGGGCGTGTCTACGAGGGCGGGACAGGCCTCGAAAACGGTCGCAAGGAGCGCTCGGGGATCGTCCAACTCAGTGCGCGCGGGGAGCGCGTGGGCATAGGCCCCACGGCGGAGCGCCCGGTGCAGCATGCGCTCGAACCGAAGGCGATGAGTGATGTCGAGCCACACGCCGTCTTCGTAGCGTCCGCCCTGACCCAGGGCCATCAACTCTACCAGTCGTTCCAAGAGTTGGGCGTAGCTCATGTCCTCGACATCGCCGAAGTATGGCTTCGCCGTCTGCGCGAGCCGTTCGACCAACTCGTCCTTGCGAGCGAGAATCGCGGCCTCGTCTCCCACCAATTGGTCCAGGAGGTTCGCCGTCTGCGCGGCGTGGTTGTCGATGTAGTAGATGTCGGCGCCGAGACCGCTCTGGCCCGAGCGGATACCGCCTTCGCTGATCCCGCGGCCCAAGATGGCGTCGGTGCCCTTGGTCTTGGCCAGGGCTTTCTTTACGGCCTTCGAAGTGGTGGTCTCCTTGGCGGCCATGAGCGCGGTCCCCACGAAGAACGCATCGACGGGCATGGCAGCCCGCCCATAGCGCTCGCTCCAGGTGCCGGTCATCAAGGCCCGTGCACGCTCGGGGCTTCCGATTCCGCCTCCGACGGTCAGCAGCAGCTTGGGGCGACGGCGGATGCGGTCGTACCACTGGAGCAGGAGCTCATCGAGGGGGTCGAAACTATGGTGCCCACCGGCCTTACCGCCCTCGATTTGAATGATGAACGACCCCTCGTAGGCATCGGCGATGGCCAAAGCCTGCCGAATTTGGTCGTCATTGCCCACCTTGAGAGAATTGAGATGCATCCCCAATTGTTCAAAGCGGGTGAGCAGTGCCACGGCCTCTTCGAGGGGGGGAATACCGGCGGTGATGGTCACGCCCAAGATGGGGTGCCCCTCGGCGCGAAGACGCTGGACCAGTTGGTCCTTGCCGATGTGGAGGCCCCACAAGTAGGGGTCCAGATAGAGCGCATTGAAGACATAGCCTTCACCCGGCTCCAATTGCTCCATCAGTTCGTCGGCGCGTTCGCGAAAGATCGCTTCCGAGGTTTGCCCGCCACCGGCGAGTTCCGAGAAGAAGCCGGCGTTGGCACCAGCGGAGACCACGTGAGCATCCACCGTGGTGGGGGTCATCCCCGGCAAAATGGCCGGTGCGCGCCCCGTGGTCGTCGTGAAGCGGTTCTCCAAAACCACTTTGCCGTCGGCCCGGCGAACCGCCTTGGGAGCAAATTCGGTATACGGTCGCGGCGTCCGGATCGCCTGGGCGTCTTGGGAGGCCAAGATGGCTTCACCGGCGTCCGTGGCGCCGGCAATGACCTGAATCCCGAACCCACGCAGGCTGATGGCCGACAAGGCCGATACGCCCGCACCAGGGCCCAGATCGATGATGTGGCTCGGCTCGTAGCGACGCGTGCCGTTGAGGGCTGCGGGCCAATCCACCGGGTTCAAGCTCTGAGCCATCACGGGGCACTCGCCCCGCCATTTGGAGCCGTTTTCACCGCGGATAACGGGCACCTTGAGCGCATGGGGGTCGGGCCAGACGTTCAACGTCTCCGCGATCTCCTGGAGCGGTGCCACGGCCGGTGTCATGGAACGGGAGTGGAACGGTGCGCTGACACCCAGCCATTCGATCCCGAGGGGACGAGGCCGCGCGCGCTTGCCGCTGGCGAAGGCCTCGTGCTCGGCGTCAGAGCGTGTCTTGACGCGATGGATCAATCGAGCCAGGTCGTCGGGGACACCACTGAAAACGAATCGTCGCGGGGCATTCGTCAGCGAGAGAGTGACCTCGAGATCGTCAGCAAAGGCCAAGACCTCTTCACGGGTCTGCCCGGTGACGGCCACCATGGGGGCGTACTCTCCCGAGGTTCGGCCCCAGGCCATCTGCATGTGGATGCCCTGCCACAATAGATAGCGCGCCATGACGCAGGCACGCTCGATGAGCGTCGCGGGGGCGAGCCCCTCCGCCGCGAGCATCGCCGGCATAATGCCTTGGCTATGGCCTGTCGTGGCTGCACACCAGGCATCGATGTTCTCTGGGGCGAACCCAAAGCGCTCGAGGTGAACCAATCGAGCAGCCTGGGCGATGAAGATCAGTGGCTGAGAGACCTGACTGCTGGCCAAGGCCTCCGCCGGTGGGCGGGTCTCGGCGTCTTCCAGCCACTGAATCAAATCGAGTCCATAGGGATGGAGCCCGTGGAGGGCGGCCCCACCGGCCAACTCCTGTCGGAGTGCCTGTGCGCACGCCTCGATGACCCGCCTCGGGCCCGCATAGGCGTACAGTGTATCGAGGTCTTCGAGATAGGTCTGGGATTGACCGGCGAAGGTCAAAACGACTGTGGCATCCAACCCATGGGCGTGGCCGGCCAAGATCCCGTGGGCGCCCGGTGCCATGACCAGGCCGATGGCCTCGAGGGTGGGGAGGGAGACCTTTCCTTGTAGCGCCTCGATGATCGAGCGCGCGGGCTCACCGGCCTCGGCGGCGCGACCAAGGTCCTGCCAGGCCGTGCGCACGGTTTCGGCATCGTGCTCGGGCACCAGCACCCGCGGGCGGCCCAAGGCCTCGGGCCCTTCGACCCAAACGCGCGTCTTCTCCAAACCGGGCGTCATCGTCCCCTTGGTGGTCTCAGTCATTTTTGGTCTCCCTGATGGTACAAATCAGTCGGTCCGGCGGTGTGCAAGAACCGTGCTCAGTTTTTCAGGCAGGGCGATACAATAAATCCAATAACTTACATTCATCTAGGTGCGGTGATGACTTCTCAGTGCGTAGTCTTCTACGCACCGCCGCGGCTCAGCGAGCCCTCGGTATTTGGAGTCTGCGCAGCAGCGCGTTTGCACGGGGCGAGGTGGGGATAGATTGGAGCGCACGCTTCGTTTCGGCGAGGGCTTCGGGAGCCCGGCCTACGGCCTCGAGGAGCTCGGCCCGCACAAGTCGCGTCTCCCCGTCTTCGGGGACCAGTGCCAACAGGCTTGCCAGGCATTCGATCGCTTCACCATGCGCGCCGGTGCGGACCAAGAGTCGGCATAAGCCTTCGGTATTGATCGGACTCGAGGGGAATGCGCGCACAGCACGTCGATAGGTTGCCAAGGCTTCGGGAATCCGATTCATCGTGAGCAACGCTTCGGCGCGCATGCCCAGGAGTTGGTAGCGGGGCCCCGCCAGGCCCAACGGCATCTTTCCATCAGCTGGGGCCGGCCACGCGATGGCGCGGTCGTACAAGGCCAACGTTTGGGACCAGTCACCAGCAGAGGCGACGGCGCTGCCCACGATGGGATAGGCCAGGGTGGGGTCCAAGGCCAGAGGGAGGGCGACGTCGACCAGCACGCTGCGCAGTCGACCAGCAATATCCGCGCCCAGTCGGGCGAAGGCGAAATCCGTTGCCATCAGGTTGTGGGCAATCAAATTCCGGAGGGCCGGTCGCGCTGTCCCCGCCTCCTTGATTCTCTCATAGGTGAAGGCACGGGCCTCTAGATCCCCCAAGACCAGGAGGCCCGTGAGGGCCACGGCTTGGACTTCGACGCGTCGCGCGCGAGCCAATCGTTCGAGGACCTGGCGACTCTTTGGGGTGAGTGCCCGTCGGTGGGTGAGCGCAGCGTTCATCAAGGCAGTCACGCCCGCGCTTACCGTCAGAGGGGCCTCTTCGTCGAGGACCGACAGGCCTTCGAGCACGGCGTTCATATTCGGTGTGGGGGCGAGGAGCGCCTTGACCAGAGGGGGAAGCGGTTTTAGAGCGCCGAATAGGCGTTGTAGCCCAGGCGCGACGGGTCGCTCCGGGTGGCAATCTGCGCAGGCCGTGCCCACCGCGTGGGCGGTCTCTGCTCTGGGAATCGTGATGGCGTGATCTGCCCGTTCCAGCCGGATCTCGGTGCCGATGCCGCCGTGTTGACGGAGCCGCATATGGCAGTCAGTGCACTGGGCCTCAGCATGCCCGCTGTGCTTGCTGTCTTTCTTCGCGGGATGACAGCCGACACATTGGCCGTCGTCAAAGCGTCCTTCGAGGCGTCGACCGTGGACATCGCGGTAGGCCAAATCATGGGGCGCGTGGCAGTCCACGCAGGTCATGCTCCCATCCAGGTAGCAGGGAGAGTAGAGGTGCGCCTGTTGATAGCCGAATCCCGTCAAATGACCATCGGGGCGTATCTTCGGATCGGTGGGCGGTCGAATGGCGGCGAGGGCGTAGTGTGCCGAAAAATCTGCGCCGGGCAGATAGCCCGTGGCCGCCTGCTGCTTATTGGCATGACAGCGTAGACAGACGTCGACGGACGCGTCGCGGTCGAGTAACCCCAGCGCCTTCAAGCCGATGTCGGCCCCTTTGGCACCAGCGCGTGCCCATTCCACATGGGCACCGGCCGGGCCGTGACACGATTGGCAGTCGATGGCCAGGGTCGAAAATTGGGTTTCGTAGCGGCGCTCATTTTCGTCGAAGACCAGGCGCAATTGACTCCCGTGACAGTTCTGGCAGCTCTTGCCTGGGCCGGTTCCCAGGGTGCGTGAGGGTGGCCAGTCACATGCTGAGAGGGGGTAGCTGCCATCGATGGGTCGCCAAGTCCGGTCCTTGGTCTGACAGAACCAGCGGCCCGCATCGCGGCTCCATTCGAAGGGGAGATTGAGGAGACGTCCATCGTCTTGCGCCTCAAAGTAGGTTTGGGCGCCACCGCCGTGGATGCGGGCTGCGCCCACCACGGCATCGACCTGACGATGCGCCTCGACGCCCCCGTGGGGCCGCACTCGGAATCGATACTGAGAGCCTTTGCGCTCCGGCCATACGGTGGCGTCGGTAAAGCGGAGGGCACGGCCATCGAAGGGGGCAGTGATCGTCTTCGGGCTGGGAGGGCCGCCCGCGCGTCCGTGGGTCGACCGAGACCATTCAGCGTGGCGTTCACCATGGCATTCGGCGCAGACCGCAGGGTCGACGAATTGGTCGAACTCCGGTCGGTCGAGGGTGTCTGTGGGGAGTGCCCTGAAATCGACCGGTTCTATGGAGGGGGGTGGGGGCGCAGGGGCAGCCACCGGGGACGGGGGCGTCACCGCAACCGGCTGGGGGCTGACCGTTGGCGGCGCTGTGCGCTCTTCTCCGCGGCAGCCCCAGAGAAAGGTGACCGCCCAGATGACGGGCCACACACCCCTCACTTGCGCCACCCATTGGCCGCTTCGAGTTGTTCCACCAGGCGTCGGGCCTCGGGATCATCGGGGGTCATTCGATAGCCAGCGCGGGCACTCTTCAATGCGTCTTGCAGATGGCCGCTCCGCGCCAAGAGATCGGCCCGGATGAAGTAGCCGGGGAGAAAATCAGGGTCTCGCTCGAGATACGCGCCCAAGCAGCGCGCGGCCTCGAGGGTCCGATTGAGGCGGGCGAGCAATTGGCAGCGGCCTCGGCCGGCGACCCCGTCGTGGGGGGCAATGGCCAGCGCACGTTCGTAGAGCGCCATGCCTTCGTGTGTCCGTCCCTTGGCGACTTTGAGTTCTGCGAGCACGCCGAGCAATTGAGCCCGCGTGCCGGGAATGCCCAGCGCATAGGGACCATTCGCAAAGTGTGGGTCTTCGACCGCCGAGGCGAAAGCTGCGACGGCGTCATCCTTCATGTCGGCGGCAAAATAGGCCCGGCCGAGATGGGTCCACAAGAGGTAGGTCGACGTCGCGATCAGTCGACCGGGGCCGGCCAAGAGTCGCGCGAGTCTACCCTTTTCGCGGAGCTGGAATTGAGTCAGTGCAGCCAAATTGTAGGAGACGATGCGGCGGAGGGTCGAATCGGCCAAGTGCTGCTGCACTATCGGATCGTCGGGTCCCTTCAAATAAACCAAGGCCGCCAAGGCCGCACCGGCAATATCCCTTTCCTCGCTCTGGCTCATCTTGGCTAAGGCGGTCATCGCTGTGTTGGAGGGCTGCATGTAGCCGGCTGCATCTTCGATGAGTCGTGAAACGGCGACCAGGGCAATTGGGGGGGGATTGGTGTCGAGTGCTGACACCGTCAAATCGGCCGATACACCGCGAAGCAATGACGTCTTCAAGGAATGGAGTGGAGGATTGCCGAACACAGGGTGGGGGGCGCCATGGGCCCGTGCCTTGGGCGCCCGCTCAATATGACACTGCATACAGGTCTTGGCGTTGGGCACAGTAATGGCGTGGTCCGCTCGGCGGTGGGGCATCTCCGTGCCGACCCCTGGGAGCTGAGTGACCGTCATATGACAGTCGGTGCAGCGGAGGTTCGTTCCCTTGGGGTGAGCGTCGTGATTTGACTCTTTGGCGGGATGGCAGCCCGTGCATTGGCCATCGGCGAACCGGCCTTCGAGGGCGCGGCCATACACGTCTCGGTACGCCAGGGTGTGTGGGTCGTGGCAGTCAACGCAGGTCATGGAGCCCGACTGATAGCATGGGCTGTACCGATGCGCCTGCTGATAGACAAAAGCCTGGGCGCGCCCGTCGAAGTCCAATTTTCGCTCTCTCGAGGGCCAGAGGCTGTCGATGACAAAGAAGTCATCGAAGTCGGCACCCGAGAGGTACCCTGGTGTGGTCTGTGCCTTGTTTGCGTGGCAGGCCAGGCAGACCTGGGTCGAACGACGCGTGTCGAGGAGTTCGAGGGCGGGAAGGGCGACCTCCGACGAGCCGGCCTTCATTTGGGTGACGTGTCGGCGGGCCGGGCCGTGGCACGATTCACAGTTGATGTGCAGGCCTTGAAACCGCGTCACGAAATGCTTTTGTGCCTCGTCATAGCGAACCTCGATTTGGCTACCGTGACAGTTCTTACAGTCCTCTCCACCGGTAAAGCCCAAGGCTTGGCTCGGGGGCCAGTCGCAGTCTGAGAGGGCATAACTGCCGTCGATGGCGGCCCATTTGCGAGGACCGGTCGTCTGACAAAACCACTGCTGGTTCGTGACGTTGTATTCGAAGGGTAGGTGGACCCACAGGCCGTCGGCTCGGGTGTGGAAGTAGGTCTGCGCACCGCCGCCGTACATCGCCCCGGCGCCCACGACGCCATCGACGGTGTAGTGGCGTGGATCGGCTTGGCCGCGAGTCACGGTGAATTGATATCGATCCCCCTTTTTTTGGGGGATGACCTGGGCATCTCGGAAGCGGAGTACTCGACCATCGAACGGGGCCTGAATCGTATTGGCGTTTGCGGGTCCGCCTGCGCGACCATGGACC
>Ga0115011_10001960_pt1 | contig 14482 bp, 11 predicted proteins | sample TroAtlMetagenome_2_FD_88705 | JGI IMG/M metagenome (GOLD analysis project Ga0115011, IMG submission 88705) | Marine eukaryotic phytoplankton communities from Atlantic Ocean - Tropical Atlantic ANT8 Metagenome | ecosystem: Environmental > Aquatic > Marine > Oceanic | place: Tropical Atlantic...
CTTTGCTGAAGTTCTAAGCAGAAATGGATATAAAACGGGCTATTCCGGCAAGTGGCACCTAGACGGTTTAGGAAAACCTCAATGGCAACCCAAACGAAACTTCGGCTTTTTAGATAACCGATACATGTTCAATCGTGGTCACTGGAAAAAATTCATTAACACCAAAACAGGCCCACAAATAGGCTCTAGAAACAAGCGAGGTATTCCAGACTACAAATTAAATGGAGCCGATAAAAAGACGTTCTCCACTGACTGGCTCGCAGATCGCGCGATCGAATTTTTAAATACAAACCAAGGAAAGCCATTTTGCTACATGGTAAGTTTCCCCGACCCACATGGCCCAAATACAGTTCGAGAACCTTATAATACAATATATAAGCATGTAGAGGTCCCTATACCAATTTCGATTAATAAGCCAAGATCGAAAACACCTCATTGGGCTGCTGCAGACCCTAGAATTACCGCAGATACAATTCGGCTAATTATGCCTGCATACTACGGAATGGTTAAATGCCTTGACGATAACATTGGCAAAATTCTGAATACACTTCGTGAAAATAATCAGATCGAAAACACAATTATTGTCTTCACCTCGGACCACGGTGACCTCTGCGGCGAACACGGCCGCCTCAACAAGGGGGTTCCTTATGAAGGATCTGCTAGAATTCCATTTATAATCTATTGCCCCGGGAAGATCCCCGCTGGAAAAATTGTCAACAAAGCGCTTAGCTGTGTGGACTTTCTCCCCACCCTTTTCGCCCTAACCGGGGACAAATTGCCACAAGGCGTTGAAGGCAGAGATGCTTCAAAATTATTCCAAGACACAGCAACAAAATGGAATGATATAGCATTTCTACGCTCAACTTCAAATGGTCAGCCTTGGCTGACCGCAGTCACTGATCGATACAAACTTATTTACTCTTCACTTGGCAAACCTTGGCTATTTGATTTACAAAATGACCCTGAAGAATTAAACAATATGTTCGATCTTCCGAAATCAAAATCGATCATTCAAAAACTAACCCAACAATTAATAGAATATGCTAAGAGCACAAACGATCCATACGTCAAAAATGAAAAAATAAAATCCCAAATGCTCCAAGCCCTTAACAAGACAGATTAGTCATGATTAAAAAACCTCAACACTTAGCGATAGCTAATACCTGTTTTATTTGTGTTCTTCTATTACTTAATGGAGGAGCTATGACTATCAACTTTCAACTTGAATACTCATTACCAATCTTGCCGATTCTTTTTTTTATTTCAGCACTCTTTTCAATGACTTTCTGGATGTATTGCGCAAACAAACTCATCCTGAAACAGGAAAAACACGCAAAAGCAGCACTTCTCGCAGCAATGCCTTGGTGGATCTTGAGCACCCTGTCATTCGTTGGCTCAATTATATCAGCAATAACAGCGAGTGAAGCATCCAAAGCGATTGGCTGGGGCATACTGACCGTATTATTATTAATTGCAGGATCCCTATGCTGGGCAGTTCATATAATTGTAATGAAAACTCAAACAAAAAATAATAATTAATTATCTCTTTTTATTAAGCCGCTCAAGTACACTGTACTGCCTAAAACTTAGATTACTAAACGGCACCCCATCAATCTCAATTCGATATTTCGACGGAAGCTCTTCGCCTGTCAACGGCTTAAAATCCTGTTTCTGAATATACGGAATATGATATATGGTATAGAGCATACAAGAGAGACGAGCATAAGTTTTGTTATTTGCATTAATAACCACCCAAGGACTTTTCTCCGATGAAGTCCTCTCAAGCATTTGATCCTTATACTTGGTAAAAACACTCCACTTAGCACGGGCTTTCTCGTCATTCTTAGAAAATTTCCAATATTTCAACGGGTGAACAATTCGCTCCTTAAATCGAAATAATTGAGTCTCACGATCTACAGATAAATAAAATTTAATCAATATGAGCCCGTCGGAAATATGTTTTTCTTCCCAATTGATTACACGATGCATGAAATATCGATACTGCCTCTCACTACAGTAACCCATCGTTGGCTCAATAAGCGCGCGATTATACCAAGAACGATCAAAAAAAACTATTTCACCTTTATTCGGCAAATGTTTTTTGTAACGACCAAACCAATTACGAGACTCTTTCTTTGTCGGAACTCCTAATTCAACCACCCTAAAGTAATGAGGCATTAAATACTCTATGAACCTCTTAATCGTCCCTCCTTTACCGGCAGCATCACGACCATCAAAAGTAAAGGCTACACGCTTTTTGTTATCCACTACCCATTGTTGAAGCTTAAGTAATTCTGACTGTAATCGTCGCTTCTCTGCCTCATAAGTTGAGCGGTTTAAATCTTGATAGACCGAATAAAACTTCTTTTTAATGTAGGCTGATTGCGACATTTATCTTAATCGGTATTTATCGAGCGATAGTAGCCTTTTTGCCAAATCAGACCCGTTAGATCTTTGTCTGCATCCGGTTTAGTTAAAAATGTAACGATTACCCCTACTATCGAGCACACACTTAAACCGTAACAAGCACGCATGAACTTATACTGTTTCACCCCAGCAAATAAACCATCTCCAGCATCGCCCATTGGAACACCATGAGCGAAAGGTGTAATTAACGAAGGAATAAAGAACGAAGCAGCTACAGCCACTAGCCCAATTATCATTGTCGCCAAAGCAGCTTTAGAAGTAAAACGCTTCCAGAACAGGCTAAAAACAAAAGTCACAACCAAAGGCGGCGTCACGGCTGCAGTAAAAGCTCCATGAGCATCATAGATTGAATCGAAATTCATAAAAACAGGAACCATAATAATTCCAACTAACGTCGCAGCTATAGCAGTCAATCTGGCCACTGTAAGCGCTTGGCGATCAGTCATATCCCTTTTGATGTATTGCTTATGAACATCATTCACCCAAACAGCAGAAATAGCAGTAATAAGTGTATCTACAGTAGACATAAGCGCGGCAATCATTGCCGCTAAAATTAAACCAAATATCCCAGGTTGGCTTATAAGTTGCGTAGCGGCATAAAACGAATCGTTCGCCTCCATATTTGAAGGAAGGTCACCATGGTTGGCTAATGCCTTCGCCAACCAACCTGCACCCCCAACCACACAAGCAGCTAATGGCATGAGCACAACCAAATGCGTCACAACCGCTTTTTTACAGTCTTTAAATGAACGAGCTGATAAATAGCGCATGATTGTACCCTGATGTAAAAATCCAAACATGATCGAATTCGCTAACCCATCCTGCCAAAAAATTCCAACACTAGGGAAATCAGGATCACTATTATAATTATGAAATACCTTACGGGAGTCACCAGGTAAGTTTTCCCAAAAAACATCAAATCCACCAAGGTAAGCAATACCCAAACCAAGAATCAAAAAACCTGTCACCAGAAGCATCACCCCTTGAAACAAATCAGTCATGATTACGCTAGACTGCCCTCCCCTTGAAACATATGACACTGATACTAATGCAACGACCACTGCTCCTACAAAAATATCCCACCCTAACAGGTGCTGCAGAACCTTCCCCATTGTAAACAAATTCACGCCTACGTAACCAACCATATATACCAAAAGGCAAACAGTTGCCCAAAAGCGAACCTTCGAATTGAAGCGTTTCCCAAAATACTCTGGAATAGACATCACGCGAGAGAAATAAAGAATTGGCAACCAACAAAACAACAACAGAGGGAAATACATCCAATCATTACTATAAGTTTGAGTGCTAGAAAGACCATATTGAAAGCCTTTACTAGAATATTTCAGAAAACTATAGGATCCTATGGTTGTAGCGATCATGCTAAAAGCGATTAACCACCAGGCAAAACGCCGCCCTCCAAAAAAGAAATCCTCTGTCGATTTCATTTTGCGTCCGAAAACCATACCAAGCACAACGATAATCACGAAGTATCCAGCCATAATTACATAATCAATAATTGAGCCTCGATATCCTTGCGCAGGATCCACTGCAGCCTGACTTTCTGGCGTGGAAACATATTTAGCCGGCTCGGCACTCTCCATTAAAGGCGCCTCGTATTGAAGAAATGCTTGAAGAACAAAATAAAAAACGAAAACGCCCAAAGCCAGACAGAGATTGCGAAACCCACTAGAACTTAAACCGATGCTGCCCTGCCTCCACGCCAGCACCATTCCGAAAACAAAAACTGCGCCTCCACAAATGAAGTTATAAATAAACGGATCCATCACTTATAAAAACCAAATCAAAATATAAGACCAATTATTCTAAGTCGCCAAAGTCATAGATAACAACTTTATCACACACTTGTTTAAAAATTTTTTCAACAAACTCGACATGCATAGGGTGCACTTGATATTCATCATGAATAGTTTTATTTTTAAAAGTAATATTTAAAGCAACCTGATAACTCTGATCTACAACAGGTCGGTCGCTAGCAGCACATTTACCAACATGCATCGAAATAACACCTGGGATATCAGTAAGATAATGATTCAATCCATCAATCAAACGCTGTTCAGCTCCCTCAACTTCGGGCTTAATCCAAAATATAACAATATGCGAAAACATCAGCAGCAGTGAATCCGATGAATCGATCTAAAGCAAATCAGATTTACACCTCAGGCCTCCTTTGACTTTACTAATAATTTACTTAATTATTGGCAAATGAGCCGTGCCATTATCATTTTTATTGCCTATCTCGCACTGACCTTTACCGTACAATCAGCTAAGCAACCAAACATTGTTCTTATCATATCAGATGACCAAGCTTGGACTGACTATAGCTTCATGGGGCATAAATCTATTGAAACACCCAATATAGATCGACTTTCTAAAGAAAGTCGCCTTTTCAAGCGCGGATATGTTCCAACAAGCCTATGCTGCCCATCACTTGCCTCCATAATCACAGGCCTTTATCCCCATCAAACAAAAATAACTGGCAATGAACCTCCCGTTCCTAAAGCTGGAAAAAACAGTAAACAATATTTTGATCAGGTTCAGGAATGCGTCTCTTTCATAGACAATATCCCAACACTGCCTCGCCTACTTGCTAAACAAGGCTACGCTAGTCACCAATCAGGCAAATGGTGGCAAGGGCACTATTCAAGAGGGGGATTTACCCATGGAATGACCCACGGCGATCCAAAACGTGGTGGAAGACACGGCGACAAAGGACTGCAAATTGGAAGACAGGGAATGAAAGAAATTTTTAACTTTATCGAACAGAGAGATGGAAAACCATTTTTCACATGGTACGCACCATTCCTGCCGCATACACCTCACAATCCACCCAAGCGCCTATTAAGTAAATATACAAAAAAAACAGATTCTAAATTCATCGCCCGATATTGGGCCATGTGCGAATGGTTTGATGAAACTTGCGGGGAATTACTTGACTACCTTGATGCGAAAAACCTAACAAAAGACACTATAGTAATCTACGTTACCGACAATGGATGGATTCAACGCGCCGACAACGGTCGTTACGCCCCTCGCTCCAAACGATCTCAGTACGACGGAGGAATACGCACACCCATTATGGTTCGCTGGCCAGGAAAAATTAAGCCAGAAGAACGCCAAGAGTTAGCAAATAGTATTGATCTTGCTCCAACTATTCTAAAAGCATGTGGCATTAATCCTACTGAAGATATGCACGGCATTAATCTGTTAGATGATCAAGAACTGACGAAACGGAAATCTACTTATGGCGCCTGCTATCTACATAACGCAGTAGATATTCATAATCCGGACGCCAATCTAACCTATAGATGGCTTATACATGGAGATTGGAAAATCATCCTACCTAACAAAATAAATATCACTACTCGATCCAAGGAAAAAGGAACAGATAAAGTTGAACTCTACAATTTGACTACAGACCCCTTTGAACAAAAAAATTTAGCAGAGTCCAAACAGGCCATAGTCAAAAGATTAACCCGACAACTTAATAAGAATCTCCCAACAATTCAGCCAGAGGACATATAAAAAAGCCAAAACCTATTAGGGTTTTGGCTTTTAAAAACTCTAATTGAATCTAATTATGATTGTTTTTCCTTATCGAATTGTTCATCAAAAACAATATCAGATGAAGGAAAGTCTACTCTCTTACAAAACTCAGCTGATTCCTTCGCACCGTGTTCACGGTCCATACCTCCGTCTTCCCACTCGACAGATAACGGACCTGTGTAACCAACATCATTTAGAGCTCGAATTATCAACTCAAAATTAACCTTCCCTCGACCTACCGACTTAAAGTCCCAATATCTATTTGGTTTATGGAAATCAGTATGCCCTCCAAAAACTCCCGCATCACATAGTTGGTCATGCCAAAAAGCATCCTTCATGTGAACATGATTTATCCGATCAGCGAACTTATATATAAACTTCACATAATCAACACCCTGATAGCCAAGATGGCTAGGGTCATAATTAAAGCCAAAAGACGGATGATGATCTATCGCTTCTAACGCTCGTTCCGCTGACGCAATATCAAATGCAATTTCAGTAGGATGCACTTCTAATCCAAACTTAATTCCATTTTCCTTAAACACATCCATGATGGGGCCCCAACGATCAGCAAAATCCTTAAACCCAGCATCAATTTGACCTGGCATATTAGGAGGAAAACTATAAAGCAAGTGCCATATAGAACTCCCAGTAAAACCATTCACAACATTTACCCCAAATTCCTTGGCAGCTACGGCTGTTTTCTTGATCTCTTCTGCAGCACGTTGTCGAACCGATTCAGGTTCTCCGTCACCATAAATGTAATCAGGTAAAATCTGCTTGTGGCGTTCATCAATATTATCACAAACCGCCTGCCCAACTAAATGGGTGGATATTGCAAAGCACTTCATGCCTTGTTTTTCAAGAAGTTCACGTTTTGACGCGCAGTAAGCGGCATCAGCCTTATCCACCTCAAAGTGATCACCCCAACAGGCCAATTCTAATCCATCATAACCAAACTCCTTGGCTTTCTTAACCATTGTATCCAGAGGCAAATCTGCCCACTGCCCAGTAAATAAAGTCACTGCTCTTGACATAATATCTTTTCAGTTAAACGCTTAAGGAATTGTTATAAGGGGCGGGCTTAAGGTTCAAGTATCAATTATGAATATAATACGAACAACTAACCTTTTAGTTCATCGTTTTCCATAAAAGCATAACAAAGCATGTGGGCTATACCCATTTGGCAATCCTCAACACGGCCATAGTGGGTGTCCTCTATCACAATAGTTTCGCTTGAAATTTCAAACAATTTACCACGATTACCCCCAACAAGCGCAACAGTTTGAAGTTTGTTAACATTAGCCCAATCAATTGCCTTTATAAGATTGGAAGAATTACCGCTAACACTAAATGTTAGTACTATATCTCCAGCTTGACCGTAGTTTTGTAGCTGGCGCAAATATACATCCTCATAGGCGTAATCATTTCCAATAGCCGTAATCCAGCTTACATTGTCATTAAGAGATAAGACATTGAAACTTTTATCCAGAACATCAGACGCACCTTTACCAAGATCAGTCGCAAAGTGGGATGCATTCGAAGCACTACCTCCGTTGCCGAAAACAAAAATTCTCTGACCCTTAGTATGGGAATCTTTGAGCTTTTGAATAATTGATTCAACTTGTTCAGCCGGAATAGAATCGAGGGCTGTCTTTTGTGCTTCAATATAGTTAACTATCCAATCGCGCATAAGCTCAAGCATTGCAAATATTACTTATACATCAAAGCCAAATGCAAAGCTCCTATCGGCACAGCATCCTCCTTGAGCATAGCCAATCGAATAATTGGCCCCGGTTTCATTGCCTCCATAATTATTCTCTTTAGATTCTCCTCTACCCTTAGCCTTAATGGCTCTCCAATTAAAGATAACCCTCCCCCAATAACTATAACCTCTGGGTTTAATAAATGCACCACATGGGACAAGCCAAAGGCCAAATCTTGACATAATTCATCAAAAACAACTCGAACACCTTCATCCCCTTCGTTGATTGCAGATAATAAATACTTAGCCTCACTTCCTCTTCCATCAACAAGACTTGCTAAGATAGAATCAGAATTCGCCTCTATATAATTCCGCAATCGCTTATCCACCGACCAACCAGAACAACACGACTCTAAGGTCTCTCCATCATTTTTTATTCTAATATGCCCAATTTCCATCTCGGTAGGTAAAGCTCCATTGTAAAGTTTTCCGTCAACAATAAGGCCACCGCCAATACCGCTCCCTAATGTAATGTAAAAAACAGGACTTTTACCACGGCCCTCGCCGACTCGTGCTTCGGCTAACGCAGCGGTATTAGCATCATTGGAAATATTCACGTTCACCACATTAAATTGATCAGACAACCATTTTCGAAGAGGAAACTTATCCCATCCATTTACCTGATGAGAGCAACAGGTTAAACCGGTTTCCTGGTTAAATGGACCACCAAAACCCACTCCAATTGCACAAATAGAATGCTTCAACTGAATCTGCTTTAACGCTTTAACTATCTGATTACGAATACCCTCTCCTCCTTTAGCAGGGTCAGCAACAAAACGTTTTCGGGCCAATATTCTTGCCTGGCTGTCTCCAGTTACAACCTGAATTTTGGTTCCCCCAATCTCGATACCAACGAAAACAGAATCCATGAACTGCCGATTTATCCCCCGATTTAAAGAACAAGTCGAGATGAGCATTTTGGAATTGCCATTTAAGCCAAGATGGATTCGACTTTCCGAAATGAAATTTTTGCGAATTTTAAAGCCACTCTCTTTCGTTCTGGTCTTATCGATATCCAGCAGTGCCTTTTCTCATCCAGATCAAGCTGCGTCTGACATGACCAATGCAGCCAATGCATTTCTTGCCACTCTCAAACCTGATCAGAAAGCTAAAGCTACATTCAAACTGGATGACAATAACCGCACGCGTTGGCACTTTGTTCCAACCGAAATGCATACTCGACACGGTTTATCTTTTCGTGAAATGCAGCAAGACCAACAGCATATGGCTTATGCTCTATTAGCCTCAGTAATGAGCGTTAAAGGCTTACAAAAAAGCGCACAAATTATGAGTCTTGAACAAATACTAAATGATGCCAATCCAGAAGGTCGTTTTGCACGCGATCCAAAATGGTATTTCTTAAGTTTCTTCGGCAAACCCAGCATAGAGGGAGCATGGGGCTGGAGATTTGAAGGACATCATCTTTCACTTAGCTTCACGGTTGTCGACGGCCATATAGCAAGCGTTACCCCATCCTTCTGGGGAACCAACCCCGGGAAAGTTCTCACCGGACCAAGAAAAGGTCTACAAGTTCTAGCTAATGAAGAAAACTATGCTAGAACTCTAGCAAAATCTTTTACAAAAAAACAAAAGAATGCCGGCATCATTGCTGAAAAAGCACCAGCAGACATCATCACTAAAGCAGACCGAAAAGCTAAACGCCTAAATCCACTAGGCATAGCCGCCTCGAAGATGAAAAAGAAACAAATCACACAGCTTTGGACAATTATCGAAGAGTACTTACGTAATTACCGTCCTGATATTGCAGACAAAGCTTTAGCCAGTCTTGAAGAAGCTGACTTAGAGAATATTCACTTTGGTTGGGCAGGTTCACTAAAGTCAGGAGAAGGCCACTACTACCGAATCCAAGCCCCTGACTTTTTAATTGAATACGACAACACTCAAGGAGGTGCAAATCATGTACATTGTGTCATTCGAGACTTAAAAAATGATTTTGGCGATGATTTGCTTAGGCTGCACCACGAGAAGCATCATAGTAATTAACAGCTGAAATCTGAACAATTTTTCACGAGGCCGGACGTACAATTATTGTGCCCCGGCCTCGAGCTTTATCCACAATAAAACAAACATAAGAAACCATATAATTTTGAACGACACTTTGGAGACAACTGAGACAACAGAACACATTACACGACCTGAAGTAGGCCAAATAATAAAAATGAAAATCGACAACATAGCCTTCGGGGGCGAAGGAGTCGGCAGAGTTGACGGTTTTGTTGTGTTCGCGCCACTAGTAATTGAGAATGAAGTAATTGAAGCTAAGATTATTGAAGTTAAGAAAAACTTCGCCCGCAGCGAACTTGTCAAGATAATCACACCATCACAAATTCGCATTAATGCTGAATGTAAATATTTCGGGAATTGCGGTGGATGCCAATATCAACACATTCGTTATGAGGACCAATTAAAGATCAAGCAAAAACAAATCACTGACCTATTCGAGAGAATTGGCGGTTTTTCCGGAAACAAAATTGCCCCCGTAATAGGCTGCCCGCAAACTTTTAATTATCGAAATCGCATTCTCGTAAGGAGCCAATGGAATGGAAAAGCAAAAAAGCTATTGGTAGGGTTTCGAAAGCGAAACTCCCATTGGGTGGTAGAAATTGATAAGTGCAAAATTGCCGAACCTGGTCTTAATGAACAAATTCCAGAAGTTCGAGCGAATCCCCCCAAGCGAGGAGGCATCAAAATCAACTTAAGGATACCCCCTGAAGACTGGATCGTTCCAGACCACTCATTTTTTCAAACAAATTATTTCATACTGCCTAAAATGGTCGATAAAGTTAGAAAAATTTTTCAGTCAAATGGCTCTGAATACCTTATCGATACTTATTGCGGAGTCGGATTCTTTGCCATTGAACTAGCTAAATTTACGAAACGGTTTATTGGGGTTGAATCAGACAAATTAGCCATAAAAGCTGCTAAAGAAAATTGTATGAAATTTGGTGCCAAAAATGGTGATTTTATAGAAGGTCGCACCGAAGATTTACTACCAAAACTACTTGAAAAATTCTCACCAAATAAAACAAGCGTAATCCTAGATCCTCCCCGAAAAGGATGCGCCCCCAGCGCAATAGAACAACTTCGTAAGGTTAAACCGTCACAGATTATATATATATCATGCCACCCGGCTACTCTCGCACGAGATTTGAACATTCTTTGCGCTGAAGGAGTCTATAGGCTTGAGCATGTTTATCCTGTAGATATGTTCCCTCACACGCAACATATTGAATGCATAACAGATCTGAGATTAAACTAAGTAAGAATAATCATAAATATAGTCAAAATAAATAAGTTAAAACCAGCTTGTCAAACATGGTGCATATGGTTTCAACTGTCCCAGCAAATCCCCGATGTCAGATAATCATAAACCTTTAAGCTCATTCACCTTTAAGCGACTGCCATTTATAATTGGTTTCGTATCGCTGGGGCTTTACTTAATAACACTGCATACATGGATTAGCTTTGCCAGCCTCCCCGCTATTTCTCATATCGGAGGATGGCATGATTTTCCCCAAAGCAAACAACCACTTCTTTTTTTAATCACTCTTCCGCTGAAGCTACTGCCAGCAGCATATTTACCTACGGCAATAAATGCGCTTTCGGCATTGTTCGGAGCTCTTACGTTGGGGTTATTAGCACGCTCAACCTCTATACTTCCACATGATCGGACTAAAGAACAAAGACAAAGAGAACAAAGCGAACATTCATTCCTGAGTATAAAGCTTAATTGGATACCCCCTCTATTTGCTTCGTTAATATGCGGGCTGCAACTCAGCTTTTGGCAACATTCAACTTCTGGCACTGGAGAGATTCTTAACCTGTTGTTATTTGCATATATTATTCGATGTCTTTTGGAATATCGCATCGATCACAAACTAAAATGGTTAACACAAGCCGCAGCAGTATGCGCCATTAGTATTCCAAACAACTGGGGAATGATCGGTTTTCTCCCTCTTTTTGGTATTGCTCTATTATGGACAGGGCGAATGAGACTCTTTCAAGACAGAATATGGTTTAAACTTTCACTTATTAGTATTCCATGCTTATCGCTTTACTTACTATTACCAATCGTTGCTGTAATTAGCGGTAGCGAATTCACTTTCTATGAGGTGCTAATGGATAACTTAGGCGATCAAAAGTCATTCCTCTCAAATCTATTTAATAATCGACTCATAATAATGGTAATGGCATGCACTTCGATCCTACCATTATTACTTCTAGGAATTCGTTGGCCTGTTAATTTTGGTGACACAAATGCTGCGGCATCAGCCATAACTACATTTCTTCTAAGGCTAGTTCATTTTCTCTTTCTAGCTGCATGTGTTTATACCGCATTTGACCACATTTTCAGCCCTCGAAAAATAATAAAGGCACAACAAGTAGTGGGAATTGGAACACCATTCCTCACTTTTTATTACCTTGGCAGCCTTTCATCCGGCTATTTTCTTGGATACTTATTACTATTGTTCGGAAAAGAGGACGCAAGAAGATGGCAGAAGCCAACAATCCTATCTAAAATAATAAACAAAGGCGCTTCTATCGGACTAGTAGCGGCAGCACTAATAACAACCACAACTCTTGCATGGAAAAATATTGGAACAATATGGGTTCATAACAAAAACGGTATAACAAGCACCTACACAAAGTGGTTGGCACAAAAAATTCCTACCGGAAATTCCATATTAATGAGTGACGGCGATATGAGCCCTCAAAGAGAATTGCTAAAGGCACATCTAGCTACTAGCTCCAATAAAGAAATAAAACCACTACTAATTGACACACATCGCCTAGCATCTCCTGAATATCATCAGAGCCTAGCCAATAGTAGTTCCGTATGGCCCACCCTATCTGAGGAGGTAGCAAAATCTATTCGTGTAGATGAATTTCTCATTCTCGAAAAACTCCGAGAAGTAATTAAGAAAACACCAATCTATTATACACATCCAAGTTTCGGATACTTCTATGAACAATTCCACAGCCAACCTAAAAACGGCATTTTTCAATTAGCTAATTATAATTTCAACCAAGACTCTTTAGGCAAACCAAAGCTTTCTGAAGGCGTAGTAGCTAACACAATAGAAAACTTAACTTCAATCAAGAACACGTTTGACAAGTTCGCAAGCCAATCGGGGCCCCTGCATCAGTCAAACTTTGATGACACCCTAATGATTACTGGATGGCTGTCTCGTAATCTAAATGCCAATGGTGTGGACTTGTCGCGAAGCAACCAAACTAAAGAAGCTGAAGCCTTTTTTCACGCTGCAAATGATTTATTTAAAGGAAGCTTGCATGGCAATTTAGTCGCCCAAATAAACCTTCAGCAATTACATAAACTGCAGAAAAACCCCCTTCCCAAAACCCCTCCAAACAAAGAACTAGATTTATTCCTAAATAGTTTACACAAAAAACTGGATGATTTTCTCAGCGGACAAAACCAGAGGGTGCAATCACAGGAAATAGATCAAATACTAAAAATTTACGGCCCTTTAGATGAATCCAAAAGTTGCCTGCTACTAGGACAGTTTTTCGCAAACCGAGAACAAATACGTCAAGCTTATCACGAATTAGTTCGAGCTACTGAATTAACAACTACCGATCCAGACCCTCTTCTTTATATTGCCAATATGTTTGTCACCTATGGGATGCCTGAAAAAACATTAACATTCATCAATCAACTAAAAAAAATGCACGAAAAGAATGCATTCTCGCTAGAACAACAAATCCAACTTATTAGCATTCAAGCAAGCATTACTTTAATTCAAACAGACTTAATAACAGCTGAAAAATATTTAACCGAACAACTCAAACCGCATCTCACCACCCTGCCTGGCCTTCAAGCCATGTTAAGTTTTTATATGAATAACGAATTATTGGAAAAATCCCTTCCAATATTAAACCTTTGGCTCAAAGAACATCCAGATGATATTGATGCACTCGTAGGAAAAGGACTGCTCTTAGCTCAGTTGAAACAATTCGACAAAGCCACGGCCGCTTTAGAAAACGCGTTAGATAAGGCTAGTGTAAGCTTAAAATCTAACATCCAATCACAATTAGCCGGGGTCTATGTAGAACAGGGTGATTTTGAAACTGCTCTCAAAAATATCGAAGAAGCTTTAGACAACAACCGAAACTCAAATAAGTTTCGCTATCAAAAAGCAACTATCTTCATGCAAATGGACGAACATGAGAAAGCCATTACTATTTTTAATGATTTATTAGAGTTGAATGAATGGAATCCAGAAGCCATCGCTAATCGTGCAGAATCATACATGGCTCTTAAGAATTACAATCTGGCCCGAACAGACTACAAAAAATTACAATCATTAACACCAAATGACCCAAGAACTTATTTAAGGTTCGCACAGATCTCTAAAGCAGAAACTGCAAATCAAGAAGAATTAAAAAACTATAAACTGTTTCTTAAATATGTTGATCCAAATTCTATTCCAAGCGAAGAATTGGAACAAATAAGAAACAGAATTAGGGAACTCGAATCAAGCAATAATGAAACTCCCTAAATCATGCGAATAGCGCATGTCATTACGCGACTGATAGTAGGAGGAGCACAAGAGAACACAGTATCATCAGTTCTTGGACTGAACAAAAAGGAAGATATTACTGTTCGCTTATATTCCGGACCAACAACGGGACCGGAAGGATCTCTTGAATCTATTTTTACAAGTTGCTCGGATCTATTGCACA
>Ga0115011_10001962_pt1 | contig 14470 bp, 10 predicted proteins | sample TroAtlMetagenome_2_FD_88705 | JGI IMG/M metagenome (GOLD analysis project Ga0115011, IMG submission 88705) | Marine eukaryotic phytoplankton communities from Atlantic Ocean - Tropical Atlantic ANT8 Metagenome | ecosystem: Environmental > Aquatic > Marine > Oceanic | place: Tropical Atlantic...
CCGCTGGTTTTACTAAAAACCTCAAACGCATCCGCTGCCAACTCAACGGCACGGTTTAGTTCCGCCTCACTCACTGCCGCGTAGCCGGGCTGCAGCGACTCCCCTGTTGCAGGGTTGATGCCAAAAATATCCGGAACGCCTTCGCCTCCCAGCTGAAATCCAATGATCGACTTGCCCTTTAAATTCGCCATGCGCCGTAGTCTACCCAAAGCGCGGGGAAGTTTGAAGTTTTCAGTTACTACTATCCCACCGGTTAACCCACTCCGCTTGACCAAGCTGGGCTTGCTCTACCAAGGAGAACCGCCGACACTTCGCACATGAATCGGGACGAAGCTTGGGCATTGCTCAATGAGTTCACAAAGTCGGATTCGCTGCTGAAACACTCGCTCTCGGTCGAGGCGGCGATGTTGCATTACGCGACCAAACTGGGCGAGGATGCCGAAAAATGGGGAGTTACCGGGTTGCTGCACGACTTCGACTATGAGCGCTGGCCGAATATCCCCGATCACACGCAGGAGGGGGCTAAAATCCTACGCGAGCACGGCGTGGATGAAGAGATCGTCGGGGCAATCCTCTCGCACGCGGAATGGAACCAAGTCGACTACCCTCTCGACCGACCGGTTCGCAAGGCACTTTTTGCCGTCGATGAACTTTGCGGCTTCATCATCGCGGTAGCCTACGTGCGGCCGGAAAAGCTGGTCGGCATGACGCCGAAAAGTGTCAGAAAAAAAATGAAGGCCAAGGGTTTCGCCGCAGCCGTCAAACGGGAGGACATCGTGTACGGCGCAGAGTTGATGGAAACAGAACTCAACGACCACATCGCCGAAGTGATCGCGGCGCTTCAAGGAGCATCGTCCGCGCTGGGCTTTGCCTGAGCGGTTTTTCCTGCAACTAAACGGCGGGATTCGTCCATAAACTCGGCGAAGCGCATCGACACGGTGATGGGGGACATCGCCAGAGCCAAGCCGGCGACAAAGTCGACCGACAGCACCACATGGCGCATAACTGCGGACATCTCCATTTCACGCCACACTTCGGTTGCCGGGTTGAATCGAGCGATAGGGATTGGCAACCGCCGGAACTGCATAGACTTCCACTCGGCGTAGCCGCAAAACCAGATGCCCAAGCCAAGTCCAAGTGCTGCCGAGAGCCAAAACAGCGACACCCACCCGCTTGGCCAAGCGCGGCCGCAATAGAGAGTCACGCTATTTTTCAGAATCCAGCCGAGGAAAAGAGCCAACGGCAGAATGACAATCAAGCCGATCATTTCGAGCCGCCCAAAACGCAGGTGAGATGCCCAAGCGTGCGGAGGAACAACCGCCCCCCTGCCATAGCCGGAGTCGAGTGGGTCGGCTCGCCTAAGTCGTTCAGGGCGATTTGCCGGAATTTTTCCGTGGCGGCGAGCACGACGACTTTGCCGGTGGTGGAAATGCAGAATAATCGCTCCTCCACCCAGACGGGTGACCCGAAAAACCGGCCCTCGACGCGTTCCTGCCAGACGATCTCTCCGCTCTTGCTTCGCACGCAGGTGACGATGCCGGCGTCGCCCCAAAGAAACAACAACCCGTCCTTGGCCAAGCTTGTCGGCACGTACGGTATCGACCGGCGTAACTTGTACGTTAAACTCGGTGGCGCCCCCTTGACCGCACTGCCGGGCTTGAGGGCTACGAGGTAATTCCCCCCGCCGCCGCTGCCACACGTGCCAATGACCAGGCCGTCGGCGACGAGGCAGGAACTCACAGTCCGCTTTTCAAACAGATCAACCTGTTCCCAAAATGTTTTGCCAGTACTCGGATCCACAAACGTGATGCCGTGAGCCATGCTATAGAACAGAAGTCCTTCTGTGCCGGAAGGGTCAACGAAACGGCAAGGCGTCGAGAAGGCCGCCTTGACGTTGGCCCGGTCGATCTTCCATAGAACGTTCCCGCTGGCAGAATCGAGGGCAGTCAGGAAACTTCGGCTCTCCTCATCCCCCGCAAGGATCACACTGTCATCGTGGAAAACTGGCGAGACACCGCCACCGTGGTTGCTGATTATGGTTTTGAATTTTCGCTCCCAAAGTTTTTCCCCCTCTAGGTCGACCGCAAAAACCGTTTGCGCGTCTGGCTCGGATACGAGCACAACCAGCTTTTTGCCGTCAGTCGCCGGCGTCGATGAGGTCAGATGGTTGTACTTATGCATGCGGTAAGACTTCTGCGGACGAGAGACGGACCAGGCTTCAGAGCCGTCCTTGGCGCGAAGGCATTGGACGATGAAGGTGCCTTTCGCACGATTCGAGCCAGTGACGAAAACGTGCTCGCCCCACAACACTGGAGACGAGTGGCCTTCACCTTTCAGAGCCACGCGCCAGTCGGCATCGTCTACGGTGAACTTGGATGGAATGCCATTGGCTATGCCTATGCCGGTTCCATTGGGACCTCGAAACCGAGTCCATTCTTGCGCGTTCCCCGCAGCACTCATACAGAAAAGCACGCCGCAAACAAAAGTGGTTAAAGATGAATAGCGTGACTTCATCATTCTGAGCATCACTCCCCCAATCGCCTAGCCACGTAACAGTGGATGACACCCTTGCTGGTGCTCGCGTACAGGCGACCATCGGCGACAGCCAAACCAAACACTTCCCCATCGGCCCTGGCCTGCCAAAGCTGGCTCCCGTCTTTCGCGCTGTAAGCCGCCACCTCATTATGGCCACCGGTGATTAGCGTCTGCCCTGCGAGCACGATGCTGAGAGGTTGACTGCTCGGCACCCGCCACGCGAAACATTCCTGCATCGCGGACTGCACCTCGTCAAGTTGCTTTCCGAGCTTGCCGGCATCCTTTAAAATCTGCCTTTGCCTCTCACCGGCCTTCACTTTCTTTAATTCATCCTGAAGTTTCCCCAGCCGGCTCTTCAGCGGACGCCGCTTGCGGGCGAGGTCGAGGTACCGGCTCCGATCCAGTGCGCTCAAATCCGTGTCGCTCTGGAGGAAGGATCGCGACGGGGTGACGATCATGTGGTTGCCCTTGAAAGTGGCGAGTTGATCCGACTGGTTTGACTCGACGAAACCAAGCGTGCCGGTTTTCCCGGGGCCGAACACCAGATTGTCGCCAGTCAACAGCGCGTACGTACCGCCCTGCCCGCTCACGACGCGAATGCGTTTGCCATCGGCGCGGTTAAGCACAACTGGGTTGTTTCGACCGGCCGGGACATAGAGCCGCGTGTGCGACGCGAGCATGTAACCCTGCGCCGGCAGATCAGTCTGTTTTTGTTGCCACTTGATTTTGCCGGTGTCAGCCTCGATCGCTGTGATTAGCACGCCCTCGGAAGGGAACATTCCTGCAGCGCAGTAAGCCAAGTCACCTATGATGACGATACCAGTCCGCAGCGGCCAGCGGGAAATGATCCGGGAATTGCCAGGGATACGGTAGTCCCTAGGGCCAAGCTGCGTCTTCCAAACCAACGTGCCGCTCTTGGCCTCGAGACAATAGGCGTGACCGTCGTCAGAGCCGACGAAAACGCGCCCCTCGGCGATGGTGGGAGCAAGGCGTACCGGCCCCTCCGTGAAAAACGTCCAACGTTGCTCGCCTGTGGCGGCGTCGAGGCAGTAGATTTTATCGTCCGCCGAAGAGCCGTAATAGAGAAGTCCATCTGCTATAACAGGGTGGTAGGCGTAGTCGAAGATTTGCCGTGACTTCAAATCGTACACCTTGTTGTAGCCATCCCACTTGGCCTCCCCCCGCCAAGCGGGACGTGGAGCGTGCCTGGAGCGATGCACCCACCCGTCGGTGAACGGCGCAAGTAACGATTCTCTGGCCACGCCGGAACGGGCGTAGTCATGCTGGTAAGTCGGCCAGTCCGCCGCTTGACCAGGCGTAACTAGGCTAAACAGGCAAACAGCAGAAAAGTATCGAGATGAAATCATGGTCAAAAACCGTTATCGCGGCGGGGTTTTTTAGGTGCTTGACGACGAAGGCGCAATGTAAACTGGCAAATAAAGGTAAAATCAAGGGCCGATTCATCACGGATTTTGCAATTATTTATGGCGTGATGTTGGCTTTAGGAGGAGACAACGGTCGCCGGGCTAGCCTTGTCGACAGGTGACTTGGCTTGCGCTGTCGGCTCAAGGGGCGGGTATTCAATCTCTCGCGCAACGGCAAATTGACTAGCTTCGCCAAACGCACCAGAGAAAACACCCAAGCGATTACCGAGTCGCTCAATGCCACGCGGAATGTCGGGGTAACAGCGTTCGCGGTTGCCTCCTTCTGAGCCCGGCGAAGGTTCAATCAAGGACCGGTTGATTTTCTTTTGACAACGGGCGAAATCGTGCCAATTTACACAATCAACTTGCCTAGCGTGCTGCCCCGCAGCCAACTGAGCATTCCTTCAAACAAAGATGAAACGGCTTTTTTTGAGAAACAGCCTTGGTGTAACTGCCACCATAGCCATCGCTACTTTGGTTTCCTCCCCTGTGCAGGCGGCACCTAACCTCAAAACGTTGGTCAAGTCCTGCTTCGTCCTCCATGACCCCTCTGGCAAGTACGACATCAGCCCCGAGTGGGAAGAACCGGCCAAGGTCATGGGCGGCCTGCCGATTCTCCCTGATCTGACCAAGCGGATCAAGGACGTCATCACCGCCGACCACGGCAACAAGTCGGTGCTGATTGTCGGCGACGCCTCGTCGGCCTACCGCTACTACCTCGCCAGCCTAGCAGTGAGCGGTGATCCTGATTTGTCCAAGTTCGCCCATCTCGAGATCGACCTGCCGAAGATCGTCGAGGGCCACACGCTGCTTGGCCAAGTGCAGGAATATTGGCAGAAACAAATCAGCAAGCCGGCACTTGGCGAAGACATCATTCTCTACATCACCAACCTAAGCTCGATGATCGGGCTCGGCGCCTCGAACCGCTCCTCCACCGGCGTGGAGACGTTGTTCGCTCCGAACATCCAGGGTGGCAAGATGCGCAGCGTCGCATTTATCGACTATTTCAACTACTCGCGCGTGCGCTCCGACAACAATTATGTCATCAACTCCTTCAGCGATACCGTGTTCCTGCCTGAGTACGGGAACGACGACATCAATGGCATCCTGCTTAACTACGCCCGCGCCTACATCCCGCAGTTGAAGTTGAACGAAACTCACATCAACTATATCAAGGGCACCATCGGCTACTACCAACCCAACAAGCCGGAACCTCAGCGGACCCTCACAGTGTTCAAGGAACTGGTCACGATGATGGAGGAGGCGGTGGCAAAGAGCGGCCGGTTCGTGATGGACAAGGTCACGCTCAAGGCCGCCTCGATGAAGGCCGCCCAAGTGCCGGACTGGATCATTCAGAAGGATTTCTCCGTACTCAAGGCGTTGCCAGGCAAAATTCGGTCGCGGTTCATCGGGCAAGACGAGGCGGTCAACGGCGTCGTTAGGCTATCGCGCATCGGCTATGGCGGAGGGCGAACCGACGAAAAGCCGGTCGCCAGCATCATGTTCGCCGGGCCGACCGGTACCGGTAAAACATACCTCTCCAAGCTGCTGGCCAAGAACCTTGGTATAAAAATGATCACTATGGACATGACTACCTACCGCAGCTCCGTCAGCATGGACCGCTTCCTCTCCGTCATGACCGACAACCTCACGATCAACCCCCACGCCGTGTACGTGTTTGAGGAAATCGACAAGGCAAACGTGCAGGTACTCGACCGACTTTACTTCCTGCTCGACGAGGGTATTTTTTACGACCGAAACCAAAAGCCAATGTACGCGCGGGGCTGCTTCGTCATCATGACCACCAATGCCGGCTACGATGTTATTGTCAAAAACCGCGACAAGGCCAACGTGCGTGAACTATTCGAGTTGGCGTTGCTCGACAGGTTCCGCCCCAGTTTTCTAAACCGCTTCGACGAGATTGCCATGTTCCGACCGTTCACCAATCCCGAGTATATTGACATGGCCAAGCTGCACATCCGCCTCAAGGCCGACGGCATGAAGGAAACCTACGACTGGAATCTGAGCGTGGATGAATCGATCCCCACATTGATCGCCCGCGAAAGCCGAAGCCTAACCTTCGGGGCGCGCCCCACCCTGCGCATGATAAACGGCATCCTCTCACTCGGCGTGACCAACTACCAAATCGAGATGGCGCCGATCGAGGAGGGATCCAACATTAACTTCGAGCTTTTGTCCGCGGAGAACAAGCGATTTAAACTCAGCGTGGAGGGAGGCGACTCACTTGAGTTCCAAGTGAACCTCTGACTCGGATCGACGCGATAAACTGAGATTCAGTCGATGCCAAACGACCACTTTTCAAAAGGCAAAAAGATCGCCTTCACGGTGGTCATGTTCCTGTACATCAATCTGGCATTGACCATTTTTTGGATTCTCAAGCCACTTAAGAAAAGCCTTTTTATCGGTCTATACGACGGTGATCAGACCTTCAAGCTGGGCTCGATGGAGATGCTTGGAAGTAGTGCTGAGCTTCTGGCCAAAGGCATGAACCTTTTGATCGCCTTCATGCTGGTTGTTTTCCTCACTCTTGTCACCCGCTTGGCCAAGCGCCAACGATTGACCTATTGCTGCATGGGCCTGATCATCGCAATGACGTTCTACTTTTCGCTTCAAATCAATGAACCCAGCGAGTCAACAGTCTGGCTTTTCTACTGGTTCGGCGACCTGTACATAAGCCTCATGCTGGCTGCTTTCTTCTCATTCCTTCACGACACAGTCGACCTTAGGAACGCCAAACGGCTTTATGGTTTTATCGTGCTTGGGGCGGTGTCCGGTGGTGCCGTTGGCAGTACTTACTTCCGCGGATGGATTGAGGAGATGAACAACCAACAATGGCTGCACACGATCATCTGTATCGGGGTAGTCATCTGTCTGTTGGCATTTGCCGCGGGGTGGCTGGCCAAATCGATCACACTTCACGAACCGAAACCAAGCCCCAACGATGTCCCGAAGAAAAAGTTTAACGCCGCAATCGAGGGAGCATCGCTGGTCTTCAAGTCCCGTTACCTGATAGCCATCGCTGGGATCGTTGGTTTTTATGAGATCACTTCTGAGGTACTGGATTACCAATTCACGGCGATGACCGAGCGGTTTGTGCCCAAAGAGGACATTGGCAGCCACTTCGGCACCGTGTACGCAATTGGAAACATCGCAGCGCTAGTCGTCCAACTCTCCTTCAGTATCTTCGCAGCTAGCTTCTCCAAATATCGCATTCACTGGATTCTTTTGGCTTTGCCCCTGGCCGTCGCTTTGAGTTCGCTTTTTTTTATTATCGCACCAATCCTGCTCGCCGCCAGTCTCCTGAAAATCTCAGACAGCACGTTCGCCTACTCGGTTAATCAAACCGGACGCGAGACTCTCTACAATCCACTTTCACGACAGGAGAAATACGTCGCCCGGGCATTCGTCGAGGTATTTATCCAGCGCACAGGCAAAGTCGCCGCACTGCTAATCGCCTTCCTCGTGCCAATGTTACTCAACACGCGAAACGAGGCCGGCCAATTGGAGACCAGCTTGCTTGGCCTGCAGCTTCTCGGCGGATTCACCTGCATCATCGTTGCCATCTGGTTTTACTGCGTGAAGATTGTCGGACGAAAGTTCGAGTCGCTCGAACGCGAACAGCAGTAGACAACGGGCACCGCGCTTGACCAAGCGCTGGGACGGCCTGAAATCTGCTCACGCCGCTTCGAAGAGGTTCTTTTGGAAGTTGATGAACAGCTCCCGTATTGAAGTGACTTCGCCCAGTTCATCTAAGTCGTCGATAATCTTGAGGCTTGTTCAAACATGGAAGGACCCGGGGGACGGCTCAGCGGGCGTATTTCTCGGCGGCGATTTCGCGTAGCTTTGTCTTGAGGATTTTTCCGGTAGCGTTGCGGGGAAGCGCCTCCAGCTGAATCACCCTGCGTGGCATCTTGTAAGCCGCCAGTTTGTCTTTCAGGAAAGCAAGTAGCGCTGCGTCCTCGATGGTTGCCCCTTCGATTGCTGCCACGCAGGCAACCACAAGGTCGCCCTTGCGGGGATCGTTAATACCGATCACCGCCGCCTCTTTCACGCCATCAAACTGGTAGATCACTTCCTCCAGTTCACGCGGATAGACGTTGATGCCGTTGACGAGCAGCATGTCTTTCTTGCGGTCAGTGATGTAGAGGTAGCCATCCTCGTCGAGGTAGCCGATGTCGCCGGAGAGAAACCATTCTCCCTTGATTGCCGCCGCAGTAGCTTCAGGGTTGTTCCAGTAACCGATCATGATGTTGTGGCCCTTGATGCAAATCTCACCCTGCTCGCCTGTCGGCAGCACTTCGCCTACATCGTTCCAAATCTGGAATGCCACACCGCGAATCGGGAGACCTACTGAGCCGGCTTTTTTCTCCCCGTGCAAAGGGTTGAAGCTGGCGACCGGGCTGGTCTCGCTGAGTCCATATCCCTCGAGCAGTGGGATGCCGACATTCTCATTGAATGCCTTTAGCACCTCCAGCGGCAACGGCGCGGCGCCGCTCACGCAAATCCTCAGCGCCATGCCGGGCGGCATCTGCACGTTGGCTAGCATCCGGTAAAGCTGTGGGATCGCTGGCAGGACGCTCGCTTGGTGGAGCAGCAACTCGGCGATGATGTTCTTGGGCGGATGCAGCGACTTTACCGCCACGACCGACAGCCCCTGTGTCATTGGCAGCAGCACGCACACAGTCATGCTAAAGCTGTGAAACATCGGCAGCAAACAGGCCATCCGATCCTCCGGCGTCAGTTCTAGCTCCTCCATCACTGCCTGGACGTTTCGCAGCAGGTTATTGTTGCTGAGCATCGCGCCCTTCGGCTTGCCGGTGGTGCCGGAGGTGTAAATGATCAGCGCCAAGTCCTCACCCGCTTGGCCGGCCGGTGGCAACCCGGGCGCTTGGCTGTCGTCCGCTTGGCCAAGCTCCTCCACCTCGATCACGGCCAGGCCGTCGAGCTGCGACTGGAGTGCCGCCGTGCCCTCGGCCATCGACACCTCGCTGATGAGCACCTTGGCCCCGGAGTCTTCGAGGATGTAGCCGACCTCGTCCGGCGTGAGGAAATTATTGATCGACACCACGACACCCTCAGCCAGCAGAATGCCGAAGAGGGAGAAGGCAAACTCGGGACAATTCTTCAGCCAAAGTCCCACTCGATCGCCCGGTTGGAGGCCGAATTCGTCCTTAAGCCGCTTGGCCAAGCCGCCGGCCAAGGCGTGCGCTTGGCCAAAGGTGTGGTGTTCGTTGCCCCAAAAAATAGCCGTCTTATCGGCGTTGGCGGTGGCGGTTTCGGTAAAAGTGTTCGCTAGATTACTCATTTTAACAATATCGGCGGAAGAGCAAAAACGGTAACCATAGTTTCGTCAAGTCAGGCAAACAACGGTTTTACCTTGGCAACCGTCAAAGCGCTGACACAATCACGGCGCTTGATTGATACTCAAGTCCAATTAAAGGAGTTTCTCCCCGAGCTACGAAAGTCCAGCTGGGTCTCGCTAGACACCGAGGCGGACAGCCTCCACTCGTATCCGGAGAAATTGTGCCTATTGCAGATCAGCCTTCCCCACACGGATGTGCTGATCGACCCCCTGCAAAACCTAGACATGACGGTGCTGTTCAAGGCCCTGGAAAGCCGAGAGCTACTCATCCACGGCTCGGACAATGACCTCCGCCTCATGTACGCCGCGCACAAGTTTATCCCATCAAAGATATTTGATACAACGTGGGCTGCGCGCCTGCTTGGCTTCGCCGCCTTCGGCCTGAACGATCTGCTGTCCAAACTGCTGGATATCACTCTCGACAAAGGCTCCCAAAAAGCTAACTGGACACGTCGGCCGTTAACCGAAAAAATGGCCAATTACGCGCTCAACGACAGTCGGCACCTCCGCGCCTTGACCGACCAGCTGCGCGACCAACTCAAGGCCAAGGGGCGGACGACGTGGCACGAACAAATCTGCAACAAACTCATCAGGGACCACGCCGCGCCCAAGGGGACGGACACCAATCAGGCTTGGCGGCTCAAGGGCTCGAGTAAGCTCAGCCTCTGCGAGCAAGCCATCCTCCGCGCCGCGTGGCATTGGCGGGAGATCGAAGCTATCGACGCCAACAAGCCACCGTACTTCGTTGTCCGCCACGAGGATCTCGTTTGCATGGCCGGAACTGTGATTGATAAAAACCAGAAGACCGCCTGGCCAGCCAAGCTCTCCAGTCGCCGGTTCAAGTCGCTGCGCGAAGCGGTTGGCCAAGCGCTGGATCTGCCAGCGGAAGAGTGGCCCGAGACTCCCCGCACGGTTCGCCGCCGGATCAGCCAAAGCGAAAAACTGTTTTACGAGGCCCTCAAAGCGCTGCGCGACAAGCAAGCCAAGGAACTCAACATCGACCCCACTCTCATCGCCAGCCGCTCCACGCTCGTGGGACTATCTCTCGAGGACGGCGAGGAGCGCAAACAGATCCTCCCATGGCAGCGCGATCTGCTGAACCTGTGAACACAGTAAATAAGCTTTGAAAACCGAGGCTTTTCTCGGCAACATGCTCCGCCCTTTTTCGAGGGACTAATCCATTTTTTAGCCAATGAAGCGCACGCATCACTGCAACGAAATACGAGACGAACACGTCGGCCAATCCATCACACTCAACGGCTGGGTGCATTCCAACCGCGACCTGGGCGGGGTGCTTTTCATCGACATCCGCGATCGCGAAGGCCGCACACAGGCGGTGTTTGACCCCAGCGACCTGCCGACCGAGCTGTTCGAGACCGCCTCAAAGCTCCACAGCGAGAGCGTGATCAGTGTCACCGGGAAGGTGCGTGTGCGCCCTGACGGCACGAAGAACGAGAAGATCGACACCGGACTCGTAGAGGTCGTCGCCGAACAACTCGAGGTGCTCAACCACGCTGAAGTTCTGCCGTTTAGCATCGACGACCCCGAGATCGCCGCCAAAGTCAACGAGGAGTTGCGACTGAAGCATCGTTACCTCGACCTGCGACGGCCGGAGATGATCCACAACATGCGCCTTCGCAGCCGAGTGGCCACCGCGACGCGTGTGTTCATGGAGGATCAGGGCTTCCTCGAGATCGAGACTCCGACGCTGTTCAAGAGCACGCCGGAAGGTGCCCGTGAATTCCTTGTGCCGAGCCGACTACATCCCGGCCATTTTTACGCTCTTCCGCAGTCGCCACAGCAGTACAAGCAAATCCTCATGGTCGCCGGTGTGGAGAAGTATTTTCAACTCGCCCGCTGCTACCGTGACGAGGATTTGCGCGCAGACCGCCAGCCGGAGTTCACGCAGATCGACATCGAAATGTCATTCATTGATCGCGAAGATATTTACGCACTTATCGAGGGACTGCTCGCGCGCGTCTGGAAAACGGCGCTCGACATCGACATCCCCACGCCGTTCCCGCGCGTCGCATTTGAAGACGTGATGAATCGCTGGGGCATCGACAAGCCAGACACCCGGTTCGACATGGAACTGGTCGATATGACCGACGACTTCGCCTCTAGCGAATTTAAGGTCTTCAGCGGCATGGCGGCCAAGGGTGGCGTAGTCAAGGCGCTCAACGCCAAGGGGTTCGCCTGCGTTACCCAAGGGCAAATGGAGACCATGACCGACTACGCAAAGAGCTTTGGAGCAAAGGGCCTCGCCTACATCAAGGTCGAGAATGGCGAGTGGAAGTCGCCGATCGTCAAGTTTTTCAGCGACGTCGAGAAGGCTGCGCTGCAGGAGAAACTCACCATTGAGGAGGGCGACCTCATCCTATTCGCCGCCGATGAGTGGCTCAACGCCTGCGAGATCCTCGGCAAAATCCGCCTTTATTGCTCCGAAAATTTAACCGATATGGGCAAGATGGGCATCGCGGCGGACCACTTCACTTTCCTATGGGTCATCTTGTTCCCTCTACTGATGTTCGACAAGGAGATGGATCGCTGGTATTCCAGCCATCATCCATTTACCTCGCCGGTGGAAGAGGACATCCCCAAGTTGGCCGACGACCCCAAGTCGGTTCGTGGTCAACATTACGACATCGTCGTTAACGGCGTCGAGTTGGGCGGCGGCTCCATTCGTATCCACCAGCGCGAATTGCAAAAAACCATCTTTGAGGACTTGCTACAAATCCCGGCCGAAGTGGCGCAGGAACGGTTCGGCTACATGCTTGAGGCATTTAGATTCGGGGCACCGCCGCACGGTGGCATCGCGCTTGGTTTCGATCGGCTCATCGCCATGCTGTGCGACTCGGAGAGCATCCGCGAAGTGATCGCCTTTCCAAAAACGGCGAAGGGCGCTGACCTGATGAGCGACGCCCCCGGCACCGCCGAGCCCCGGCAACTGCGCGACCTTCACATTAACCTCCGCGCCCCTCAGAAGGAACAGCCGAAGGCGACTGAGTAGCCACTTGACAAACGTAGAGGGCGCGGAACCCCAAAAGAACCTCAAAAGAAGGATCCAAACGGGATATAATCCCCAACTAAACACCGCTTGTGTAAGCGAATATTCACTCCGCTCGCAGTTGGTGGAAATGGAGCAGAGAATCCGGAGTAACAGAGATTCCCTTTTCACCCAGGCCTTCCGTTAACGGCACTTGGGCAAGTTGGCCCCAAGTCGATAAGAAACTAGATCATCCCCTAATTATCAGGTCGATTCGATGCCCGATGCAGTGGTGTCCTGCCCTAATCATCGCGTAGCTCCAGATCCGACCCTCTGCAGCAACTGTTTCACTTATTCAATGCTCCCTTCCATCTCTACGTTCATCAGCGGGGATGCGGCATAGTATAAATAGGATTAGGTAAACAATAAAAACGGAGCCGTTAAGAAACCAGACACAAGCAGGAGAGCCAAACTTTCCCGCGAGGTCAAGTGGCATTGCCATCAGGCGTCACTCGTTGATGAAGTAGCTCAGGTTCTCGAGTTCCATTGCTAGGTTAACGTTGTTGACGGTCACCTCGTCGGGCACCGACAACACAATCGGCGCGAAGTTGAGAATTGCCAGCACGCCGCACTCGACCAATTGATTCGACACTTCCTGTGCTGCGGTTGGGGGCACACTCAGGATCGCCAACTTGACCACGTGATCAGTAATCACTTTTGGCAACTCCTCCATTGGTCTCACTTGAATCTGAGTTTTTCCCACCTTTTGACGCTCTGACAACTTCACCTTACCGGCGGTCTTCGCCAATTGCTCTTCAGCCGATGTCCCTTCCAAAAAATACCGGCCCGGCTGAATATCAAACGCGCCTATGATCCCGAACCCCTCTTGCTCGAAGCCCCGATAGCTAAGCAGCGCCCGGCCAAGGTTGCCCACACCCACCATCACCACCGGCTGAAGGCTTTTTGTGCCGAGCCGTTTCGTGATCATCTCGATCAATTGCTCCACATCGTAACCCAGTCCCCGCGTGCCGAATTGCCCGAAATACGTGAGATCCTTCCGCAACTGAGTGGACTTCACGCCTGCCGCCTTGGCCAACACCTCGCTGGACACGGTGTGAATGCTGTTGTTCAACAAACGATGCAGGCAGCGCATGTAAACCGAAAGTCGGTAAACCGCCTTGCGAGGAATTTCTGTTCGTGCCACTTTCTTCATCGGCTAATCGACGAACGTAAGTTCAGGCTATATTTAACCTTTTATTTAAAAGTTTTTTAAAAGCCAAATTTTTAATCACACTTTTTAATACCATCGAAGTTGCCTCTGTATTCAGGTAATGAGTCGCGCTCGATATTGGTGTAGCCCTAATAACTGACCATAATCCATAAAAAAGTAATCCGTCAGAATTCATTGCAAGGAAAAATGCAATTATAAAATATCTACAATCGGCATCTTATTAAAGCTTAGAGACCGATCCGATTGCAGTTCGGCAGACCAAACAGTATGCTTTCAATTCAGACATAAAAACTTAGTTTAAGGGCGAACGTATTTTGAGGTACAGTTAAAACGGGTTTAAAACTGTTCTAACTGGATTACAGCTGGTTCACCATGAAATCACAACTTATCGCAATAGTCGAAGCCGTAGTGCTGATCGTGAGGTGTGGACCGTCGGCTCAGGGCATCTAAATACACAATGCTGCTAGAACTCGAACCGTCGAAGCCGTTAACAACACATCCTATAGAAACAGCCACCCTAAAACCGTGGACCTCCTCCGCAAACAAGGGGCAAGACGTGTAAAGAATTGAAAACTGAAGCCAAATATAGACAAAGGAAATATTCAAACTTCAACAAACAGTCGAGAACATCTGTTTTCTGCTGACTAAAAGTTCACATTAAAGCAGCACAAAAGTTAACACGACCTGAAAACTGACAATGAAGTTGCTAATGTTAGTTTTTTATATAAAAACAGAATGCAAATCATTCGTGCTTGGCGTACTAGCTACAAAGAACAGTGTTGTTTACAATCGCTCGCGAACATGGAAATGATAGTGTTTTTGAGATGGAAATCTTATCACAGATTATGTTTTGCTTCAGCAGCAGAAATAATAAAACATTGTAGCGTTTAAAGTCTAGATAAGCTGCCAAA
>Ga0115011_10001964_pt1 | contig 14460 bp, 10 predicted proteins | sample TroAtlMetagenome_2_FD_88705 | JGI IMG/M metagenome (GOLD analysis project Ga0115011, IMG submission 88705) | Marine eukaryotic phytoplankton communities from Atlantic Ocean - Tropical Atlantic ANT8 Metagenome | ecosystem: Environmental > Aquatic > Marine > Oceanic | place: Tropical Atlantic...
GAAGAAGCGAAGAAGGTGTGTGAACGTGAACGCAACTGTGACACCTCAGGATGTATCGTAGATGCGGCTCTGGGTACACCGTTGAGAGTAGCGGAAAATGTCAAATGTCTATTGTCTGGCCAGAGTAGTATAGGTATCCAATCGTTGTCTCAGTGCGATGCCGCATGTAGAGCAACCAATTGTGATTACTTTAACTGGCACGCAACGGACGATTCAGGTAACCCAATAGAATCAAGAGAAGGAACAGGTCCTTGTGAGTTGGAAGCTCCAGGCTCAGACTGTGCCGGAAACCCAGCTCAGTGGGCACCTACTACCCATAGAGACTTGTACCAACGTTCGGACTTCTTTAGACCGAACTTGAATGCGGGTAACTGGTTCTGTGGTATATTGGGAATGGACTCTATCAATGATAGAATCAGTAGTTGTGGTGATATTGTAGAGAATCCAAATCATCCGGGACAATTTGTATCCTATGATATTTGTGAAGCGTATGGTGCTCAGTTCTCTGCTGATGAAGCAGAACAAATGGCTGAAGCCTCAGGGGCAGCAGCAATAGCAGCAGCTAAGAAGGCAGGAAAGAAATGTGAACCAGACTACAATTGTAATGCGGCTGGATGTGTTCCAACCGATGCGGTGGGTGATGATGGAGGTGCTCACGTGTTTGAATGTGTACTATTGGATGGTAATCAATTACCATCTCCAGACACTAAAGACTTTACAGCAATCTCCGTTTCGGCTTGTACCGATGTACAATTACGTTCTGGTACAACCAATAGCTATGTATCGTTTGAGATTTGTGATGCATTCCAAGCGAACTCAGCAGCAGCTGATGCTATGACGGATGCATTACTTGGACAGCAAGCAGCAGCACAAGCTGATTTAGCAGCTGAACAGGCAGATGCTGAAGCCAAAGCAGCTGGCACAGCAGCGGCACAAGCCGCCAGTGAAGCAGCAGCAGGTATAGCAGCAGCTGAAGGAGCAGATGCTAAAGCAGCGGCAGCGGACGAAGAAGCGAAAGCAGCAAATGCTGGTGCTTCATTGGCACAAGAACAAGCTGGTAGTGCTCAATCTAAAGCAGATGAAGCCGACGCTGCGGCAGCAGCAGCAGACGCGGCCGCAGAAGCCGCCGATGCTAAGGGAGCAGCTGCTCAATTGAAAGCAAACCAAGCAGAACAAGACGCTGCCAACGCAGCATCCGATGCGGCTGATGCGGACCAAGAAGCTAAAGCCGCTGGAGCCGCAGCAACAACTGCTAACACCAAGGCAAATAAGGCCGAAACTGACGCAGCGAACGCTGCTTCGGATGCGGCTGGTGCTGAGTTAGAAGCAGGTGAAGCTAAGCAAGAAGCAGACTTGGCAGCTGGTAAAGCGGATGATGCGTCATTAGCAGCAGGTTTGGCAGGACAGAAGGGTGATTCCGCATTGGCTGGAGCAGCGGCAGCTGAAGCCGAAGCGGATAAGGCTAAGGATGAAGCAGATGCCGCGGCCTCCGCAGCAGCAGGAGCTCAAGGTGCGGCTACTATTGCGGATGGTAAAGCAGATGCTGCCAGTCAAGAAGCTGGAGATGCTAAGACTGAAGCTGACGCTGCTATGGGTGCTTCCAACGCGGCACAGAATGCGGCTACAGCAGCAGGTGGTAAAGCTGATTTGGCAGAAGCCACAGCAGAAGGAGCGGAAGAAGATGCTAAAGCAGCCCAAGCAGCAGCTGGCTCAGCCAGTTCGGAAGCTCAAGCGGCAGCAGGAGCAGCAGCTACAGCCGGTAACAACGCACAGAATGCTTTGAATGAAGCAGCTGATGCGGAGAATGCGGCAGCAGCAGCTAACTCTCAAGCAGCTGAAGCTGAATCCGAAGCTACGGATGCTAAGTTACAAGCAGCCAACGCTGGCTCAAGAGCAGATTCGGCAATTAGCGAAGCGGACAAGGCTGGACAAGATGCGGGTGAAGCTCTTAGTGAAGCATCCGCTAATAAAGCCAAGGGTGAGGTGAATGCGGCAGCAGCAGCAAGCGCCAGGTCGGAAGCAGACGCTGCTAGGGCCAAAGCCCTTGAGTCTGAAGGTGTAGCAAGTGGAGCGGCTAATGCTGCTTCCAATGCTCAATCCAAAGCAGATTCGGTAGCATCGGGATTAGCTGATGCTGAATCTGAATTAAGACAAGCAGAAGCGGCAACAGCCGTTGTATCGGGTAAATTAACAGGTGTAGAATCTGAAGCAGAGGCAGCTAGTCAAGCAGCGGGCAACGCCCAATCGGCAGCTAGCTCAGCTTCGAATGCGGCTTCTGTGGCTGATACGAAAGCCAACGCGGCATCCAATCAAGCGGCAGCGGCAGGAAGTGCGGCAGCACAAGCTGAAGCAGATGCTAGAGAGGCGGGTAATGCGGCTAGCGATGCTAAGAACGACGCAGACCAAGCGAAAGCAGAAGCAGATAACAACAAGTTAGAATTAAACGCACAAGAACAACAAATCCAAGCAGGAGCTCAGGCTCGTGCTGGATTGAGTGCGGATGTACAAGGAGCAGAAACAGCGGCGGCTGGAGCTGTAGACCAAGCTAAGGATGCGGAACAAGCTGCTGAAGGAGCGGCGGCAGCAGCTGTACAAACTGCTAATGATTTGTCAAGCAAGGATGCTGCCCAAACAGCAGCACGGTCCCAACAAGCTGTAGCAGATGCTCAAGCGCGTAGTGCACTTAAATCAGCTGTTGAAGGAGACATTTCCAACGTTGATGGTAAGACACAGGCTAACGCTAACGCGGCAGCAGGTGCTCTCAACGAAGCAAAATTGGCAGAAGGAAAAGCCGATAGTGCTGACGATAAAGCTTCCGATGCTAAGTCAGCAGCTGATACGGCTAGTTCAGAAGCTGGCGCTGCTAAGAGTGAAGCCGATGCGGCAAAGAATAAAGCAGACCAAAATGCTTTGGACGTTGTTAAGGCTGAGAATGCGGCTGAAGAAGCTGATTCCAGAGCTCAACAAGGTATACAAGCAGCGGCTGCTGCTGAGAATACAGCTGACAATGCTAAAGGATTGGCACAAGATGCTGAGAATCAAGCAAGTTCGGCTAAATTAGCAGCAGAGGATGCGGACGCGGCAGCGGCATCGGCTGAACGCACTGGCGAAGAAGCCAAGGACGATGCGGCCAATGCTAAAACGATTGGCCAAGCAGCAGACGCTAAGGGAGCAGCTGCTCAGTTATCAGCCAACCAGGCAGATGCTGAGGCCAAGTCGGCAGATGCACATGCGGGCGTAGCGGAACAAAAAGCTGTTGATGCTATGCAAGAAGCAAACAGTGCGGAAGGTAAAGCGCAAACCGCTACCGATAGAGCTAATGAAGCAGAGAATACAGCAGATGGTGCTAAGCAAGATGCTCAACAAGCTGAAATAGCAGCGGCCAAAGCTGAAGCGGACGCACAGGCTGCGGAACAAGTTGGTAATGCGGCTGCTAGTAAAGCAGATAGCGCTAATAATTTGGCAAACAATGCACAGTCGGCTGCGGGACAAGCTGCCCAACAAGCCCAACAAGGTATATTGGATGCTCAAACCGCACAGGGAACAGCAACTACAGCTAACCAGGCCGCAGCAGCAGCCAGAGGTGAAGCTACAGCAGCTGAGAATAAAGCAGAAGAGTCATTGACTGAAGCCAAGAAGGCAGAAGCCGATGCGGCACAGAATAGGAACAGTATCTCCGTGGTAGAAGGTGATGCACAAGAAGCCAAGAGAGATGCTAAAGAAGCTGAAACGGAAGCATTCCAGGCCAACTCCAACGCTCAAGCAGCTGAGAAATCTGCTGAACAAGCATCGGGTAAAGCTCAAGAAGCTGAGACCAGGGCCGAAGCGGCAGGAGACAAGGCGGATGATGCTAAGAGTGATGCCGCGGATGCTAGGAATGAAGCAGAAAAAGCCGAAGCCGAAGCAGCAGCAGCACAGACCACAGCAGATAGTGCAGAACAAAAAGGTTCTCAAGCATTGTTACAGTCTAGTACCGCTACTGTAAAGGCAGAAGCAGCGTCAACAAACGCTCAACAAGGTATTCAAGATGCCCAAGCCGCTTTAGACCGTGGTAACTTAGGTGTTCAACAAGCTCAAGCAGCTAGTGGACAAGCTCAAGTTGCTAAAGATGAAGCAGATGAAGCTGGGAAGGAAGCTAAAGAAGCATCCGAATTGGCGAATGATGCGGAAAGTAGAGCGGTAGATGCTCTTAACGAAGCTGCTCAAGCAGAGAACAAAGCAGACAATGCTGCCAACAGGGCAAACGATGCGGAAGCCATAGGTGAAGCAGCTAAGACTAAAGCGAATACCGTTGCTAACGATTTGGGTGCTGAAGTAGCCCAACGGCAATCGGCTGTTAGCCAAGAAGCATCGGCCAGACAGGCGGGTGACCAATTGGTGGAAGGACAGATTAACCAGTTGCGAGGTGGTTCAAGTAGTAGTTTGGCTACAATAGAAGCTAGAATTGATACCATTACCAACTCCAACTCTGGTACATCTGGTTCCATAGCCGAAGCCAAAGAGTTGGCCAACGAAGCAGGGTCAGCGGCACGAGATGCTCAGCAATTGGCAGATGCCTTGGATATCAGTTTGGACTCTGTGAAAAACCAGTTGTCCTCATTGAGTCAAAAGGTAGACCAAGATGCTGGCGCAGGGCAAGCGTCATTGAATGAACGTATTACTCAAGTAGAAAGTGTGATTGCTTCTAGCATCACATCCGCTCAACAGGGTACGGACAATAAGCTTCAAGACCTTACACACACCTTTAGCACGGATGTTATGTCGATAGCTAATGCATTGACATTGGAAACCAATAGAGCTATCAACCGTGAAGATATTATTGGTAACCAAACTTCCCGTAATGCGGATGCGTTGGTTACATTGAACAATAATCTCGTAACGGCATTGAATGCTCAATCAGCCGATTTGACTAATAACTTACAATCGAATGTTGATAGGTTACAGTCAACGCATGGTGAATTCAAACTGAAGACACAAGCTGAATTGGATGAAGCCAAGCGTTTGATTCAAGCAGAAGCGGCACGTGCTATCTCAGCAGAGAACGCAAATCAACAAATGATAACGGACGAAGCGTCCAGAGCTTCTTCTAAAGAGAACGAATTGAGTGCTCGTGTAGACGAAGAATATGTAAGAGCAACGAAAGCAGAACAACAACTTGCATTCTCAACAAGTTCCGAAGTTACGCGTGCAACTCATGCGGAACAAAGCTTACAGAATTTGATTAACCAAGCAGGAACAGACTTGCAAGCAACGCGTACATCATTAACCGCCACACAGTCACAAGTATCAACCAACTCACAAGCTATCAACGACGAGAGTAGTAGAGCAAAGACACAAGAATCTACGTTGAAATCGGTTCTAGACGACTTAGAAAAGGTTGTAGAGAAATTAGATGATGACTTGGACGATAAGACCAGCGCACAGGCTATCTTGAACAATTTGAAATTGGTGGACGGTGCATCCAGTGGTTTAGACGCCGCTAGATTGGCCGGACACGACCTCAATTACTTCGCAACGAAACAAGATATCGATAATATCGATGAAATCGTTGGACCAGCAGGTGCAAAGGGTGACCAAGGTGATGACGGTATTCAAGGTCCTGTTGGTCCTATGGGCGCAACAGGAAGAGATGGAAAAGACGGTGCGGCTGGTCCAGCAGGCGCTCAAGGTCCGGTAGGGCCTAGAGGTGAAACTGGCGCTAATGGAGACAGAGGTGACGTGGGTCAAATGGGCCCAGCAGGGCCACAGGGTCAATCCGGACCTAGGGGAGAGCGTGGACAACAAGGCCACGATGGTATCCAAGGTTTACAAGGGGCTCCTGGACAACAGGGCCCAAGAGGTTTACAAGGACCTAAGGGAGATACAGGTAATGGCGCAGAGGCGGAATTGCCTGGATGGGTATTGCCAGTTGATGTTATCATGGGTTTAGCGATTGTTGTAGCGTATGTATTGTTGTTGGGTTATCTCCGCACCGGTAGGGCGGTAGCGGCTGTACCAACAGCACCAGCTTATGCGGCACCAGACACCTATGTATTGGCAGAAAAGACTCGTCAACCAAGAAAAAGTAGATGGGGAAATAAGAAAAACTTGAACTTTTAAAATTAAACAAAATTACTATCTATTATTATAAATTATTTAAGCGTACTCTATTAAAATATATGAGTAAAATACCATCATACTACAATAACTTTGAAAAGAATGACGAAGGAGAACCAGATGATATGGTAAGCTGGAAAGCATGGCTGGCAGCATCGGCAGCAGCTCTTTTCGGCATGGCAGCATCGGCAGAGGGTGCTAACTATGCGGGCGAATTAAAACCTATCGTACGGAGACAACAATTTGAAGTTGCCGCTGTTCCTCAACAGACCATCAATAATAATGTAGCAAGAATTTCCGATTCTATATCCAATGATGAGAACTTATCAGAGGAAGCTAAAGCATATATCAAGATGTTGGAAAAGAAGGTTGCTGACAACACGGAGGAGAAGAAGAAAGAGAAGAAGGAGCCAACTGCATTCGAAAACGCAGTAGATTCCGTAGCGAACGAAATAAATAGGGGCATTTTGGATAGTATAGTTGGCGCTTTGTTAGGTAATAACTAAAATTTTAAATTTACATTATTGTTTCTATTAAAACCAGGAGGAGGTTTCTTTCTCTCAAATCGAGCATCGTACTTGCTCTTATCATTTAACCATACCCATACGTCTTTCAAAATATTATTAAATGGGACGGTCTGCTGACTGGAATTCTCAAGACAGTATACAAAATCACCAGTGTAACACGCGTGTAACTTTGACACTTCAGCCTTTAAAAACTCATACCGTACATCAGCTTCTTCACGGTTTAGTTTTTGCATCTTCTTGTTGTATACATCCACCTTTAACCAATATAATATCTCTATTATCCACCAGGAATGTTCCATGTTTGTTCTCCATTTGGGAGCGTTTACAGTGAGTGCCATCTTAAACGGGTTACGACATTTAGGACATACACATTCGTTCTGAGTGGTTTGATGTCCTAACATTGCACCAGGTAAATAAAATTGCTCTGTGTTCGTAACGTATGTCTCTCCCCACCTCGTCCATTGAGCTCTGGGAAAGCTAAGAATCTGGTCGGATTGATTAATATGCGAGAAATGCACACATCTACGAGCTCGACAGGCTTGGCTGTTGTTACCAGCTCTGGTTTGAAACGCAGAACGAGCTGTTTCATCGTGCCAACCTAACTGCTGTTCCGAAGGAAATGGATATAGCACTGGTGGACATCCGGTCGGTTTGGATAAAAAATATTCATACTCCATAAGAACATTGTTCTGTGCTTTAGGTGGACCGCCGTGTGGTAATTGACCAAAGTATGTGCCTTGGCAGATGTCGGTACCCTGATTGATATAGTTGCAATACCTACACTTCCATCTCTGGTTTTCTATATAATATTGGTTCACTTCAATGAGGTTGTTTATCGTCCATTTCTCTTTGACGTTACTACTTTTCCACGCCACAATATCCGACGTCTCCTTCCTATTCCTCAACACATTCAGAAATTTCTGTCCGTCTGGTAGATATACATTCACGTAATCGGGATATCTAGTAGGTAAACACATGCGTCTATTACGTCTATCGTGAACGGGAATTGGGGCCATCCAGCGACCTTTCTCCAACATAATAACATGAAGGTTGACACTTTGAACGCGCAAACACTCTTCTGGTTTTTCTGGACTACGGCGTATCCATACGTAGGAAGGGTTTAAGTTCCAATCACGGGTGAGGTAGTCTTTAAAATCCATAGTCTGTGATGCTTCTAAATCTTTGAGTGTAGCCATTGTTCTGTGCTTTCGGACTTAAATAGGTCTACGGTTTATGATCGTAACGATCATCACTCTTGCGTTTAGTAAAGCAAATGGAAGCTTCTCCCCTGTGGTTTGTCACACAAATGCTCACACCAAACGATATGTGTAAGTTAGAAACTACGTGCAAATATATGAAACAAGACTGCGATATCTGGAATTATTTTTTTGGGTTTTTTAGAGAGAGGTTGACAGATTACGAAGTGTTTCATCTGGACCAGTTGAGCGCAGTATTTTATAAAGATAGCAAACGCGCTGTAAAATCATACGTAATGTATACTAAACTATATCGTATGAGTTTCGAAGACCAGATATATTATCTTAACAGACGTAGAAATATTCTGTTGTATCTAATACACTTGTGGCAGCGGTTTGGGAAACAGGTGTTACACCAAGTAAATAAAGAGGTAAACAGGCAGGGACCATTAACATGGAAAGTGTCGTGTTGGACCATGTTAAAGGGAAAGGACACGCGTTTTTTCAGACGTAACTATTTACCAGTATATTAAGATATTATAGTTAATAAATGAAGATTATTTTACAAATTCTAGAATTAGACCTTAGACATAATTTCTCTCACTCTTTCTGTACCGCCTGGACCAACCAAACTAGAGCTATATTCAAACTAGATAGAAAGCAATCTACAGCTGCTATCGAAACCATTTGTAATGTTAATCAACCGTTGGCATTGGTTATTGGAGCTTATGGTATAAGGAAATTAGATGGTGAGGACATTTATCACCCCTGTGGTTCTGTTATGTTGGATATGTCAAAAGTAGACCAGGATACTGTTTCTACATTTGTCACCGACCTTACGGACCACTCTTCGTCCCAACCTGTTGTAGGAAAAATACATTTTTCAGTAAAATGGAAGCCCAGTCTATTGCCTCCTCCCATGCCAAATCTACAAACTATTGGGCGTAAGATGCATATGGCAGCTGAACGTAACTTAACCTTTATCGCACCTTGGGGAGCACGTGGATTACCACCAACGGACCCCAGTTTGACCCGTGTACACTCTCCATATTATAATTCAAACATAGGTATCACCATGCCTTCCGGAGCTTTTATGCTAGAGTTGGGAACTACTAACCCGACTAAAACTTGTCAAAATAGTCATATACAACGCCTACTTTCCACGATGAAGTGTTGTGGTTTAAAACGGTCAAACTTTATCAAGTATGCTGGCATGATTAAACAAGGGGAAGTGGACGGGGAAACCAAGAATGCTTTGATTGTGTTGGCCAAGACCTTTACCATGCATAGCAACCAAGTGATGAAATACGTGTCTGATATACAATTCGACGGGGCTAAAACAGTTCCAACGGACCGATGGGAATGTCCGCGTGATATGGACGCTCAATTCGTAGGAGATTGTGAAGACTGTGCGAAAGAAATAATGGTAGAGATACACGAATGGCAGAACATGGACCCAACGGACAAAATGGTGAAAAGTGTACAAGACATATTGAGTTGTTATGTACCTGTGATATGCCAGGGTAGCGTTGAGCTCGGTGGGAGACCACAGAATCATATATGGGCCGCTTTGATACCAGACGCAACCTTCATCGCATCACTTGGACGCGGAATGAACTTTGAGAGTTCTGACCCCGGTCAGGAGAGAGGTGCTCTTCCAACGATATTATTGGAAGGAACCGCAGCTACTCATCCGTTGTATACTCCTGAGACGGCTGTAGAAAGGATGCATAGGAAGCGAGATAGATTGATGCAATTGGAACCTATTTTTTCCAGTACGGAGATGTATGATATTGAACGTACACATTTCTACAAGCATGTGATTGCTTGTATGACACCAAAATGGAAAGACAAAGGCGTACTTGATTATATATATTTGAATAGAAGCATGCGCCATAATGATGTTACTTATGGCGTTCCTTTCGATAGATGGGTCCGTGGATATTATAAGATGGTTCCAGCAACACAACATTCACCAGATGGGATAAAGATGATGGAGCATATATGTTCTTACGATAAGCCTATTACACCTTTAAAGTATGATACGCGTATTATTGCTTCTGTTGGTGAGCCCGTGCGCAACATGTGGGAGAATAATTTAATGTTTGGGTATAGAACAAGACAAAGACATGACGGGTTTCACAATGCTATATGTGACGCGGTAGAACGGTTGAAAGGTAATGGGTGGCAAATCTATGGTAATATTATAGACCATGAAACATGCTATTGGATGGAGTGGGTGGTAGAGATGCCTAAACATAAAGAAGGAAAAAGTCCTGGTTTAATAATGCTGTGATAAAGTAAATTTTATAACTATATCTTATATTTTTTAATAATAAATGGCTGCCTATTTAGCTTATGCTGGAACATCGGCTCTTGCTGGTGTCTCTATCTCCGCGGTATCCTCAATGGCATCTCTAATACAGAATGTACGTACCCTGAGTAATAATGACAAGGTTAAAGAACACATTGGCGATTTGGATATTGAAGCCACTGTCACTACTATCGAATTGGTTTGTAAATCACACATGACCGGAGGCGAAGATTTTCTACTAGCAAGAGATTATGTTATCAAAGCATTACATAGAGTTAAGTTCGATTTAGAAACAATACACGTCAAGACTAGGCTACACCACGAAGGATATATATCAAGGTGGACGAGGATAAACCTACGCAAAGAGCGTAAGAAGTTGGTTCAAGCCATGCGTGTACTGCGTTCAAGATTCAAATTGATGTGGCAATTATGCCCACCTACAACTCAGAATGGGCTTCTGATAACGTAGCGTGCTCTTTGACAAATTTCAACAATGAGTCCAAGTCGCGTCCGCCACGGTAATCAATAGCATTACCATTTTTGTAATACTTGAGCGTTGGGTAACCCTTTACCTCGACTTGCTCGTTCTCATTAGCAGTTGCGTCGTATTTAGCAATTACAACGTTTTCACCAAGTAATTTCTCGTGTAGTTCGTCCCAGATAGGAGCCAACTTCTTACAGTGTCCACACCATGGAGCATAGAACTTGACAAACACATGGTCGTTTTCTTTAACAAAGTTATCGAATACAGAACCGACCAATTGGTATGGCTTGTCGTCGTCTACACTGTCAGGAACTGGCGCACTCTTAAGAACTGGTTTCAACTCGCCTGATTCGTATGCTTCCAAATGTTTCCTCAAGTTTTCACTGGTAACTTCACCCTCCATCGGATACTTAACAATCTTAGGGCTCAAGTTGACCAAGTAAGCGCTAGGAAACTTCGTAGGAGCAAACATATCGACCACTTGCTTGTTGGTATGCTTCACCGTGACGAAAATATATTTAGGTGAATATATCTCCGCAACTGGTCGAATGTTCTTCACTACAGACTCACGGTCTGTATCCTCTGTAAATATAATAAAATGCTGTCTTGAATATTCAAAACCTCGTTTAATAGCCGTGCTATCCAACTTGTTGACAAACGGAATGGAATGTTTGCGAATAAAATTCACAGGCGTTGGTCCTTCTGGAGTCTCTACGTAATCGTAGTAGTCCAGGGTACCATCGAACTGATTGTAAACTCGCAACGTATTCGGTGGCATGTCTATCTTACTAGTTCTTACATGAGCAAAGTTAACAGCACCCACCTGGGCTGCCAACGGACGTAGGTCACCTGAATCATAGTTAGAAACAACAACAGCATCCTCTTCACCGAATTCGAGAAAAGAAGTCAACTGCTCTTGGTTGTCAATAAAGGCTGCCCATTCACCAGTCGCTTTCTTCAAGAAAGAATTCATCGTGTCAAAATCGCGCCCGCCTTTAAAGTCGTACTCTGTACCGTTAATGAACCATTTCATCGTCGGGTAACCCTTGACGTCGAACTCTTTCGCTAGCTGTGTGTCAACGGTTGCGTCAACTTCGGTAATCGATACGCCTTTAACGCCCTCTGTAGATAGTTTTTCATAATGTGGTGCCAACTTCTTGCAATGCCCACACCATGGCGCAAAGAACTTAACCAGCACGTATTCGTTGGTTTCAATGTGTTCCTTAAAGGAATCTGTGTTTAGAACGGTTACTTCTCCGTTGATAACGCTTAAAACTGTAAATAAAATAAAGAGTTGTTTAATCATTTTAATGGTAAATTTAAAGCCCCTTATACTCTAAAATGAACACCCCACGGATTTTAGAATATTTGCTTGAAGGATTCTTCCTTCTTGTTGACGACGCTCATCTCTGAATAGATAAATCTGTATCTTATTTAAATCTTGGCAAGCTCTGGCCACAATTTTATCGATACAATGAACCACATCCATATCAAATGGTAAATGAGCTAGCGTTTGATTACTTCTGTTACCCGCTCTTGTTTGTAGTAACCACGCACCGGCTGCGGTAACATCTGTTGAACCTTGGCCCCAACGCCACTTTGGTTGTTTGTTCGCTTTCTCCCATTCCACCATCATCATATACATATGCATCTGCGTTATTTCGGAATCTTTTCCAGATACATATTTCATACTGTCGTCCGTCTGACGTTGCTTGGCTTCAAACACATCGAAATACTTAGTCTTATTAGGCCCATGTCCAACACTACCATGTAGTACACCGTCGAACTTGCCCCACGCTGAAGCTCCCCACTTGGCGCCACAGGAAGCAGCAGACCACTTGTAATTGTGCCATATCTCGTCTGATTTACCAGCTGCTAACTTCTCTGGCTTGTGGGATATCTTTACGTTACCCACGGGATAAGAAGCCTTACCATAGTTATCATTGAAGTATTGGGGCAAACCATTCAGCATAAGCCCTTGGCGTTTGAAAGTGTACAGACGCGTTCCTGGAAGATGATTACCAATAACATTTGTAAAGTTGCCATCGCGAAAGAAAGATACGATATCTTCCTCTTCACCGATAGTTCCAGACCTTGTAAACACCATACGGTAGATTTCATTCTCCAGCAAGTCTTGAAATAAAGAGCGTTCTGATGCCGAAACACCACGAGGAATGAGCCACATCCAAGCCTCAGCTACTGCGTTTGATATGTGATTCCCACGGTTTTTAACGTCTGTAATAGCTTTGTCTACCTCTGACATAACTCGTTGACCATATCGTGGTTTACCCCAGCAGGTTTCAAACCACGTGGACATAGTTTGTGTGTACCCGTGGTGTTCCAAACATTGGTGGAAATATTCAGGCTGAGACCGTTGCCAAATATTAGCAAGACAGGTGTGGTAATCTACACCATAACTAGACATTTGGCCTAGTAGCCCCCCTATCATAGAGGGGCTTATTTTCCAGCCTTCTTTATCACTGTCAGAATAGGAGTCGTAAATAGGAGGGTTAGGATGTACAGGTTCGTTGAATAGAGACTTGTCGTTCATTTACTATAAGTCATGATGCTTTTTGTAATATCGAATAAGTTAAGCGAATACGGGTATAAAGAACTTTGAATACTGTACATATGTTTAGAAGACTTTTAATGACACTCGCCCGCGAAGGTGACCAACGTTTGACCTTTTCAAACCTTACACCAATAAGTAACCAAATAAAGGAGTTTAACGGGGGGATTCCTGACGAGTGGAGTTATCCCGCTGGACCGATTGTTCTTGGAAATACGTTCGGGCTTATGCCGTATGGCGGTCCTGTGATTTGGCCCGACCCGGCTCCGCCCCCTCCACCGCCACCTCCTCCGTCAACCTGACTTTCCAAGGCTCTCCTTTCCAATACAGAAGCTCAGCCTTACACACCATGTTCAATGGGATAGTAAGGCAGAACAAGGCGCTCTGGTCGGACGGTGGTAATTTAAGTACATCGCTATGAGAGAAACATATGGAGTACCTACAATCGCAGTGGTTGTCTTTAACAATTAAGTTCTTGTTCTTTGGGTACCAATTTTTGTATATCCCCTCCTCCTCTAATCCGATATCGTGTATGAATGGCATGATTGTTATTCGTTGTAAACTATATAATTGTTATAAGAGGTTTCACATATTCGTAACATATTCTAGTATATTAATAACACCCTCAGTATATTACCAAGCACAACAATGTTTAAGACTACCTTCGAAGCATTTATGATATGGTGGACGTTCTGCTATATGTCTCATCTCTACGTAGAGTCGCAGATAGGAGAGTTCGTCACTCGAAACGCATTCATGGTGCCTGATATTGATATCATATCCACATACGGAGAGGAGACCGTAACGGTGTCAGGACCCGAAGCGACCTCCGTGGACGCGGGTTCAAGTCGCATTGTTGATTTCTTTGTCAATCGACCTGTAAATGGCTCTATCTGGAACCAGTTCTGTACGGTTGACAACTGGGAAATCGGTTGTGTCAAACCAGCGGAGGGAACATTCGGTTATGATTTCTTGTACAACGGTATACTTGACAGTGTATTTGAAGACATCGGGGTACCTCTATCTGATATTATGATGGTATCCTTAATTGGTGGGTTGGAAGGTTATGGAGCTCCACCGCATAAGCACTGGCCATCTATCAATGTCCTTCTAAGTGGGCAAAAAGAGTGGTGGTTCGAAGACGGGACCACCTTTATACAAAAACCTGGTGATATGGTAACGGTTCCCGACCAGATGGAGCACTGGACGGTAAACAGTAAAGATGGGTGGGCTCTATTTATGGTAGATAAAAAATATCTTTAATTTTAAAATTC
>Ga0115011_10001965_pt1 | contig 14457 bp, 5 predicted proteins | sample TroAtlMetagenome_2_FD_88705 | JGI IMG/M metagenome (GOLD analysis project Ga0115011, IMG submission 88705) | Marine eukaryotic phytoplankton communities from Atlantic Ocean - Tropical Atlantic ANT8 Metagenome | ecosystem: Environmental > Aquatic > Marine > Oceanic | place: Tropical Atlantic...
ACCCCCCCCCCCCTCCCCTTCCAAAACACCAGGTGGGCTACTCATCTTCTCTTTTTCCCCTCTTTCTCACCAGATAAGAATTTTCGCGATTCATCGTAATCACGCATGTGGTTCACAGCAATCAATCCTGAGCTCATTGCAGTTCATCCGTCGTCGTATCCGCACGTCAATCGGACGTGTGTGATAAACAATCTTCTCTAATAACTCATAACGTGTTCGACGCCATGGCGAAGAAGAAAAATAAAGACAGAATCGACGATGAAGAGAGTGACGATCCGATAACGAGAATTCCGTTGAAACAATTGCGCAGCAAAAGAACGAGAAAGAGAAACACACAGAAAACTCTTCACAAAGCGAAAATCATGCGAGAGAACCATCAGAAGAAACTCGCGAATAAAGGTTGTTTCGAAGTCGATGTCAATAACATTCGCTACGCAGACAATTACGCGGACGCAGACCGGCTCGCAGACGATATCCTACGGCGGCTACAGAGAACGCGGGAGGAAGACGTCATAGTCGGTTTTGATACAGAAGGATCCATCACCGTCCTACAACTGTTTTTCCAAATCAACGGTAGAGACTTCGCCCAAGTGTATCAACTCAACAAAATCCTCAAAGAGAATAAATCGCCCCCAAATCTCATCAAACTCCTCACAGATGAAAGAATGGTATTCGCGGGCAAAGCGGTAAACGGCGAAGTTATCGAAGTAATGCGGATGTGTCGAGTTGACGAGCAAGCGATCAGAAAAATGCGCATTGTGGAAGTCCAACGCATATTCGAAACTCTGGAAGTGATCTGTAAGAGCGACCGACAGGCCTACGGGTATTTCAATCATGGCACGTACATTCCTTCCTATTCTCTACCGAAAAACCCATTCATACCCATCGATAAGCAAAAACAGGAGGATCTCGGCCTAGATTTTCTTTTCCGAATCTTCTATCCCGATGGTTTTTTGTGTAAGTTGTATGAGATGCGGTGCCCACTATTCATCGATTGGTCATGTGCGACGGCGAACATGTCAACAGAGATGTTGAGATATGGCGCCTCCGACGCAGGTGCTGGTCACAGGACCACCGTCGCAGGCAGCCGAGCGATCGAGAGAATAGGTATGAATTGGACAGACGTCGTTGAATTCGTCGATTTGGAAGAAACGAGAAACAAAAATGGCCCTTTCAACTCAGGTCAATTGGCGAGATTCTTTGAACGAGCAAAAGATGATCGGTTATTGGAGAAAGAGAGAACGGCGCTAAGGGATCTGCGTCGCGTTTGGAGGCCGAGTCTCGAGTCATCGATTAGGAAGGAAGTCGATACACGTATCGACCGACACGATAGATACGTCGAGCTGCAGAGGAAGTGGGATGCAGAGAATGGATACCCCGCATGTCTAGACGAAGGCGAGCTTTTCGATACCCGCACCCAGGCAGAGACGGTAATCGATGACGACAACACAGAATTCGAAGTTTTGTTGTACGAGTACCCTCTTAATACCGAGATACATCGTCAAGCACTTCTCATACGTTCGGAAGTAGAGAAATATCGACGCCAAATCGAGATGGTCGAAAAAGGAATTGATCTTGCGGAAGAAGAGGAGAAACAAAGAAAGAGAGACGAAGCGATGGCCGAGCGAATGCGTCGTAGTTTTGCGAGTTCGATTCAAGATCCATCCACTTCGGCAGATTCGGCGCCCGACGATGCGGAAGGAGAAAGAAGACGAGATTGGAAAAGGAAAGAGAAAGAAGCGGATGAAGTGGACGAAGAAAGATTCGCGGCATTGAGGGGATTGAAGGACATAGAGGAAAAGTATCGGAGAATGGCAGAGGAGGCCAGAGAAAAACAGACGAAAGGAAGGCAAGAACGAGCTGAAGAAGAAAGAAAGAAAAAAGAGGAGGAAGGAAGAAAGAAGAAAGAGAAACAAGCGGAAGAGAGAAAGAAGGAGAAAGAAGCGGAAGAAAGAAAGAAGGAGAAAGAAGCCGAAGAGAGAAAGAAGGTGGAAGAAGCGGAAGAGAGAAAGAAGAAAGAAAGAGAGAAAGAAGCGGAAAGATTGAGAACGGAGAAAGAAGTAGAAGAAAGGATAAGACTAAGAAAGAAAGAGGCGGAAGAAAAAGAAAAGATAGAAGAAGAACGAAGGAAAGAGAAGCAAGAATTGCGCGAAAGAGAAAGAAGAATGGCAATCGAAAGGAAAGAAATAAGACGAAAGGAGGAAGAAGAAAGAGAGAAAGAAGACGAAAGACGGCGTCAAGTAGAAGAGAGAAAAAGAGAGGTGGAGGATGAAAAAATTCAGGAATTGGAAGAGGACGTTGAATCGGCAAAGCAAAAATTGGCCAAAGCAGAGGAGACATTGGCGAGTTTCAAGAGAAAAGTAGCAGCGCGCAGAAGAAGCGAAAAAGGCGAAATTAGCGAAACGCATTTTTACGACACAATATCGTCGAGCGACGACGACGCGGGTGATAGCGCGGGCGATGACGACGAGATCGACGATCGCGGCGACAGCGAACGCAGCGAAGCTGAGAGTGTCGGCGAAATGGCGGTGGCTGGCGGAAGAGTCATCATCTCAGGAAATAATGACGATGACGATGGCGACGTCGATGGCGACGTCGACGGCGACGATGGCGGCGAAGACGATAGTCATATAGAACCTTCGGGCGCAGACCACGAAGGCGACATCGACATGCACGATGTCGTTTCGGAAGGCGGCAACGAGGTTGTGGTAGTCATGGAATCTCGATATGCGATAGAAGAAGCCCCGCCAGCAAAGAGAAGGAAAAAGGATTTAAATGCGGATACTCAACTTCTTAACACTTGCGAACTGAGATCGATCGAGCGGAACATCGACTGCATCTTCGGTCTTTCGAAAAATTTCGATGGCGCGGACTATTTCATCGATGTGCTTAAAGAGATAAGGTTTCCGGCGAGAAAGAAAAGAATCGCAGTGGCGGTGAAGGCGAAGTTGAAGAGTCCGGACGATCGGAACCGTTTCGTTAGAGCGATAATGTTTGAAAGAATCTTATACGCCCACTACCTCACCACGTTGGCAGTCCTAAATCATTATATCATCGACCCGATCATCACCATCGATCACGTTATGCACAGGAATGCGGACTTTGGCACGTTGACGAAATTCGTTAAGGCGTTCCATCCGTCGGCTATTCAGGAAACGGTCAAAGAGTTGTGTAAGTTGGCGACATGGAGTCCTGAGAACATCATCAGATACGTCCGCGACTTACCTACCTTTCCAGACAACTACTATGATGAAAAACCGAGCGAGTCCGCGATAATGCCCGTTTGGCTGTTACGATTGGCGAGGAAGCTGTGTGATATCAGCGGCATCACTTACCCCGAGGTGGTCAAGCAATTCCCTTTTAGAGAGTTAATGCAGGCCATCGTCGGAGCCTTCAAGGCGGGTGGATGTGAGACGGATGACTTCCTGCACGAAGTCGAGGCCATCCGCGCATTATGTGGAGTCCAACCTCTAGTGGTGGTGGAGCAGCTTAGAAGCACCCTTCCCGCGGCAGCAAAATCTGTGGCCGAAATCCATCATCTACCAAGTTTTGAAGTGGACGAAAGGGAGTGGAAATTCGTAGATCCAGACTGCACTCCGAATAAATCTCTCCACGATCTCATCGAAAACATTGTTTTCTTCGACATGGGAAACCATAGAGAAATGGAGTCGGCAATGAGGGCGGTGAAAGCGTCGAGGTACATTGCGATAAAGATGAACGTTAACATTCGAAGAATTGGACCAAAGGAGACAGTCCTGATCACAATTCGGACGGACAAGGCGGTCGCGACGATAAATCTCAAGCTGAGCGAGGAACCCTATTTGACCGAATTTTGGCGACAACTGCAGCGGGCGGTCGAGGGTAAACGAATCCTTATGAAAGAGCCGAGGTCGTTGCATGAAATCACGTTAAAGAGAAATTTCACGTTGAACGGTCTCGTCGACGCGGATGCTCTGGCGGATCGGCTGGAATGGCCCAATCGAACGTGGGCGACTCTTGCGACAAAGCTGACAGGAGGGCCCATTTGTAGAAGAGGCGGACTGATTTCCGGAAACGTCAAACCATCCCTGATAGCGATACAGCACGAAGGTATGCGGGCTTCCCTCATATACACGATGGCGCGCAGATTTGCGACGGATGCCCAGCAGATTCCGGTGTCTCATATTTCTGAGGGATTGAGAAAGAAGCGACGTTTGGAGAGCCAATAATTGGTGGAAGACTGGACGCGGGGACCGCTCAATTTTAACCCCCGTACCCCTGTTGGGTACCGAATCTTGTGGAACACAAACTTTATATACGAACTCTAGTGAATATGCATCGCCTTATATCTTTTTAATACATGATAATTATCTTACGATTTATACGTTAGGAGGAGTTTTCATGATGGTTATCATGCGAGTTACACGTTACAAGAGTTATCTTTAAGAGGCAGAGTCCTCACCCTTTTTCACACGCTTATATTTTAATTGGGATATAGTCTTTAGCTTATAAGAGACATAGTCTCATTGTCATTATTCAGCTGACAGATGCCCGCTGACAGCCGAAGGCTGACAGCTGACAACTGATAGCTGATTTCCATTTTTCATTCTGTTGCTGTTAACAATATAAAAATACAAACCATTCGTAGTTCTTTGATATTCCTTATGTGATAATAACTCGAGTGATTTCTTTTGCCATCAGATGAGAGTTTAAACTTAAACATATAATTTTACAAAAGAATTCACACGGAGGTTTTTTTATGTTATGATATTACCGAAAGTCTTTCCCAAATGTTTCTCATTAAGGTAAGACTTTAATCCCATTTTTGCGCTGACGAGCGAGACTTTAGTGAGTCAAATGCCGATGGATAAAGAGGAAAATGGTGGATGAACGATGAGGAGAACGAGAGATGAACGCGAATCAAGTTAAGAACTCGAAGCCTAAAAAGGGAGACGGCCGCCGATAAAGAAACCACTGAACCTATCCAAAGAGGTCACGTGGTCAGCGGCACGACGAAGGACGCGCGGTGGGCGTTATACGAAGGGCGAGCAGACGCGCAAGCGCGAGATCGGGAGTCCGCAGTCACGTGGCCGGCGCGGAATTGACGGAACAAGGTTAGATTGACGCGCCAAGACATTACCCTAAAAGCACTTACTACAATTGGTGCATCGCCTTTCCACTTACTGTATATCGCAGTAAGTAGAGCCACCCTTGGCTTGGAGCACAACCACGTTGGTGGTGGGTCACCTCTCTTTGGTGGAGTCCTCGCTCTTCATCCGTCTATCCGAAGAGTCTGAGGCAGTCCCAGCGGTCCAGGTCCAGGAAAGCTCCGTAAAGATCCTTTGCGTTCGTGATCGAGCTCAACAACGGTTGAGGTTTCTCTCGAGGGTCGATGGTGGGACTCTGCTGCGAAGAGTAGCGATTCTTAAGGCAGGGAGGCCGCTCCCTATTCAAAGGGACCTCGAAAAGACCAGCCCTGGAATGCAGGTGGAGGTCACCCGTGGGGACGAAATTCCTAGTTGGTTTCGGTATCTTGCACCAAGAGCGCATCGACAGTTGAGGGATGCTAAGCGGACGTAGAGGAATCCTGGTTTTATTTCTTTTCATTTCCAAAGCTGTTCCTACGAGGCAGAGGTAGTAGCCAACGGGAGCGGCGATTCATTACAAGGACTAGTGGGAAGAAGGTGGAAAAGCACCCTTTCTAGTGGCCGGTCCTGGTTGGAACTTCGTGGAACCTGCAAACACGGGGCAAAGACCGATCTTTCAATTCTTCAAGATCTTTTTATCCTTTTCATTGGGATCCTTCCTGGATGACGGAATCTACGCGCGTGTGAGGGGTGATGCAGGACATTAGCCTCCCACTTGTGATTACCGACGAAGGGAATTAAGGACATTCCAAAACAAACTTTTTCTCGTATCAATTGTTTAGTAACAAAAGAAAAAAAAAACCTCCGTGTGCATTCAGAGGAGACGGTACCGTAAAACTTTTGCAAGTAAAAAGCTTTTAAGCTTCCAAAAACATTATTGTAAATTGAACTGTATAAAAACAAAACTTTTAAAATAAACTAATCAAATCGTGAAATTTTTAAAATCCGGTGTATGGAAATGCCCAAGAATGGGGAAAGGTAATCGGAACCGGGCAAAGCGTAGAGAGAAACCGAAGTCTAAAAGTCGCGACGACGAATCGGAGATTCAATACGAAGCAGCGCCGAGCCCAGCAGAGGCGCCGCATCTCTACGACGCCGAGTCATTGCGACGTTACAACGCCCTGCAGTCTTCAGGGGCACTTCCAACGGAGCAAAGCGAACGTCGGCAACAAGAGTCCAACCGACGGTGAATTCGATGATCCGGTGATTCGAGTCAAGGTCGTTGACCCCAGATGACTCGAGGAAGAGGTTAACCTGGTCGATCGCAGCATCACTGGTCTCTAGATCCGAGTGAGAGACGACTCGACGTAGACAGTACCAAGATCTTGGGCGATAATTGGTAAAATTATATAAACAACGGCATTTATGGGTAAGATCTGATGGACGGTGACGACGACAACGAAAACAGGATTGAGAGAGAGGGTCAAATTTATGAGTGGCATAGACTACCATTCGGAATACGGGACGGACAGACCCCGACCCACAACGATACTCTCAACGAAACGCACATACAATTGACACCCAACCAGCACCAAGGAGAGTCCAGGCGAGAGCTTACGGAAAGATTGGTTTGGGTGGTGGCACTGATGACGATCGAGTATCACTCAGATTATACCGTTGAGGAAAAAATTAGAGCAACCGAGTACACTATAAACGCCATCTTGGGATATTACAGGGGCCTACAACCGGACATCCGACCTATCTCGGTCACGACTTACGAAACGCGACTGAGACAACTCTTTGAAAGTTCTTTGACAGAGGCATACGTGACAGCTTTCTCTTGGCTATAGGACGGACATAAGCCGCAATCACCTACGGACGAAACCAACCCCCCCAATACCTAGCCCCACGAGCTGAGAAGAGGGGCACTCTGCTTCACTGCCGGGTAGTGCCCAGCTTCACCATGAGTATGTCCCTCCCCCCCCCTCCGCCGGGCAAGGAGGACGAGTACCAGGCAATGATTGAAAGGATCAATCAAGAACTCAGGGACATGGGTTGTGTGAGTAGTGTTCTCACCCAACCAATGTTGCCGCATCCCACGACGCTCAGCCCCACTGCAACGGGAACTGGAACTGAAGATCCAACGGCGAGAGACGCAGGGGCAAACGCGGAAGCAGATCCGATCGTGCGTCACGCCGCGCCGCATACTCACCTATCTAACAGCGCACCCTCCAGTCCAATGCGAGGAGGGAGAAGCATGTTCGAGAGAGTGACAGGAGACATACCGATCGAGAAATTCCCATATGGGAAGCCCGAAGCCGATTGGACCGAATGGTCACGGCGTTTCGAACGGGCAGTCCAGGCAGCTACCAATGCATTTGGTAGAGATCGCTTGGAAGAGCTGTGTTTGATCTGGATTGCACTGAAGTTGCCGGAAGAGACACAGCCGATTTACAGCAAGTGTGTCTATAAGGACCGGGATTGGTCGAAACTGCGGGCTGAATTGGAAGAAGGCCTAGAGGACCCGAAGATAAGGCGGGACTGGGTAAGGAACCAGCATGCTTTCAAAAGACCAGTAGAAATGCCTCTACAAGTCTACCGTGCGAAAGTCATAGGCTACGTGAACAAGTACAGTCCAGCGATAGTCCACGATACCAAGGCCTACAACACCGAGTTGTTCAATCGCTTCAACCATGGTCTACCCAATGAGTGGAGAGACTACATCGAAGAATCCATACCTTATGGCAAAGAGACCATCGACACGGCCTACAACCAGGCCTTGAAGTATGAGCACAAAATAGCCAACAAGAAGGTGGATTTCACAGGAGCTGCTATGACGGATTCGGAAAAGAATGACTTCAAGAAAATGCAGCTAGACATGGCTGAAGTCCAGTCAAAATTGGAAAGGCAAGAGGCGGAGAAGGCCAAATGGAGAGACCGGTATGAAAGTCGCAGGTCGAGAGGCACAGACAGACGCAGTGATAGGCGTAGAGACGAGCGCAGCCAGAGCAAACAGGGAGCTAGGCAAGCGAAAGATGGGCAGAAAGTCACGTACGGCAGAGACAGACGCGGAGGAGCAAGCAGCAGTCGCAGTGGTAGTGGGGACAAGCCAAAGGGCAGAGGCTTTAGGGACAGCCCTCACCACAGCAAGTCAAGGTCCAGTAGCGGCAGATCAGGCAGCTCGTTCGGGTCAAGGAGCAGCAGGGATCGAGACTCAGACAACCTCAGAGCCATCGAAACGGCAGATGAGGACAGTGAGTACGACGAGAAGAAGGCACTCAAGTTAGCAGCTGCTTTACTCGAGGCCCATGCGAAAAAGAAGAAGAAGTCGAAGGACAAGCCCAGAGACAAGCCAAAGGACAAGCCCAAGTCCAGGTCAAAAAACGATTAACCGATGACGACATGGGCCAGTCAAACATCGGAAAACCAAAGGCCCAAAACGAAAAACCCCAACCCCCACCGGATAGTGACCCCAAATGGAAGGCAGTGTTCCACACAAAGATAGATGGTTCAAAAGTGGACACCCTAGGGGACACTGGATGTACAAAGTCTTGTATAAACGAAGCATTTCTCAGAAAGCACTCCAATTTGTACAAAAGATATTTTAGACCACTGACTGGATCAGCAAGGTCAATTGATGGTAGCAAAGTGATGACTGTGGGTATTGTGAATATGAAATTTAGACTGGGCAGTAGTTATGTTAGAATTAATTGTAGAGTAGTACGGAACTTGATTCACGACTTCATTCTCGGCTGGGACTTTTTCAGCAAATATGATGCCCAACTCTATGCCAAAGATGGATATTTGCTGTGCAGGGGCGAGAAGGTCCCACTCATCCCCAGTTCCAGCCAGCTCAGTGGCGCGCATTACGCCACTTTGGAAGAGGTGGTAATACCACCGGCTTCGAAGATGCACTTCCAAGCATCCCTCTTGGTCGACACAGAAGAATTGTCGAATGCCACAGATTTAGTCAGCATGGAGCCCCATGAGGTATTCGAGTCAGATGTTCGCACAGCGAGAGCCATCGCAAGAGTGAACAAGGGCAAGGTGCTAGTGGAGGCAATAAACCCTTACGATCACTATGTCAGAGTCCCAGAGGGGACCGTCCTCGGATACGCGGACTTCATAACAGATGAACAATTGGAAGAGGAGAGTGAAGACTCAGGTCTAGTCCTAGCCTATGGCTCCGAGGACTCCGCCTACGAAAGTGCAGAGGAGAGTGAGCCAAAGCTAGTCGCAGAACAGAAGCCAGCAAAGGAGCCGGACAAGGAGAAGCAGGAGGGCAAATCCTATGCCTTCCACATCGACTACTCGAAGATGGCGACAGATGCGAAACCGTACGAGGAGCAGCTCCGCACTCTCCTCGAAGAGAAACACTCGGATGTGTTCGCAAAGCATGAGAGAGACTACGGACTCACAACGCTGACGCAACACCATGCCAGACTCATAGACAAAACGCCATTCGCGGCACCTCCCTATCGCACAACCCCAGAAGGGCAAAAAGAGATAGATAGACAAGTCAATGAGATGCTGGCCGATGGTTTGTTATCGCATTCCACGAGTGCCTATTCTGCACCCATCCTCCTGGTCAAGAAGAAAGAGCCAGGCAAGTTTCGTTTTGTAACGGACTTTCGAAAGGTCAACTCAGCCACTCAAAAAGTGGTCTACCCCCTGCCAAGAATTGAGGATGCCTTGCACAGGCTCAAAGACCCAAAGTTCTTCACATCGATCGATCTCGTGAAAGGTTTCTGGCAAGTGCCCATTGCTGAAGAGGACCGTCACATCTACGCATTCTCAACAGGGGCAGCGCATGTGCAGTACAATGTGATGCCCATGGGAGCCAAGAACTCAACCAGCACTTTGCAAGCCTTGATGGCACTGCTGTTGAGGGGCCTTCCCGTGGAACATGTCGTCAGTTTCCTTGATGACATCTTGGTTGCCTCCAACACAATGGAGGATCACCTGCAGCACCTGGATAAGGTGCTGGCGGCTCTTGGTAGAGCCAACTTGAAGTTGCACCCGGGTAAATGTGCCGTGGCACGAGACTCAGCGCTTTGCCTGGGCCACCTCCTCGACAGATTCGGTATCCGGCCGGATCCGTCCAATCTAAAGAAGGTGGTCAATTGGCCAACGCCTCGCAACGTCAAAGAGGTCAGAGGTTTTCTGGGTCTCACGGGTTACTACCGCCAATTCATCAAAGATTATGCGAAGGTAGCCGAGCCTATGACGGACCTCACCTCCAAGGACAAGGCGTGGGTCTGGGGTGAGAAAGAAAACACGGCGTTTAAAACTCTGAGAGAGCATCTCACCTCAGGCATAATAGTAGCTTACCCGAACTTCGACCTTCCGTTTTGGATAAAAACGGACGCGTCAGGTGGAAGTCTGGGATACGTATTGACGCAATTTCATGATGGGAAAGAGCACGTCATCAGCTATGGCTCGAAGAAGCTCGATGGAACGCAGAGACGCTGGTCAACCTACGACCGTGAATTCTTCGGCTTACTCACCGGCATCCGAGGGAATGCTCACTATCTGAGGCACAAGCCCTTCATCGCGGTGACAGATCATCGTCCTCTCTTGGCATGGCGAAAGCAGGACTCCAAGAAGGATGTCACGGGTCGGAGAATGCGATGGATTCTGGAGCTAGAGTCATACGACTTCGAGTTGCTTTACAAACAAGGTCGTAAGCACTCGGATGCAGACGCCCTCAGCCGTTTGGAAAATGATGACGAAGATCTGGCCACAGACGACGATTGTCTCGAGAGCCTGGATGACGACCAACCGGAAGGAGAATTCTATTTGTTGGGAATGGTCGATCAAGATGTGGAGAGTGCGGTGAAATACACATGTCTCAGCAGCTACCTGAGAAGGCTCAGAAGAGAGCAGGATGATGACCCAGTCATCTCAAATTTCAAAAGGTATGTCAAAGCGCGGAGAAGACCCCCAAAAAAGTTTGAGAGCTGGTACAGAAGGAACTACAGTCGATTTCTCCTCAAAAATGGCATACTGTATCTCAAAAGGTTTGAACCTCTCACAGATCTGATCACGCTAAGAGCGGTCGTCCCACAATCATTGGTGGGAGAAATCCTGAAGGACGCCCATGGCAGCATGCTCTCGGGCCACCCAGGGGTGGCCAGGATGACAGCCAAACTGGAAAGATCAGTGGTCTGGCAAGGCATGTCCACCGACGTGAAGAGTCACGTGGAAAAATGCCAACAATGTGATCTAGTCAGGCAGCAGAACCCCCCAGTTCGTACCCCCTTGGAACCAGTGGTGGCAAAGAAAGTGGGCGACCATGTCATCATAGATCTGCTCAAACTTCCCACAGCACCGGGGAATTTCAATTATGTCCTGGTCTGTGTGGACGTCTTTTCGAAATTCGTCGATCTCTACAAACTCAGGAATAAGGAAGCCATGGGAGTTGCAAAATGCATCCAGGACCTCTGTCTTTCCAGAGGCTTCCCGAAGAAGCTAGGCTCAGACAATGGCGGAGAATTCGACAACCATCTCTTGGACGCTATGGCCAAACTTTTGGGCATGGAGAGAGCCAAGTCAGTGGTGTATCGTCCCCAATCGCAGGGGGTGGTAGAAAGGTTCAACCGTCAGATCGTTGCAGAACTCCAGAAGAGGCTTGAGCAATATGAGAAGAGTTGGGTCGAACACCTTCCATTTGTGCAATACGCCTACAACAGTACCCCGCATACGAAAACGAAGGTCTCTCCTTTCAAGGTGGTCTTTGGTAGAGAACCCCCACTCCCGGACTTCGAAGAGATGGACGTGGACCATCAGAAGGACAAGTCCGTCCGTCGCTATGTCAAGGATCTCCAGAAAAAAATGGCCGTGATCCACGAAGCAGTGCGGGAGAACACCAGAGCTAAAATACAGAAGGAGAGGGAGTATTACGACAGGAAGATCAAACTGGAACCATACGAAAAAGGGGACAAAGTCTATGAAAAGGAGAATGTCCGAAAGAGTAAGTTAGATCCGAAATGGAAAGGCCCAGCCAAGGTGGTGAAGAGATGCAATTCCCCAAGGGGCGATCCAGGTCACACTTACATCATAGAAAGAAAAGATGGTTCGCAGCATCGGAGAAATCTAGAGCAGTTGAAACCAGTCAAGGCAGAATTCGACGAATCTGCAGTCAAGAAGGAACCTGGAAAGCGAGAAGTGGTACACATGTATTGGGATTCGGAAGGAGAAGAGGTGTGGCCAACACCTCCACCACCCACTCAACACGTAACACCTCAAGAGTCCCCACCGGCAGAGGCTCTTCAACGAAGGGATGAGCGGGGAGGAGAACCTCCGTCAGAGCAAGCATTCCTATCAAGGACAGAGTCTCCATCGGCTGGAGTGGTCCAAGCAACGAATGGGCCAGAAGGAGAACCTCCACCAGCACAAGAACCCCTGGCAGCAGAGGATCCTCAAAATCCTCCCCTGCCATTGAGGGATATGCAACTAACAGCGGCAATGCTTGGCATCTCGCATGATGCGGCTTTACCTCCTCTACCTCCAGGAGGCAGGAGGGAGAATTCACCCCCGGAGATTTCCGCAGGTACCTCTCACACAATAGTGGGGCTGTCGTCACCTCGCGCTGTCAGACGACACTCAGCGGGCACTCCACTAAAAGGTTCAAAAAGTCGGGGTAAGGGAAAAGCTTGTAGGAAAGGTAAACCCAAAAATCTGTTTGGGAGAGAAGTGAATACCGATTGTGAGAGCGAGTCAGACATGGATTGTTCAGATACGGAAAGATTGGTCAACAAATCCATTTTTAGCTTCGCACAATTCCTAGGACACAGTGGTACGCCTAGGAAAGAAGTGTTCAAGTTGAGACCTCCTGTACTGTCAGTACCTGTGCTGGATCCTCAAATGCCTACATCGACACAAGGGGCACCCATAATTACATCCGTAGTGTCCATGGTCACGCAGGCGGCGCCAATGGCCACTCATACGGCACCCCTAGAGGCAATGTCGGTCACAGCTCACAATCAACCCCCGAACCCAACGGACAATATGGCGGCAGACGACAATTCAGCACCGGAGGACTTTGTCACACCGGACGAACATCTCACTCCCGAGGGACCGATGGACAGTGACCCCCAGACGCTGGATAAAGAGCCAAACATAGTTGTCAGGGACCCACACTCAGACGGTAACGCCCCACCACGCAAACAAAAAAATTCTGACAAGACGACAGCATCAGGGACTGAGTCAACTAACAGACGCAGACGTTACAATCTACGGACAAGTGAAGAGAGACCGAAGCGGAACATTTACAGCCCCCCAATCCCAAAGAAGAGGGCAAGCGAGGACTCAGACCCCCGCGGTTCGAAGAGAAAACGGTTCAGGAAGACGAAAGTGAGATTTCAAAATTTGGAAAATGCCATAGCGAACTTGAATTTCACACAGACGGACGAGGGACAGAATGAAAAAGTGAGCGAAAAGGGAAAACGGGCTGACCCTACTCCTCCGCCCTCGGAGATGTCCGATACGATCTTGGTACTGGCTACGGGTGAGAGAATCAGAGGTTTTGCTTTCCAATCATCATCATCCTCCCCTGGCGAGATTGCTCATGATCAGCCGGATTCACACGGCGACGGCCTCAACCCAAGATCTAGCACACCTACGGAGCTCGAAGACGAATGTTTTGAATATCTTGCAGACCACACGCAAGAGTTGTCATCAAACCGTTTGTGAAGCGAACGGACACACAACGAAACTTTCTTTCATGCTTACTCTTTTTTTTTAAATTTAAGAATGGAGAAAATGGATATCCTTTTGTTTTTTTTATCAATGGATGGTAACATTCCATGGTCACGGCGAATGTTTGATTTTTGGTTTTTTCCGCAAGAATGCCTGTAGGATGAAAGAGATCTGAAAGAGTGAATGACCCTTGGCTTGTGCGCACAAGTTAAAGGGGCCAGTGACTTGGATGAAAAGTCTGTTGAAGTTTAAGAAGAAAGCGAAAGAAACGATAATGTAATTTAGTTTCCTGTTGAGAGAAGACTGAAAGGCATGAGTTTAAGAGGGTGTGTCTAGCATGAAGAATGGTTCATTGGCAATCGGCAAGAAGGGGACTGATGGCTTTGATGGTCATGAATGAAGGAAAACACAAAGGGGCAAGTGTTTTCAAACATGAAAAGGAAGGGAAGGGATCGAATGGGCGGACAGACGTGTATAACAAATAAACACGGGAATTCCCTCTCTCCCCTCCTTTAACCTTGTCGGCGGATACGGGACCTATTTAACCCCCCCCCCCCAAAAACCCCCCCCCCCCCCCCGCGCCCCCCCTTTTTTCCCCCCCCAGTTTCCTCCCTTTCCCCACATTCCTTTTTTTAAATACCACGGTTTACCCCCTAGTCTCCCCCACAGCCCCCCCCCGGCGCCCCGCATG
>Ga0115011_10001967_pt1 | contig 14455 bp, 8 predicted proteins | sample TroAtlMetagenome_2_FD_88705 | JGI IMG/M metagenome (GOLD analysis project Ga0115011, IMG submission 88705) | Marine eukaryotic phytoplankton communities from Atlantic Ocean - Tropical Atlantic ANT8 Metagenome | ecosystem: Environmental > Aquatic > Marine > Oceanic | place: Tropical Atlantic...
GCGTGTACTTCTTAATGCGACCTACCCCGGACTCGGCAGTGTAAAGAACATTGTCCGGCCCAATGTCAATGTTGACCGGATTGCAGCAAGCGGCGAAACCCTCTATGCCGGTACGATCCCGTTTCCCCCAACGACCCAGTCGTTTGCCGTCAAGTGAGAAACGATTAACGCGATGCCGTGAATTCTCGGCTATGAGCAGCTCGCCATTCATCACCTGCATATCGATGTGGCTACAACAGCCGTACTGTTGCTCAATTATCTTTTTAGCGCCGGTTAGATCGCGTTTAAATCGATAGATATCCTCAGTAGCACGCATGCTATTACCGGTACCGACCGCGAAAAATACGTATTTTTCGCTGACGAACAAACCGGCTGCAAGTGACTTCGAACCGCTAATCTCGTCAACGTCTACCATCGCAAGCCGCTTGCCGTCCTTGTCATACGAAGCAATTTTACCATGGCCAGCGACATACACAGTGCCATCTTCGCAGTTATGAATCATCTTGGGGTGAGGCCCGTCATCCGGCATCGGCCACTCGGCCTTGATAGAACCATTCGGGCTAACAACGCGGATACTGTAGGTATGCTTGAATAGATCATCCACCGAAAGTGGACCACGGTTACCCCTACGTTCTGGTCTGCCATTATCAGCTTCATCTCGAACTGCACCGCGGTTGCCCCTACGTTCTGGTCTGCCATTACCAGCCTCATCTCGAGCTGCACCGCGGTTGCCTCCCCGCTGCCGTGTCCCTGATCGACGATTGCGAAATTGCTGACGAATCTCCTCCGGCAATATTCTCATGATTTTTCGGCGATCCTCATAGTCCATATCTCGTATTGCTTCGAAAAATTGGCCCGGCTCTACCTCTCCCACCAATTTGACAATTTCATCCTCGGTGCCAAATTCCAAAATTCGCTTAACCTCTGCCTGTGACTTGCCACTGCTAAGTGATCGACCACCAGATGGGCGTCCGCGTTGTCCACCAGAAGGGCGCACCTCTGAACCGCTCAATTTACCATCACCATCTTCATCAAGACCAATCAATGCTTTCTCAGCATTCTCAATTTCCTCAGCTGAAATCTCACCATCCTTGTTTTCATCCAATGCGACAATGACTGGTAATGAACGTATTCCACCGCCAGAACGATTCGGCCGGCCACGTCGACTCGACTCGGCGTCACTACTAGGCTCCGCAAACTCCATCTTACCTTCCCCCCATGAGATACCGACAAGTAAGTCGTCATTATGGGTCATAGCTATAGTCTTGATGGTGATTGAATGCCCGCTGACGTGTTTACCAAATTTAATCGGCTCAACCTCAGCATGCGTAGCTTCAGAAGAAGTCTCGTTCTGCGCTTGGCCAAGCGCAAAAACAAGCCAAAGTATTTTAAACAACGCAAATCGTTTCATAAAAGGGTTCACGCCAAATCAAATAACCGGAAGGATGCAATAGTATGATCAAGAGCAATAACCTGCTCGCCAAGCAGCGCCACTTCAATGCCTCCGTTCTGACAAGTTACCAAATCGGCATCAGTATCCACTCGTTCATGCTCTGTTATATCAAACGCTTCGGGCTCGGCAATCACCGAGCGGAGCTTTCCATCATTATCGAAGAGTTTAATGCGCGGCTGGCCCCGTTCAGCAGTTACGAACTGGCCACTTTCGGTAACTACCACACTCACTGGATTGCAGCAACCCGTGAAGCCATCGAGACCACGAGTGCGCCTACCCCAACGTAATTTTAACTCGCCATCTGCATCATACTTTTCAACACGATGCCGACCAGGATGAGCCACAACTAGCGAATCAGCAGCCCATGTAATCGGAAAAAACGACTTAGGCACAGCGAACCCCCCTCCCTTGCCCCCAGCTAATCGTTCGAGAATTTTGCCGCCACTATTTAGCTTCCATATTGCACCAATACCACCATCAGCCGCATAGATTGATCCGTCGTCTGCTATAGCCAAACTGGTCAATGCAGCCTCCTTGGCTAAGCGCTGGGTCTTTACCTGAGGTTTTCCATCAAGATCACATAACCATAGTCGGTCGCGAAACCCGACAGCCATCTGACTCCCTGCCACAGCAATGCAACGTGGTGTATAGTCAAAATCCACACGGCGTACCAACTCCCCACTTGGCTTAAATACAGCAACCTCTGAATCACCAGCTACATAAATCAATCCATCAGCCACAGTCATGTCACGCGTCTGACCAAGACCAGTCGAAAACCAACCATCCTGCTTTGGTCGAGCCTCTGAAGCATTTGCCCCTGCTTGAACTGCCACCCCAATAGCAGCAATAGATTGAGCACCTCGACCAAAAAACTGGCGACGCGAGGGTTTTGGCTGGCAACAGTCAGAAGAGCAATCGGAAGAGTTATTCGAGGTATTCGTGTTGTTTTTTGACATTGGATCGTTAGATAGTTCCGCAACTAAAGAAGACGCTTTAATCGCCCAAACAGTTACACAGAACAAGATAACCGAAATATTCCCATGATTTTTGTATCAACGCAACTGTTGACAATCCGGCGAGTTCATTGTGGCATCGGCACTTCAAATTTTCTTAAGACTAATGAAGAAATTCAATGTTGGCGTGATCGGTTATGGGTGGGTTGCCGGAGCGCATATCGACTCAATCAACAGTACCACTCAAGGCCAAGTCACAGCAGTATACTCCTCGCGTAAACTAGATTCGGCCGAACTCAGCGTAAAACACGGTGGCGAAATAGAATGTTATACAAACTTAAAAAAAATGCTGGATGATCCGTCGATCGATGTGATCTCAATTTGCAGCTACCCGCAATATCACACAAAGCAGGTAATCGCAGCTGCAGAAGCTGGCAAGCACTTGATCATAGAAAAACCGCTTGCACTTAACCTTAAAGATTTAAGGGCGATGCGCCGTACATTAGCCAAAACCGGTGTGAAGGCATGCGTTTGTTTTGAATGCCGCTACTCGAGCCAGTTCCTAACCACCAAGGCGATTATTGATCGAGGATTACTTGGAGAAATTCACTACGGGGAAATCGACTACTACCACGGCATTGGACCTTGGTACGGACAGTTTCGGTGGAACACAAAACGAAATGCCGGTGGAAGTAGCCTACTATCCGCCGGCTGCCATGCACTAGATGCACTACTGCTTTGTATGGACGGAGAAGTACATAGTGTAAGCAGTTATTCAACTGGATCAAAAAATAAAGACTTTAAAAAATACGAATATAATACAAGTAGTGTCACAATAGTAAAATTCAAGGATGGACGAATAGGGAAGACAGCCTCGGTCATAGACTGTTTACAGCCTTATTATTTTCATACACATCTCGTCGGGAGTGAAGGAAGCTTATTGGATAACAAATTCCACTCAACAAAACTTGGAGGTACTAATAGCCTAGACAAAAATAAATGGAGCGAGCTTTCAATGAAACTACTAGACTCTGGCGATGTCAGCGACCACCCTTATCAGACTCAATTTGAGGCATTCTTTAATGCATTGGTGAAAGGAAAAGAAATGCCTTTAACTGATTTCCAAACTGCAGCCAGATCTCATGAAGTAATCTTCGCCGCTGATTTATCGGCCAAGAAAAACAAACCAATTAAACTCTCCATGTTACGTGCCTGAACCTGCTGATAATTTAAGAAAGGTGGCAATCGCGATAGCTGCACACCCAGATGACATTGAATTCATGATGGCAGGAACTTTGTTAATGCTCAATGAAGTCGGATGGGAAACGCATTATCTTAATATCTCCAGTGGCAACTGTGGCAGCATAAGCCTCGACTCAACGCAAACCGAAACCAAACGACTAGAAGAAGCCCAAAAAGCTGCAACCATACTTGGGACGGCCTTTCATTCTCCATTCTCGCATGATCTTGAAATATTTTACGATTCCATGCACCTACGCAAGTTGGCATCGGTCATGCGGCGAGTTCAACCTACTATCGTGTTAACTCATTCACCCCAAGATTATATGGAGGATCATACCAACACTTCGCGACTTACTGTCACTGCGGCGTTTTCACGAGGCATGCCTAATTTCGATGTAGACCCACCCCTACAACCGATAAAAAATGAGATTGCCGTATATCACGCCATGCCACATGGATTAATGGATGGAATGCGCCAACCTGTGAAGCCCGATCTACTTGTTGACACCACCAGTGTTTTTAAAACCAAAAAACAAGCACTCGCTGCACATCAAAGCCAAAAAGAATGGCTAGATATTAGTCAAGGTATGAACTCTTATTTAAACTCTATGGAATTGATATCTCGTAAGCTTGGAGAAGCTGCGGGAAGCACACATGCTGAAGGTTGGAGACGTCATTCACACCTCGGTTTTAGCAGTTGCGAAATTGACCCTCTTAGCCAAGCACTTGGATTATCCTTAGGCTGAAACCAAAATTGATTTAACCTATTTAAATCTAGTAAATAATCAATAGATCCTGTCTGGTCTTGGCCCAGAATCACAGGGCGTTAAACTGTCGATATGCTCAATATAGAATTAATTCCCGCTAAGGAAGCAAACTCAAAATGGCTGATGGTCGTTCTACATGGACTAGGTGACAGCATGGAAGGTTACCGTTGGCTTCCTAACGCCATGGAAAACCCAAAACTAAATTACCTGCTTGTCGATGCTCCTGATAGTTATCATGGAGGTTTTTCATGGTATGATATCTATAATGATCCCAGCCCAGGCATTGAACGAAGTCGACAGTTACTTTACAACTTGATGGATCAACAACGAAAAGCTGGATTCAATACTGAAAAAACTTTTTTGTTCGGCTTCTCTCAAGGCTGCCTAATGACGCTTGAAACAGGGCTACGCTATCCTTATCAATTTGCTGGACTAGTAGGGATAAGCGGCTACGTAAACGAACCGGAAAATCTAATTAACGAACTGTCTCCACTTGCAAACAATCAGAAATTTCTTATCACTCACGGTACAACTGATCCACTTTTACCATTGAAAAAAACAAAGTCACATATCGACCAATTGATCACCGCCGGTGTAAATATTCAATGGGAGGTATTTGAAAAAGAACACACAATTCAGGGAGAAACAGAAATGAGTGTAGTCCGTAATTTCGTCAAAAAAAATATGTAGATTAGGATGAAAGAATAAAAATGAAAATAATCCAATATAGACTTTGGATTTACATTGCCATTGCATTGTCACAGCTGAGCCAAGCCGATTCTGAGACTTCAATCAAAGTACAAGACGGATTCACTGCGACTCAATATGCCGGCCCTGATTTGGCGGATGATATTTACTCAATGACTCTAGACTCTAAGGGTAGAGTAGTAGTCTCAGGCCGCGGCTACATTCGAACGCTCCATGATACCAACCAAGACGGCATAGCAGATAAATCAATACAATTCACCAAACTCGACCGCGGCACTATGGGAATGCTGTTTGACGGCCAATATTTGTGGGCCGTCGCCAATCGAGCCCTTCTCAGATACGTCGACTCTGATCGCGATGGAAAAGCAGATGGACCACCACGCCAGTTCCTTCGAGTAGCAAATGGCGAACATGGCGCACATGCGATACGCAAAGGACCAGACGGCTGGCTTTATCTAGTTGGCGGGAATGACACAGGATTTACATCTAACCAGTTTAACTCTTTAAATTCGCCTCTTAAAAAAACTGAAGGCGGAGCTATCATTCGGTTTTCACCGGACGGAAAAACATTTGAAGCATTATCTTGCGGGTTTCGAAATCCATATGATTTCGACTTCAACTGGCGCGGCGATATATTTACCTATGACAGTGATACCGAACGAACATTTTTCCTTCCATGGTATACACCAACCAGACTTTATCATGTAGCCATCGGTGGACATCACGGCTGGAGAATGCCAGGTTTCAAACGTAGCTGGGCAAGACCCAGCTACTACTCAGATACCGTTCCAGCCATACATAAGATCGGCCGAGGATCCCCTACTGGGGTTGCGGTTTACAGTCACCGATTGTTTCCAAAAAAAATGCAAGATGGCATTTTCATTCTTGATTGGACTTTTGGAAACATTTGGTTTTATCCACTGAGAGCAACGAATGCCTCCTATCAATCCCCTCCTCAGCTGTTCATATCACCAATAGGCACAGACGGGTTTGCACCCAGCGATATCGAGGTTGGACAGGACGGTGAACTTTTCGTCTCTACTGGAGGTCGAGGCACCAAAGGTTCAGTCTTTCGAATTACACCAACCAAGGATAAAAGCAACAAAACAAACACTCACCCAATAGTCAAAAATACTTCGATTGAGTCTTTACTGAATGCTCCTCAACCAATGGCCGAATGGTCGCGCACACAATGTAAACCACTAGCCAAACAAGTTGGAGTAGGACATCTCACTGAAGCTGCACTCAACCCAAATCGAAACCCAAAACAACGAGTAAGAGCAATTGAAATTCTGACTGACATATTTAGTGGGCTCGATGCACATTCTGCAGAACAACTTGTAAAATCCTCATCATCGGACATTCGTGCTAGAACCGCATGGACAATCGGACTTTATCCAAATGAAAATTCCACTGCATTACTTAATCGTTTAGCACTCGATCAAGAGGGCTATGTCCGTGTGAAGGCACTTGAATCTATGCTTCGCCTGTTACCAGAAGATCCATCTCAATCAGCAGAATGGATTGATGCTCTTCACGATAATTTCAACCAGTCAAGCATCAGAGTAAGACTGATCAGTGCTCGTTTAGCTAGCCGATTACCAAAATCAATTTGGCAAAAAACAAATCATAATAAACTTACAACACAAGGGAAAGTTACAGCAATAACTGCGGAGATTTGGCGCGATCCAGAAAAAGAAATTCATATTCAAGCCATTCAACGATTACTACCATTAATTAATAGCAATCAAGTAGCAAACATCAACCTAGACATTGTCAGAACTATTATTCTCGCATTAGGCGATTACAATCTCGAGCGGCCAAGCCGCGAATCATTTACGGGCTACGAAGCACCATACTCGCTCACCTCACTCACCTCGTTAACCAAAACTATAGCCACACAGGTAATGCCGTTGATGGATACTCCGCATCAAGACCTTCACCGAGAAGCCAGTCGGTTACTTGCCATTGTCAGTGCTGAGCAACCAGATCTTATTAGAGAGCTACTCTACAAAATTACATCTGAAACAAATCCGGTAGAAGACTTTCACAAACTCATTGTTATGGCCAAACTTCCATCGAATCTTCTTACTGCTGATCTACCGAAACTAGCTAATGCTTTAATGCAGCTAGATATTAAACTGAAAAGCCAAGGAACAAGACCAAAGCTAAACTGGACAATGAGATTTGCGGATATCGCTCAGGCTCACACGAACAAGCAACCTGGCTTGATTAAAATAATAATCGATCATGAAAACTTCCCAACTGCCAGCCACCTTGAGTTCGCACGAATGCTGAAAGGGGATAACCGACTAGCTGCAGCAAAACGCTATCTCGAAGAGACAAAAACTAATCAAAAATTACCATGGTCTAACGAATTGATAGATCTGTTAGAGATAATCCCTGAAGAGAACTTATTGTCGGTTTTACGTCAACAGTGGCCAAATCACGGGCTTCGCCCAGCGATTTTAAAGCGCTTAGTAAAACAACCCAAAGAACAAGACAGGGCACTACTTCTAGACGCACTCCTCTCACGAGATAACAGCCTCTCCAAAACCGCATTGAACGCACTTAAAGAATTACCTGTAAGTAATAACCCAAAGGAATTAACTCCGCTAATCCGAAAGTTGAGACGCGAATGCGGCCCTAAGGGAAAAGCCGAAATCCGAAAAAAAATCTTAGCACTACTAACTACTTGGAGCGGGCATAAATTCAAAAAAATACAGAAAGAAAACAATGTGTCGACAAATTTACTAGCGGCTTGGCAACCAGTTTTTCATTGGTTCAACACCACTTATCCAACTCTTGAAAAAGCAGCCTCAGACACCGGATTAGTTAATGCAAAAAAATGGGAGTCCATATTAAATATGGTTAATTGGAGTGAAGGCAAATCAACTAAAGGCAAAAAAATCTTTGTTAATCGTGCTTGTCAAAATTGTCATTCTGGTGCTGGCGCACTTGGTCCAGACTTAATGGGAGCAGCCAAACGCCTGGCTCCAGAAGATTTGTTTCGAACAATTTTATTCCCTAATCGAGACATTTCACCATTGTATAGGTTCAACGAATACCGAATGCATAATGGGGATGTGCATGTAGGACGAACTGCGTTTTATGCAGCAGATGGGATTGTCTTAAAAACTGGATCAGGAATTATTCGACTAGATCAAAAAAATATCGTTTCACAACAGGCCAGCGAACGTTCCATCATGCCAGAAGGATTACTTGAAGGCTTAAAGATGAATGATCTTGCTGACCTATATCAATATTTAAAATCTCTATGACCTAAAGAGTAATCTGGCAATTGCAGGTAACAATACGATGGCACATACCATATTCATCAAAAACATGAACATTAATAATATCCCCATATCCGCTTGAATCTGAAGAGCCGAAAAAGCCCAAGTACCGACCCCGACAGATAGTGTCAGGCCAGTAAAAACAATCGCACTTCCCGCCTGTTGCATGGCTGCTTCCATCGCATCCGCAAATTCCAAACCTTTACGTCGTTGAGCAATAAAACAACTAAACAAATAAATTCCGTAATCAACTCCTTCCCCGACACCTAATGCCACCACCGGCAGAGTAGAAGTTTTCAAACCAATATCCATCCAGAACATCAATGTATGCGCCAGAACTGACACCAAAGCCAAAGGCAAAACTATACATATAACTATCTTGATCGAACGAAAACTAGCAAAACAAAGCAAAATTACTGCCGAAAAAACATAAATCAAAATTGGAAACTGAGCATTACGAACAACCTCATTAGAGGCCGCCATAATACCGGCGTTACCACCAGCTAATCTAAAGTGCATTTTTTTGTAGCCGTAATCAGTTTCAAACGCCGTTACCGCCGTTACAACCCTTCGGATTGTCTCAGCTTTGTGATCTTCAAGGAAAATCATTACAGGTAAAACACTGCCATCAAGATTGGTCAAACCGGTCGAGGTTTCAACTCTACCAACTGCTTGGGCTAGCATGTCTCTGTTAACCGGCAATACCTGCCATTTCAAACTACCTTCACTATATCCAGAATTAATTTTACGCGCCATTCCTGCCAAACCCAAAACACTCTTCACCCCCTCAATATTTTTCAGTCGCCACTCAAATTGATCGAGTAATTCCATTACCTCGTAATCAACTGAGCCATCTTTATTAGTCTCTGCAAAAGCAATAAGCACATCAACACCAAGATTAAAATTATCCGTAATCGCCGCAGTATCTCGATTATAACGAGAATCAGAACGCAATTCCGGTACGCCAGCATGTAAATCACCAACCTCAACACGGGTCGCTTGATCAAAGCCAAATACAAATAATAATACCCCAATTATAACAAGCCCCTTGGCCACCCGACGCTCTGATACTGCAGAGACCTTATGCCAGAATTTTTTTGTTTTAACTTTTCGTTTGGCAACTCGCTCCCGATAACCATGGCTTGGCTTTTGGTACGATAACAAAAGTGGCAGAAGAACGAGATTGGTCACAATAATTGCAGCCACTCCAACACTCGCCGCAATTGCCAATTCCCGAATGGTTGGCACTGGGATCAGCAGAATAGTGATAAAACCAATGGTATCTGTCAGTAACGCCACTCCACCTGGAATCAAAAGCTCACTAAATGCCCTCCGCGCAGCAACCAAGGCTTCCTCTCCATGAAATAACTGATCTCGAAACACACGAACCATTTGCACGCCATGACTCACACCAATGGCAAATACGAGGAACGGCACGAGAATTGACATAGGGTCAATGCCAAAACCCATTAAATGAATTATCCCAAGTTGCCATGCCACTGCAGCCAGAGAACATCCCATCGGGAGTACTGAAAAAATAAACGACTGAGAATACAGCCATACTAGCAACGCCGTGACTATAATCGTGACACAGAAGAAAAATATAACATTGAGGGCACCATCACGAATATCCCCCATAACCTTGGAAAACCCAATGACATGAACTTTAACAACTTCCGATTCGTACTTTTCACGCAGTGATTCCAATGCCCGTGCCACAGCAAAAGTATCTAGAGGTTCTTTAGTATCAGGATCTACGTCGAGCAAGTTGGCCATCACCATAGCTCCGTTAAAAGAGTCTGTCACAAGCCTACCCATATAATTGGATTTAAGGACATTCTCTTTCACCCTAGCTAAGTCTTGCTGCGTGTTTTCGAAATCTGACGGAACTACATTCCCTCCCGTAAAACCATCCTCTACCACCTCTGTAAAACGTACGTTCGGTGTAAATAAAGACGTCACACTAGCTTGATCAACACCTGGCATTGCATAAACATCCTTAGTTAGAGAATCGAGCTTGTTAAAATAGTCTTCATTAAAAATTTCTCCCTCCTCAACAATCATCGCCAGGATTACTCGATTAGCCCCTCCAAATTCGGACTCGTACTCGCGAAATTTCTGAATGTACTCATGCCCGAGTGGTAATTGTTTTTCAAAACGAGCATCTACTTTTGTCTGAGCAGCAAATCCCAACAAGAGCGCAGTCAAAACCAAGAATAAGACAAGAAATCTTGCTCTATGACGAAACAGCCATTGCTCTACCCAAAAAGAAAATGAACTCTTAATCATTCAACCTGCTTTTGTTCAATTCATCGAGAGGCATACGAAACACACCACGATCGGTAGTCACCAGTAAGCCACCATCCTCTGACTGCCACAAATCAGTTGGCACTGCAGCCTTATCCGATAAGGCCTCAACTTGAAACGATAGGCCCTCTTCAGTACCTAATAACAACTCTCCTGCCCCAGCTACGAGGGCCAATCGGCCATCCTTCAATTGAGCTCCTCTGTGCAATATAGCATTCGTTGGCGAATCAATTTTTTCCCATATTGAGCCATTCTTAACTCTAAAAATATTACCTTGTAATCCGTGCACAATGATCGAGCCACTCCTAATTAATGGCACTGACCCAAAGAAGGTTCCCTCATACTGAGAATCTAGCGATTCCCATGATTGACCTAAATTATTACTTTTCCAAACAGTTCCAAACTCACCAATCAACCAGAGAATCCCATTTGGTGCAGATGTAATTTGATAAAAGTGAGGGTCATCATCCTGTTCATTTTCTATCCATGTGTTTCCGCCGTCGATGGTCGAAAAGAACTTACCATAAGATCCTACTATAAATCCACGCCTTGAATCAACAAACAGCACATCTAAAAAAGACGTTTCAGGATCATCCAGCACCTTAACTTTAGTCCAGCTTTCACCACTATCTTGCGAACGAAGAACTGTGGATTGATGCCCCACTATCCACATCGTTTTTTGATCCAAAAGATATACCGAATTAAGCGTACGACGAGTAGGGGATTTTTTCTGGGCCCAAGTCTTACCCTGATTGGCAGTTAGAAGTATATGTCCACGCTCCCCAACAGCAATGGCTATTCCCGATCGACCATGAATGCCAAGCAATAAAGATTCCTTAGCCAACCGTGCAATTACAGAAGGACCATCGATCAACTGAGCAACTGGCGCAATCAAACTGAACAAAAAAACTACAAAAACTGAAAGAATAGAACAACGGGCCGAGGAAAACCTCGGCCCGCCTTTGGGTAGTTTTGATTCTTTAATTAAAAAACGCACCTAAAGAGTATACGCTAACTTAGCGACGTCCGCGGCGGCGAAGCGATGACGGAGTATAATTACCCGGCTTACTCACAAACGAAAAGTCGTACATCTCATTTTCATTATCCAAACCGTGCGCAAGATAACGCCCTGAAAGTATGTCCATATGCACTTCAAGGGTAGACCAGAATGATAGTATCTCGTAGTAGTTAATACTATGCGCCTCAGAAACTCTCCAGAGCCGACCCTGTCCATCGTACTGGTCAACCACCAGAGCACCCCAACTATCTTCATCAATATAAAAACGCCGTTTAGCATAGATATGACGCTTGCCCTCTTTCAGTGTGGCTTCTACCACCCAAACTCGGTGCAGCTCATAGCGAGTATGTTCCTGATTGATGTGAAGCGGTGTAACAATATCTTTTACCTTTAGCTCATCGCTATGCAGTTTATAGGAGTTATATGGGACATAGAGCTCCTTTTTACCAATAAGCTTCCAGTCATAACGATCAATCGCTCCATTGAACATATCTAACTGGTCACTTGTGCGCATACCATCTGATGCTGTCCCAGGATTATCATAGGCCACATTTGGGGCACGGCGCACTCGACGTTGGCCGGTATTATACACCCATGCACGTCTTGGGTCTGCAACCTGATTTAAGGTCTCGTGCACCATTAGAATTGTACCAGCCAAACGCGCCGGTGATGTCACCTTCTGCTCCATATAAGCCATAACATTACCGATATTATCAGAGGTGGCACCCTTCTTGTGATAATTCCAAAAAAGCTGCTCCTCAAGTTGCACAAGTGTGTAATTACCTGAACGCGTAGGCGCAACCTGTCCAACCTTACGAACACCACTTAATCCGCGATATCTTAGCAAGTGATTCCAAATCACTTCCTGTCCATTTTGAGGTATAGGAAATGGGGTTCCACGAGAAGCACCAACGACTCCATTACCATCATCAGCCAACTTGGCTTTGCCAACGTTTGCCTTGGTGGCATCATAAATATCTTGAGGGGCCGACGCACTTCGCTTTGTAGGATAAACAGGCATTTTGTAAGTCGAACCATACTTGTCTAAAAGCGCCTTGTGGCCTTCACTCAAATTGTCAGCATACTTTTCAGCATTTGCCTCAGTGATGGTAAAAAGTGGTTTATCAGCAGAGAAAGGATCCGGATGATGATCTCCCACCTTGTATCCAGCAGGAGGCGCCGTGATACCACCTTCCCAAGCAGGAATACTCGAACCATTGCCCGCCTTCTGCGCGCCTAAAGGCGTCAACTTTGCTCCCAGATCATCTGAAGTTTGGGCCGATACTGAAACAACCCCCACTACAAAGGAAACGGCGATAATCGAATAAGATTTAAAGTTAAGTTTCATTTTTAATAATCAAATTAGGTTAAAAGGAGTACTGCACCATCGCTGAAAGAAAGTCTCTATCATGCATAAAGTTATGGGACTCATTCCCAAGATACTCAGTGTACTTAATAGACCCTTGCCAAGAGTTCTGATACGTCGCGGTTACTCCCAGAGTTACAGTTTTGCGATCCTTTAGAAAATTGCCTAACGGAAGCGGAGTGTTTCCATCAACGTCATGTGCAAATGCGATGGCTGGAGAAATATTAACCCCACCATACACGTCCATGTAATCGATCCTAGCAGCCAAGCGATAGCCCCAAGAGAAGTCATCTGCAAAAGAATCAGCTGACTCAAAACGATCAGTTGCATGCCCGTTAGCTGCCAATATCTGAGGGGCAAATGCGTTACCACTCAAAACCGTACCAGGCCCATCAAAGCGCAATTCATCTTTACTTGGCAAATCTGGCACAGCAGTGGCTCCAACCTCACCCAAAAGCACCCACTGTTCCGCCCCTAACGTCGGCCCAAAAAGCTTAGTAACAGTAAATTGTGGCTGAATCACATCAAAATTTCTATAGCCCTGAACATAGCTATTGAATCCCTGTGACCCTAACTGAGTCATACTAGCCCCATTCCAAGCTGGATTCAGTAAGCCTAGATTTCCGAGCACCGGGTTTGAAGGAGTCAGCCCAGCTATTAGCAACTCAATATCATCCACCTGCAACGGTACATCATTGCGATAAGAAACCTCACCTTGAACTGAAATTCCCGTAGCTCCAATCTCTGTATTAAAACTAATTCCATACAGCTGAATATCTTCTGGATATTCAAAGATATATCTAGCCGTACCGGGATATAGCTGCGCTAAACTTGCTTGAGAAGCAGTTAAAGTACTTAATTGAGCCTCAGTACCAGCTAGTTGCGCTGCCAAACCGGCACGTTGTGTGGTCAATCCAGTTTGTTGGGCTACAAAACCCTGCTTTTGACCAGTCAAAGTTGCCTGCTGTGTTTTCAATGCGACCAAGCCTTCATTATTTGGATCAGTTCCTTCAAGTTGTGCAATTGCCCCATTAACCTCTGCCAATCCGGCATCAATTTGACCAATGCCTCCAGCAATTTGCTCTAATCCAGCATCAACCTGACCGATTCCTGCCTTAAGCTGACCGATTCCACCATTCAGTGCATCAAACGTAGGCTTCAATTCAGATATAATATCTTTACCGGTGATGGCACTAATAACCGGCAAGCGGCTATGATAATTCAAAAAATAAAATCCAAACTCAGTATCGTTCAGTCCCTCTGCAAAGTAATGCGCTGCAAAACCAAATTGCCCACTATCACTAGCCCTGTTGCTTTGGCCTCGCGGAATCGCTCCCGCGTTAGA
>Ga0115011_10001968_pt1 | contig 14454 bp, 9 predicted proteins | sample TroAtlMetagenome_2_FD_88705 | JGI IMG/M metagenome (GOLD analysis project Ga0115011, IMG submission 88705) | Marine eukaryotic phytoplankton communities from Atlantic Ocean - Tropical Atlantic ANT8 Metagenome | ecosystem: Environmental > Aquatic > Marine > Oceanic | place: Tropical Atlantic...
GCCTGTTTTTCAGTAATAGAAGTTAAGCCGTTAACTTCAATACGGCTAACTTTACTCAGTAACTTTGCTTGCCTGTCGGTAATGGACGTTAAATTATTCAGCTCAATTGAGTTGACAAATAAAGACTTGCTAAAAAACTCTGCCTGGTGATCGGTAATTACCCCACGGGAATGAATTTGATGAAGGAGCTTCTCGGCTAAGTCCTTTTCTTGCAGAATATTCCGCCCGCTTGTCTGTTTTTGATTTGGAGCCTGTGGAGTGATTTCGTTTGGGGTCGGCGAAGGTAGCTCAGAATGAACCTCCTTAATAACGTCTTCAGGCGTTTGTTCAGGCTCACAATCTCTACACCCGGATAGGATTACAGCGGTACAACAGATTGCTAAAAGTGTATTAGGCATTGTTTGCTCCCATGGCCTCTCGTTTCTTGATTTTAACCAAGGCGACAACCTAAGTTCAAACGTTTGGCGATACTGCGGAAGCTGGCGTGATACAGTCGATTGCCGTCTACCGTGTAAATCGGCAGGGTTGATTGTTCTATTCCACTAGGTCATTCCTACTGATTTCGTCTCGCTTCGCCTTCATCCTCTTTTTCAATTCTTCGACGAGATCCGCGTATTCGGGTTTGCTGAAAAGGTTTGTGTACTGTTTTGGATCCTTTTCCATGTCGTACAACTCCCCAGATTTCCCATAGTTCATCAGAGCCCACCGTTGCTCGCGGTACAACGCGCCGCACAGAACGGCATCACGCACTTTGACTTTCGGATCATCCAAAATGGGAGAAATGTCATGACCCTGAAGGTTTTCGGGGATTTTCATCCCACAAAGCTTGGAAACCGTGGGATAAAGATCAAGCAGTTCCACGAGTGAATCACACACGACAGGCTGCTTCCCCGGTACGCTGATAATTAAAGGAACACGTGCGGATTCTTCATGTACACTCACCTTGGACCACAAGTCGTGTTCCCCGAGATGATAACCATGATCGGCGGTAAAGATAACAATCGTATTGTCGCGTTGACCACTTTGTTCCAGGGCCTCCAACACTTTGCCGGTCATAGCATCCATAAAACTTACCGACGCATAGTAAGCACGAATTAGCTTCTTCTGTTGATTAATATCCATTTGAAGATGTTCCGAAGTTCTCCTGTTGACCGAATTCGCCGGTATATCATCCCAGTCGCCCGGGATCTTAGGAGGTAGAAACATGTCGTCAAACGCATAAGACGCAAAATATTTACGGGGGGCGACCAGTGGCACGTGCGGCCGAACGAATCCAATGCCTAGAAAAAACGGTTTGTGCATGCCCTTGTATTGATTTATAAGGTTAACGGCTTTTTGGGCCGTCTTTCCATCGGAGTGAACCAGGTCACCGCCTTCCGCCTCCACCACTGAAAAGCGGTTCCCTCCGGCTGCTCCCTGTTTGAGGCCGCCTGGATTATTCTGGAGGGTTTCCCCCGTTCCCGATGCCTGGGACTCTGGGCCTGGACTATTGAACACTTCATCCCATGAAGCGGGATCGTCGGCGCCGTCATTGCCAGGCCCAATATCTGTAGGAACACCCATATGAAACACTTTAGAAATGCGGGCACTATGATAGCCGTGTTTCCGGAAGTACTGTGGCCAGCTATCTCTATTGGGACCGACCTTTTCGCGACCGCTAGTGTATCCAGTTGCTTTCGTGGCGTACGGATAATAGCCAAACAACATGGATGCGCGGGAAGGCCCACAAATGGTGGCCTGACAATACGCTCTCGTGAAACGTGTCCCCTCAGAGGCCAGCGTGTCGATATTCGGAGTTCTGCACGTCTTGTTCCCGTAACAACCAAGCGCCGTTGCAGTCAGGTCATCGGAAATAATGAACAAAACGTTGTACGGGTTACGAAGCTCAGCGGCAGTCAGAGGAAGGAAATGCGAAGTTGTAATCAATAAAATAACTATTTGATAAAGCAGTTTCATTGTCACTGACCAGCTAGTTCGAGGATTGTCATATTCTTGAATTGAACCGGAGCACCATGTCCACAAAAACAAATATAGCCACTACGCCGTTTGACTCCCTTGTGCTTGCTATTCTTTGCAGACAAGCGGTTGAGGTCTGCGTTCAGAATCTTTGTGCCGTTCAATTCCACGATGACCTGCGGGCCAGCAACCGTAATCTTCTGATGATTCCACTCGCCGGTCGGCTTCAGAAATCCACGTTTGGCAGCCTGCAATTTATAAAGCGAACCGTGATATTGGAATTCCTTCAATTTGGAATACTTTGGATGACTATTATCCAAGATTTGTAATTCCATGCCTGTTCCGGAAGGCCTGCCTTCGCCCGGGTAGTGAATCCCGATACCATTGTTGCCGCCTTTTGGTAGCAGAAAGTCAAACTCAAAGACATAATTTGAATATTGCTTCTCGGTTCTAAGAATGTCTCCACTGCAAATCAGAACCCCATCGTTGACTACGTATTCCGCTCCAGTCCATCCGGTCAAATCTTTTCCGTTAAATAGAGGAACGGGTTCCCCTCCCATCGCAAGCGAAGCTGTACCGAATAAAATCGAGAGCATAAATTTATAGAATGTGTGCAATGTCGAATTCTGTGGGAGACGTGAGCGATTATAGTCCTTCGATTTCCCACCCTTTCCTGTATTCTGTTCTAACGAACGCGTTCGCCTGCTCGTTATTGGTGAATCGTAGTTTCTTACTATCCCACTCGAGACGTTCTCTTGGAAACCGAACAGCGATGTTGCCCAGTAGAACTGTTTCCGTAAGCGGAGCGGAAAAGTCGAAAGATGCGCAGGCCGGCTTGCCCGATTGGATCGCTGAGTGCCAATTTTCAAAATGCCCACGCCTTTCGATTTCAGGCATGTTGTAACCATGAAGAAGATCGCTGGGGAAGACCAATGGACTACCACCGTGGGGTTGAACGATGGCCCCTTTTTCACCCACAAACAATGTTCCCTGATTAGGCAACTTCAGGTCGGGTGGCAGGAACTCGGAAGCCGCCAGCGATGGTCTGCCCGCTTTACCATCTCGCCAAACATAAGGAATTAGTCCATCGATAGTGTATTCGGTGGCTGCAAACTCGTATTCGATCGTATTACCTGGTTGCCATGTCTCGGGATTCGGAGGCGTGCCAAGACTCCTGACCGACACTGGTGCAGAAACACCTAATGTAGAGACCATTGGCTCAAACACATGGATCCCCATATCGCCCAACGTTCCGGAACCAAAGTCGAGCCAGCCTCGCCAATTCATCGGTTGGTAGATCTTTTCGGCATAGGGCCTTTCAGGAGCGCCACCCAACCAGAGTTCCCAATTCAGACCCTTGGGTACTTTATCGGTCTTCGAAGGACGACCTTCATTTGGTCCAGCCCAACCTTTATGGCTCCAGCCGTAAGCCTGTTTAACCTTTCCGATCAGGCCATCCTGAATTAATGCGACAGTGGTACGGTGTCCAACCGATGACTGATTCTGGATTCCCATTTGGGTTGCAACGCCAATCCGACGAGCTTCGAGCATAAGTGTGCGAGATTCATGAATGGTATGCGTCAAAGGTTTTTGAGTGAAAACATGTTTGCCAAGTTTCATCGCAGCAAGCGTCGGCGCTGCATGCATGTGATCGGGAGTGGAGATCGTGATCGCATCAATGTCCTTGCTTTCATCAAGAAGCTTTCGCCAGTCCTGATATCGCCTAGCCTTCGGCCATTGTTTTGCTGCTTCGACATAGCCGCCCTTGCGGGACGACACGCCAGTCATCACATCGCAGAACGCCACTAGATTGTGTCCTTGCGACGCACCGTTTACATCAGACCAACCTCTGCCGCCGACGGCGATCGATGCAATGTTCAACTTTTCATTAGGCGACCTAGCATTGATGTTCCTCGGGAGGATAAGTGGAAAACCTGCAGCAGTCGCACCAACACTCTTTAACAACGATCGGCGTTGTTGAAAAGTGTTGGATCGCTGAAAGGATTCGTGATCCATCAGTTCACCTAGGAATAAGAGTCATACAATGTAACGTAATATTTTTCACCAGCACTTCCTTATCGCCCACGTCTCATCTCCTTGTGTCTGGTTAGATACCCATTATTAGCATGGCCGCAGACCGCGTTCAAACGTTGGGGCGATACTGCGGAAGCTGGAGTAGGTTATTTGTTGCCGCCTTGGTCGCTAGTCGAGAGACTGGAGATTGCCATCGCCAACAGGCCTCCCACGATTAAAATCACCTGTGGTACGCAACCTGACGCTATGTCGCCCCAGTCGCTTGACCTTGCTGGTGCAAATGCCGCTAATAATAGGGCGAATCCCAAGAGGATTGAGACGGTTGCCCCATAGTAAACGGTGGTAGTCAATTTGTTATTCATAGTTACTTAATAGCCTGCGGAAGTTGGCGTATGTAAACCTTTTGTTTCACTTACTCTAGCATCCTTACCGAGTCAGTTCAAAGGTTCGGGACTGGGAGGGGGGCCTGTTTTCTGGCACCCTGTGCTTCTATAGACCGCCACGGTATGAGCACGTGTTTTTCCTCAAAATTGTAAGTTTGAGATTTTGTCGTGGGGTGTTGACGGATTGTTTTGTTCACTTCTGGGACTCTGCTATCTCAATGAGTTCGAATTCCGCAACGACTGCCCGATGATCGGACACCCAGGGTCCCTCGTGAACCAACTCTGCTGTCTTGGTACTTTCACCAACCACGAAAGCGTCGACGACACGAACCTTAGGGCCGGAGAAATGCACACGATCGATTCGGTCGAGAACCTGATCGGCATAGGGCTGACGTCCTGTTAGACCGTCGCGGTATGGCGGCGTCCATGTGTTACCTGGTTTTTTTACGGGATCTGGATGAATGGTTCGATATGCGTCTTTCAATCCGGCCTTTTTGATCGCCACGGAACCAGCCCAGGCAATCTTAAAACGCAGCGGCCTCCCGCTCGTGTTGTTGACCCAGCGGTCCATCCCACTAGTCGCTGAATTCCAATCTTCGTGCGATGGTTCGTTGAAATCACCAGTCACGATTACAGTTTCGCCTGCAGCAATAAATGGCTTAACCTGACGAATAAGATTCAAGTATCCACGGGGGCCGTCGGCTATTCCTGCTGTTGCTTTAAGGATTTCATTCTCAAATTTATTAAGATCTGTCCCGATGTCATTTGATTTCATTCGATCTTGAACAAGTTCTGGGCCGTATCCTCCAGTGGGCCACCAGTGCGTATTAACAAAGATAATTGATTGCGCAGGTAGATGGAGCCGTACACCTCCCTCAATGGGAGTTAAAGGATATTTTGCATAGACACTTCCGATTCGGTGCCACCCCTTTCCTAGCTCTTTTAGTAAATCGTCACTTCGATCGTCTTCTTGTATCCCCACAACATCTGCCTTTGCCGTGAGAATCACCCGAGCTATGTCATCCTTGCGAGAACCACCGAACAGATTGTTAGGAAAACCAATTGTTGGTGCGTGGTTACCACCAGACAAAATGTTAAAGGTCATTACCCTGAAACGTAGCGGCGAAACGTTCTTTGAGGTATCGCAGGCCGTTAAGTTCAGCATGCCGTTAGTGATGAAAGCCATCACGGAAAGGAACAACCATTGGCTGATTCGCATCTTAGATGTCGTAAACATAATGTCCTTCTCGACATCCTGTATGCCCTGCATGATATCTCCTCGGAATTTGACCAACCAAGCCATCACCGGCTTACCAGACCCATCCTACCGCATGCGTGTGTCGGAGGGCAAAAGATGGAGGCTGGGAGGGGATAGGTTTAACGAAAAAAATCTATTGTAGATTTCGAATAGCCTGGTAACCGGCTCCTGATTTAGACCGCAGTTTACTTCTTGTTGTCCGCGGGCTGAGGTTCTTCCCATGGGGTGTTCTTCATGGATTTCCATTTTCCGATGGGCTGATATCCATCCGGATAATCTGAACCTGCATAACTGCTTCTACAAGAATCGATGAACGCGAGGGCTTGCTTGCGCATTTTCATTGCAACTTCCGGCATCTGTTGAATCAAGTTATGTTGCTCACTGCGGTCGAGAACAAAGTTGTACAGTAGGTCGCCCTTCGGCGCATCTGAATCAAAGTTGGTATAATAGCGAAATTGGCCGTCGAGTAGGCCGAGTCCAGGCGCATTATTGCTTGAGAAACGGAACGGAATCGGTCGCGGTCGCCTGTCCTTTGTTCCAAGTATGATATCGAGGACGTTGTCGCCGTCAATTGGACGTTCATCAGGCATCTTCGCGCCGGCTACCGCGAATGCCGTAGGGAGATAGTCCATGGTTGACATTGGCGTCTTTATCGTGATCCCCGGCTTCACTCTGCCGGGCCAGCAGACAAAGGCAGGGACGCAGGTTCCGCCGTTGAACAAATGTGCCTTTTTACCACGCATACCATCGGTTTTGCCATGTCCACCCTGAAGGACATGACTGGCGGGTCCGTTATCTGCACAAAACCAGAACATGGTGTTTTCCCACTCCCCCAGTTCGCGGAGCTTTTTCTCCAGTCGGCCAACCTGTTCGTCGAGTGCTGTGAGCGCTCCGTAGTAATCCAACAGCCTCTTGGGCACCCCCTTTTCCTCGTAGAGTTTCTTATACTCCGGACCGGCTCGCAAAGGTGAGTGGGGGGTATGCGTCCATATGATCGAAAGAAATGGCCTGCCATCCTTCGCGGCCTGTTCCACGAAAGGGAGCACTCGATCCATGATGATCTTCGTATCATCCCCGACGAGACGTTCGACCACTCGTTCCCCGTCTTCCCAATAGGGATTGTCCGTCGTCGCCCCCTTGGAGCCGTCGTGGCCGTACGGATTCCATGTGGAGACGGCGTGGTGCGTAACGAAGTGCTTGTCGTAGCCAAACCATTGAGGCATGGCAAGACGGTTCGCGTTACCACCCCCTCCTTTACCACGATAGGAGGGGTGTGGAGAGCCAACATGCCACTTTCCGAAATGTCCGGTCTTGTAGCCAACGTCTTTGAGACCTTGCGCAATGCTGTATTCCTGACGCGGTAGTCGTCCGTCATTTGCACCCCAGATTCCGTAACGGTAATAGTGCCTCCCTGTCAGTACTGAACCGCGTGTTGGCGAACAGACCGGTGCCGCTGCGAAAAAATAGTGAAGGCGGGCTCCTTGCCGACAAACACGATCAAGATTCGGTGTGATGATGACTTCATTTCCGTTAAATCCGACGTCACCCCAACCATGATCATCGGTCATCATCAGGATGATGTTCGGTTTTTCAGTCGCAGAAACGAGGTGGCCGACTTGGACTACAGTTACGGCGGTGAGGAGTACGAGTTTCATCGGGTTCATTCTTGTCTTGTCTTTCGAGTGGTGTCTGGAAAAGTAGTCTAGGAAAACGATTGGGACGTTGGTGAATCTACCGATGTGCTATGAGGGCTGTAGCTGGCCCCAGTTTTGGCCCCAGTTGTTCAACCGTGCTTTTAGTACTACCGGCGCCATGTGTTCATCGGTTACTTTGAGGTAGTGCTTCTTGGCTACGTCTTCTGAATTTCCTAGCCAGGCAGCCGACTGACTTCAAACTACGGCGTTTGGCTGTTTGTGCAATGCCGTGCAATAAGCTACGAGTCCTTCAGCATCTGGTCGAATAGAGCGTCTTTAACTTCACCCTGAAGCCATAGCAATGCCGTGCATGCTGGTGTATCTGTGACCACCTGCCTTGAAGGGATTACTTGCGTTTTGCGGCCTCGCGACAGACTTTGGCGCAACGGCGACATTCCTCCGCACATGCTTTGCAGGTAGCATCGTCGTGCTTGGCACATTCATCCGCACACGTTTCACAGGCTTTGGCACAAGCAAGTGCAATGACACGAGCCAAAGGGCCTTTTCGGGCTGCAATACTTGCGTTAGCGGCACAGATATCGGCACAATCAAGACATAGACGAATGCATTCCTGAAGATCTTTGCCATCAGCGTTCATTTCTTCAAGGCAGGCGGTCACACAGGCTAGGCACGAGTTTCGACAATCACCACATTCTGAACCGCAGGATTCACAAGTTTCATCCGCTAGAGTGTTCTTTGTTAGCAGTCCCGTGCCAAGAGCTCCTGCAGTAGCCCCCAACATTTTACGACGATCCATAATTCTATCCTTTTTCCATTTTAAGTAATGTGATGGTATAGTTCAGTTCTACTTAGCATCATGGTATCAAATCTTGACGTCACGGGTTAAAAAACCGATCCCGGTAGGTAGCCGACTGAATTCAAACACAGGTCAATTGGCGTTGGAACGGAGTAATCTCCTAACATTTTTAACAACTTTCTCGTTCAGAGGGAATATATGGGAAACTCAACGCGCCGAACGGCGATCAAAACGTTAGCAATGACAGTAGGGACGACATGGTCGTCAGTCTCCCTGCCTGTTTCTACCCGTCTCTTTGCCAGTGATGAATCGCAACAACCGATCCGATTAGGCGTTATTGCAGATTTGCACGGTGGCTTGGCGGTTGATGCCGAAATGCGACTCGACGCTTTTTTGCGAGCGATGCAAGGCATTGAAACGGACGCTTTGGTGCAGCTTGGTGATTTCGCGTTTCCCAATCAGAAGCATCAGGCATTCGCCGACAAGTTCAACTCGGCACATGAAAACAGGGTACACGTTATCGGGAATCACGAATTTGACTACAACCTATCTCGCAAAGACTGTTACAGGGCTTGGGGCATCAAATCCGCTTACTACCGTCGTGATCTTGGGAACTTGCGATTGATTGTGCTCGATGGAAATGAAACTGGATCACCGACTCAGAAGGGCTATCCCTCTTATATAGGTAATCAACAAAAAGCCTGGCTCCAGGAGGAATTAAAGGTGGCGGATCGCCCCGTTTTGATTCTCAGCCATCAACCATTAGCTGGCACTGGTGCGATTCAAAATTCGCGCGAAGTGCAGAAATTGCTCACACGATACCATCAGAAGATATTGCTTTGTATTAACGGGCATACCCATGTTGATTCGCTTTTGCAAGTCGATGGTGTGACCTTTCTGCATATAAACTCTGCTTCGTATAAGTGGGTGGGTGGCGCGACAAAAATGGCGTACTATAAAGACCCGTTATTTACGACGATGACCATTGATCCAAAGAAGTCACTCGTCACCGTGGACTCCAAGACCTCATCTTGGAAAGCGGCGCCCCTTGCTGACAGTGGATATTTCGATCGGGATGACGCACCGCCTGAGTCCATAGTCGTTCCGGGGATTCGACGGCGAAAAATCAATACCCGCACCCATGAAGTTCGAACCGATCCACTGATGAGCGAGTCTATAGAGTCTTCATCAACATCACCTTTAAAAGTGATGACTTGGAATATCTGGGGTCGACTAAACCAGGATCCTAAATACACGATCAACGATAGTACAGCGCGCGATCGAACCATCGATATTATTCGTCAAAGCGGTGCCGACGTGGTTGCCATGATTGAAACATACGGTTCAGCCGCCGACATTGCCAAGGCGTTGGACTTTCATTATTACACGCCGTCAGTCGCTGCAAATTTGTGTATTTTTAGCCGATATCCGCTCACCGATGTCGAACCGCTAGAAGGTCTTTCCTCGTTCTCATTTATTGCCGCAACAGTGAATTTGCCGGATGGAAAAAAAGTTCGTATCTACGATATATGGTTGACCAGCGGCGGTCGCCATATTGTGGCGATCAAGAATAAAGAGCTAAACGACGCGGATTATTGTGCGGGGGATGATCTGCGGTTTGACCAGCTTCAGAAATTTCTGGAACACGATGATTTTTGCAGACATACCGCCAATTCCGATCAGGTGCCCGTCATCGTCGCTGGGGACTTCAATTGTGTGTCCCATCTCGATCACACAACAGTAACTCAACAAAGTAAATTAAATCAGTCGAGAGTTTTGCCGATTAAAGTGTCCAAAGCGATGCACAACAAAGGTTTCTCGGATACTTTTCGTCAGTCAAATCCGGACATCCTTGATTCGACGTTAGGGCACACTTGGACAACCGTCGGAACAGGTTATCAGTATATATCTGGAAAAGGATTTGTGCCGGTCAAGGAACATCCGCAACCTGAATACCGCGATCCTTACACTAGAATCGATTATATCTATGCTTTAGGTTCAGGTCTTGAAGCAGTCCGCTCTAGGGTCATTAGTCACCACCGATCGCAGGCAGAAAGAAGCTTCCCCGAGTTCCCCTCAGATCATGCCGCCGTTCTAACGGAGTTTCAAATCGGTCAGAAGTAGTTCCGCGTGGTCAACAGTTGGGCCCACTTTCTGGTACCGTATGCATTGGCAGACCGCCACGGTATGGGCACGTGTTTTTTCGAACAAATGTAAGTTGAAACTTTGTCGTGAAACGCAACTACTGCTTAATAGTGAAATCTTCGAAATGGAAAACGTATTCCTGTTGGGCAAGTTTTCCACACCACACACCAATCTCAACATCGTCGTCGAAGAACACTCTATTCTTTGCTATTTGTTTCCATTCGTTACCATCGGCGCTCATCCAAGACGTTACCACATCTCCACGGCGTTGTAGTCTCAGCCAGATTGTTTTGTTATCAAAGAATGATAACGGCCCCTCTACGGGAGGTTCCGGATAAATCAACTGTCTTGTCTGTCCCCCTTGATGCTTGCCCCAATACCATATGTAATTTCGTAAAGGTCCAAGTTGCGGGCCGGAGTTACGATAATATTCGGGCTGGACGTGGGAATAATTCTGGAAACTAAATGAGCGAATGGAATTCCAAGTCCATTTCAAATAATGCTCATCGGTTTGTTTTATGATTAAACCTGCTCCTATAAACGGGGCTCCAGCAGCAGACATGTCGGTTCGCATAATGACGTCGTGTTGCTGCCAGTCAGGGATTGTTTTGACCTGAAAATCAAAGTCCCCTCTAATTGGCTCCAACACGGTAGCAGCAATTACGTGGTCAGCACTGATTTTATAGAAACCTCTCCATTTCTCTGAAGCCAAAGCATCGAGTTTTACCCTAAGGGTATTTTCCTCATCTTCAAGCAATGATGTATTTGGCATGGTTCGAAATGTTCCGGCGAAATTGGTATTAATCGTTTCATAAGTGCGTGATTCGCCATCTTCACTTTTTCCATTCGTTGGCTTACTCGCCCAATAGATCTTTAGACTGTTATCGGGAGCTAATGGATCAAATTCTTTTGTCTTTTTTGGGAATTTAGCTTCTCCAGCCTGATCAAAACGAGTTTCAAATACCGTTAATGCTTTAAGGTTGGGAACATTGGCTAATGCTGCATGGATTTGATTATCTATCTCCGTCCTGGAAAGTCGAAGTGTATGAAGCGAGTTGTTTGCGACTGTCGATAAACCCGCGTTCGAAATTGATGTGTCGGACAGTTCGACACCTTCGAGCTTAGGCAAATTCGACAAGACACGGAGTCCCGCATCAGAGACGTGTGTTGCCGACATTTGTAGTACTTTTAGGTTTTGATTGGCTGCCACTATTCGGAGCGCGTCATCGTTGAAATTCGATTCGCTGACATTGAGCCAATTTAGTGTTTTAAGTTTTGAAAGAATATTTAGGTCGCTGGGGGCTAGGTCAATCCCGACAAAACTTAGCCTTTGGAGTGAATGACAGTTTAAGAGAGGTGCCAGTGACCCCGATATAGAGGACTGGTTGAGAACTAAAGTTTCCAGTTGCGGAAGCATCCCTAGGGTCTCTAGAGTCGCCTGATTTATATTCAGCCCTCGTAAAGAAAGTGTCTTTAAAGACGTTAACCCGGCTATGGTCTCTATCCAGTTGGAGGGCAATTCGGCATAGCTTAAATCTAGCCAATCCAGAGTTGAAAGTGTGCTTAGTCCCTTCAAGTCCATTCTAGATATTTTGCTGCCTGATAAGCTGAGCCCCTTAAAATTGTAACTATGCGGATCACCATCCTTATAGAGCTCACGGCCCGTGCTCAAGCCGTGACCACGGCGAGCTCCGGTGGGAACAGGGCGATTGTCAATTCCGACAAGGAACGTTTGGTCATCTTCTCCTAAACTGGAGGATTGAAGGTTCGCGTTGAATTCTGTACCCCAGCCTTGATCGTCTTTCTTGTTGCGGCCAACGGAATAGATGATTCCTCCATCACTCAGTGGGAGATATTTCATGGCTGACCCTGAGTGAAAATCAAATGGTATTTCATTGATATAGTCTCCCAACAATTCCTCCAGGGAATTGGGGAATCGCTTTTTATCAAAATGAAAACGTTTCATCGCAACGCAAGCGTTTGCGATATTAAGACTTTCTTGAAATTGTTCGAAATATAATAGATGGTGAACGGAACTTTCGCCAACTAATTGATAAAACAAAAGCCAAACACCTTCCGTTGCGACATCGCTAACAAGACTAATTCTTGGGTTGGTGAATCCGTCCATTTGAACTTGTTCAAAAAAAACGTTTAGCTCAAGAGATTTAATTGCATCAAAGCGCCTTTGCCGATCCTCGATTTGACTGATTTCCACTCTCCGGTCGTAAAACGCGTCAACCCGATCTTTTATTTCGCCCCAACGCGCAAACCCTAACATAAGATCCAGTTGCAGATCATCTGACTTCCCTCGCCCGCCATCAACAAAAGTATGTAGTCCAGACATCCCACGTTGCTCCAGCAACATCAAGAGTTCGTGAGCCATGAGACGTTCGCCGACATCCAGAACCGGCATCAGAGTTAGTTCGGGCAAAGAACCCAAACTCGTTTCGATGTCGTTTAACTGTTTCTCCGTTAGCAATGGGTGAGAAAGTACTTCAGACCATGATGAAACCGCAGCCGGCAATGCGTGTAATCCAAATGAATGGAAGACCGATATTTCTGAATGCGTTTGATGGTTGGCAAACCGATGGAGTGTTTTACAGTCTGTAATGGCATCGTCGACTCTGTTTTCAGTCAGCGCCGATCGTATACGAAGACGGAGGAACCGGTCGTAATTGCGAATATTCGAGCTAAGAAGAGACGTAGCTGACATCATGGAGCGGTTTCCAAGGTAGTAATCTGCAAACTTGGCCCGCTGCATAATTGAAGGTAGTTCTTTCAGTAACTCTTGTTGCGTGTGCATAAACCGCCGAAAGATTGGTAGATCTGAAGTTAAGACCCAACGGCGTTTCCCATCTAAGCCATCCATAGAATCCCAATACTTTCCGGAGTTAATATCTAGGGTCGTTTTGGGAATTGATGGAACATTGACCTCATAGTTTTTCATTGCTTCAATCACATCATTGGGAAATCCCTGGGGATATTCCGGACGATTAAGGCCTGCTTCAGTCAGGCCCACAACGACGTTGTCGTTATGTTTTACAGTCGTTTTATGAAATTGATTGATCGCTTCAACAGGGCGAGTATTCAGGATGTCAACAGCAGGCATTTCTGAACTATGGAATCTCACTATCCATTCCGCGGTTCCGCCAGGAGTATGGACCAGACCTAGATAGATCCCAAAGGAAGTAATACCAATTACAATTGATTTAAATGCCGACATATTTCAAACATCACCCCTTAAACGTAATAGCTGCTGTATACCCAGTGCTCACGCACAATGAAAAAGACAATCGTGGGAGCGAAGCCCCCAAGTCCATATTGCACGAAGCGCGGGATCGACATTTGTCCTTTAATCGCCCGGTATAGAAAACAAATGCCTAATGAGACGAGGATGAGCGTCTGACCGAAAATAAGCCCTTTAACAAAATGAACATCTGGGGTCCATGTTTTCGAAAAGATAAGTGCGATGACAACATTGGCATGCAAGATTAGAAAAGTCAGGAACCACCAGTCCCATTGGTTCTCGGAAAGCCGGTAGCTACGAATCAGTGTAATTAACACCGGCACATTAAATGTCCCGAATGCGATCCACTTCAATGACCATGATGACGGGCCAAAGTCTGACAAGCATACCATACTCAAGAAAGCTGTTCCCCAAAGGCCGATCGTGCGTAGCATACGGCCCATAAACCGGACGCCAGCGATCTTAAAGAAGCCTAAAAAACTATCAAGTTGTTTGATGCTACGGAAGACATACCACGCACAGGGGAGACCTATTACAAACGGAATAGTTAAAAGTAGTATCAAACCGACAACTCTCGACTCATCAAATCCAAATATCTCTACACAAATAGCAAACGGGGCGATTATTCCCAGATAGGTTGTCAGTAAGAACGCGATGATGCTCGCTAAAAGTGAGAGAGCAAACCTTTTCTTTGAAACGATTGTGAGATTGGGCGGGGGTTCGGACATTTTGGAGCTTCACATGAAACGGTGGACTGAGACAATCTAAATGGTGCTAAGTACACATGAGATGAGGCGCGAAAAGTTGTGTGATAATTTCAAATAATCACTTTAGCCGTCACCGGCTTACCAGACACATCCTACCGCATGCGTGTGTCTGAGTGCAAAAGATGGAGGCGGCGTGGTAGCTTGAACTGCAGGGGAAACTGGTGCGGAAGCTGGTGTTTATTCAGGAAGAGATACTGCGGAAGCTGGATTAGA
>Ga0115011_10001970_pt1 | contig 14446 bp, 13 predicted proteins | sample TroAtlMetagenome_2_FD_88705 | JGI IMG/M metagenome (GOLD analysis project Ga0115011, IMG submission 88705) | Marine eukaryotic phytoplankton communities from Atlantic Ocean - Tropical Atlantic ANT8 Metagenome | ecosystem: Environmental > Aquatic > Marine > Oceanic | place: Tropical Atlantic...
ATAGACCCTGAGCTTAACGGTTTTGGAGGAACACCTTTAGACATTACTGCAGTTTTTGAGGCATTGGGAAGAGGATTGGTAGTAGAACCTTTTCTTGAAACAGGGCTTATATCAACTAAGCTTCTTGCCAAAGGTAATGATGATCAGAAAAATTTAGTTGCAGATCTCTTGGAAAATAACGCACTACCGACCTTCTGTCACTCGGAGAATGACACAGATTACAGGAAGAGCTATGTGCAAACAAAATTGGTTTCTGATAAGGAAGGAAATTTTCTAGTTACAGGTAAAAAGGTGATGATAAAAAACGCTGCGGGTGCAAGTCATCTAATAGTTACATGTAGGAGTGATGGAGATTATGCTGACGAAGAAGGTATAACTATTGCTTGCATTCCTTCCTCCAGAACTGGAATCGACATTAAAAGCTTTTCCAGTATTGATGGAGGAAGAGTTTCCGATATTTATCTAGAGAACGTAACAGTTTTAAAAAATGAAATAATTGGGAAAGAAGGTGAAGGATTTGAGATAGTTTCAGAGGCTATTGATTTTGGTATATTGGCAATCTGCTCGGAAGCCTTGGGTATTATGGAAAAAATAAAGGAACTTACCTTGGAATATCTAAAAACAAGAAAACAGTTCGGTGTGCCTATCGGTAAATTCCAAGCTCTTCAACACAGGATGGCACAATTATTGGTAGAAATTGAACAAGCTCGTTCTGCGGTTGTAAATGCAACGATCAATTTCTTTGATGCTGATAAAAGAAGCAGTACGATTTCGGCAGCAAAATTTTCGATCGGAAAAATAGGAATGTTAGTTGCAGAAGAAAGTATACAACTACATGGTGGGATGGGTATGACATGGGAATACGATCTGGGGCATTACGCAAAAAGACTTGTTCTCATTGATCACGAATTTGGAGATGAAGATTTCCATCTTCAAAAATATATTGCGTTGCAATAGAAGTGGGTCAGATCACCAATTCATTTTTTGAAGCTTTCAAACTTATATTTTCCTTTGATCCTGAATTAATAGAAATACTGTATCTATCTTTTGAGATTACATTAATTGCAGTCATTATCTCATGTGTCATCGGTATTCCTCTAGGAACAGTCTTAGCCTGTACAAGATTCTATTTTAGAAAAGCTATAATCTCTATTTTTTTTGCGTTAATGGGGCTACCACCCGTTGTGGTAGGTTTATTTGTTTATTTAATTTTTTCTAGATCTGGAACACTCGGTTGGATGGGTTTACTTTATTCTCCAACAGTTATGATTATTGCTCAAATTATTTTAATTACCCCTATCATATGCTGCCTCACTTTCCAGACTATGGAGAGTCTTCACCTAAAATATAGAGAATTGTTTCAGTCTTTCCACATCGGTAAAGTAAAGGCTATGAAAGCCTACATAATAGACTCCAGATTTGAATTAATTACTGTTATCCTCGCTGGATTTGGTCGGTCTATTTCTGAAGTTGGTGCAATTATTATTGTTGGTGGAAATATAGATCACCTCACCAGGGTAATGACTACCGCAATTGCATTAGAGACCTCAAAGGGGAATTTATCTTTGGCAATGGGGCTAGGCATAATTCTCTTGTTAATTGCTGTTTTTGTAAATGTAGCCATGATATTTACAAAGAACAAATTCCTTAATCCGTCTAATCAGGATTTATGATGTTTAAAAAAAATCCCAATATAAAGATTAGCAATATTTCCTATTCCATAGATGGGAAATGCCTACTTAAAAAAACGAGCTTAGATGTATCGGGCAATGGAATAACTGTCATCCTTGGAGCCAATGGTGCTGGAAAAACTATTTTTCTAAAGTTACTGTCTGGTTTAATAAATCCAGATAATGGGGAAATTAAAACCCGTAGCAAAGATTTTTCGTTTAGTAACAGCGCCATGGTTTTTCAGGAGCCGATAATTTTAAGGCGTTCGGTGCTTAGTAATATTCTTTTCGTCATAGATAAAATTCAATCACAAAAAAAAATAATGGCTTCAGAGTTAATTGATACACTTGGACTTTCTGGAAAGGACAATCAAAGCGCTCAAACTTTATCAGCTGGAGAAAAGCAGCGCCTCTCCTTAGCTCGTGCTCTTATTACCCAGCCGAAGATTTTGCTATTAGATGAACCAACCGCCAATATAGAACCTACTTCTACCATTTATATAGAAAAGGTTTTGGAAAGAAAAAGTTCAACAGGAACTAAAATATTTTTTGTTACTCATGATATTAATCAAGCCAAAAGACTTGCAAATGACATTATTTATTTAGAAAACGGTAAAGTAATGGAATACACGAAAAGTTCTATTTTTTTTAAAAACCCAACGACCCTTAGTGGAAAAAAATACATCTCAGGTATAATTAGTGATGTTAAAAATAATAACTAAGCTTTTAACCCTAATCGTTATTGTAATCGTCTTTTCTCCTCCTACTTTTGCTAAGAGTATTCTTGTTCAATCATCTACATCTTTAAAAAACTCTGGTTTTTACAAACATATAATACCAGCAATAAAAGGTGAACTAGGAATCGATTTGCATGTGGTCGCTGTGGGCACCGGACAGGCAGTTAAAAATGCTCTCAATTGCGATGCGGATCTACTTATTACTCATGCAAAAGAGGCTGAATTAGGTTTTTTAAAGACAGGCTTCGGCTTAAAAAGATTGGAATTAATGTATAGTCATTGGCTGATCATAGGACCAGAAAAAACGGCAAAATCTTTAACTATTAAAAATGATATTTCTGATGCTTTTCATTTAATTTTTAATAGTAAATACAAATTTGTCTCAAGAGGTGACAACTCAGGAACCCACATGAGAGAAATTAAATTATGGCAAGAAGCAGGTTTAAACCCTAAAACATTTTCTACAAACTGGTACCTAGAGGTTGGTTCAGGCCAAGGAGCAACTCTCAACTCCTCGATACAATTAGAGGCTTTCACTCTCACGGACTCTGCAACTTGGTTTTCCTTCAAGAATAAAGGCAATGCGGAGGTAGCGTATAAAGATGAAAAAAACTTTAACATCTATTCTCTTACAACGATTAATTCAAAAAAGTGCCCCAACGTTAAAATAAAGGATACTGAAAAAGTAGTTGATTTTCTAACTTCTATAAAAGGGAAAGCATTAATCTCAGACTTTTCTATAAATGGGTATCCAGTATTTTTTCCTCTCTAGCCTTTTATAGAATTAATTAGATTGGGCTATTCCTATGGAGACCTACTTTCTCCTCTATCAATTTTGCAAAAGCAAGCAAACGATCTTCTTGCCTCGGTTTACCCAAAATCTGAATACCTACCGGCAACCCATCACTGGAGAACCCGATGGGCAGAGATATTATCGGGCATGACGTCAAAGTTAAAGCAAATGTAATGGCAAACCAATCTATATAAGTTTTACAAGGTATTCCGTCAATCTCAGTCACAAATGGTGTCTTTATATCGAAAGGAAGGACGGAGCAAGTTGGGCAAATTAAGAAATCATAGTCTTCAAAAAAATTAACCATTTTTCTGTAGAGGTCTTGTCTAAATTTCTCCGCTGAAATTATTTGTTCATTTTTAACCTCGTAACCAACTTCTATATTTTTTACAATGTCTATAAGAATGTCATCCCTTCTTGTTTTTAAAAGATCTCCCATCATATAGGCTAATAATAGGCCTCTAAGAGTATGAAAAGAGTCTATAGCACCAGAAAAATCAGGGATGTCAGATCCTACTTCAGCACCCAATGTTTTTAGATGAGGTAAAATGTTTCTAACTGTAGACCTAACTTCTTGTTCCACAGGAACGATGCCAAGGTCTTCAGTAAATGCTACTCTAGCTGGAAGCTGGAAATTGTCTAAAGAGTCAAAAAAAGACTGACAACTATGATCAAAAGACAAAGGGTCTGTTTCACAAAACCCAGTGCCGGCATCAAGCATAAGAGCTATGTCCTTTACACATTTTGCTAGCGGTCCTTCTACCCAAAGAGGATCAAAACTGTGGTATCTTAAACCCCTTGGAACTACACCAACACTTGGTCTAAGGCCAACAACATTATTAAAGCTTGCTGGTGTTCTAAGACTTCCTCCCAAGTCATTTCCGGTAGCCAACCAGACCTGATTAGTTGCCAGCGCTACAGAAGAACCTCCAGAGGAACCACCCGCAATTTTCTCTAGGTTATATGGGTTTCGAGTAATACCGTAAACGGGATTGAATGTATGCCCTCCTGCCCACTCAGGAACATTGGACTTTGCTATGGGGATGGCTCCGTTATTGACTAAGCGCTGAACAGTAGCGTCAGATTTAGTTGGAATATTATTTGCAAAAATTTTTGAACCATATGTGGTAGGAATACCGCCTACGTCGTTATAATCCTTCACTGCTATGGGTAATCCCATTAAGCTTTTCTTGTTTTCCTTCTCCTTTTTAATATCGATTTTATCTGCTTTTTGTATTGCCTCATCATAAAAGGTCATAGGCAAAGCGTTAACATTACTATCGACATCCTCATGTCTTTTACGGGAGGCATCAATTGCCTCTTTAACGCTTATTTCTCCTGTCTTTAACAGTTCAACCATTTCATAGGCGAATTTTTCAGTCAGCTCTTCAGTCATTTATAATTTCTCTCTATTTATAACTACAAAAATTCTATTACTTTTTTTGTTTGCGATAAATTGATTTCGTCAATTATCATCCCTTTTCTATCCTTCACTATAAAAGCAACTAACTTTGCGAGATCAGAAGGCTTTATCGCATTATCTTCATCCTTTCCAGGCCTAAAGTTCTTATCTTCAAAGAAACGTCCCCTGACCATGCCTGGGTTCACGATTGTTACAGAGACGTTATTCTTTGCTGTTTCATCTCTAATAGATTGGGCAAACCCTCTGAGGGCAAACTTTGATGCAGAATAAACGGCACCTTTTTTTGACCCCTTCAATCCAGCCTCTGATCCAATATAAACTAAGCTTCCCTCATTCTTGGATTTTAACTTTGGAACAAGTAACTTTGTTACAACAATAGCCGATAACAGATTTATATTAATTAATTTTTCAATCGTAGGGAGTGACATGTTTTCAATATTATCAAACTCACCAATCCCAGCACAGTGAACCAAACCTGAGACTTCAGGATTTTCTTTTATCAATCTGCCGAATTCCTTTTCTGACTTAGTAACTTTTTCCAGATCAATTTGATAATGGATGTATTTATCACTTACGCTTTTAAGAGGTGATAATCTTCTGCCGACGCCTAAGACTTTAAATCCATCTTCCAGCAACCTTCTAGAAATAGCTTCTCCTACAGACCCTGTAGATCCAATTACAATTAGAGTTTTTATTTTTTCCTAACCTTTCTTCAACTGTAACAGTTAAAAACTTTTTTCTCGTTACAATATTTGAGTAACTCGTTTTTACAGAATGTATTCATTTCGTTTTCTAAGGCTTTATCATATGAAACTACGTTTTCACTCTTGATATCCATATGAGAAAAAACCTCCTCCTCACGGTGATACCCAAAAATTTTGTTAAAATATGCCTTAGGAAATCTTAGTGATCCCAATGAAACTGAATGAATACTTTCCTCTTTGATATCCGAATAAATTTCTTTAAATAAATTTTGGTATTTTATTCTCCAATTCTCAGAATAGATCAAGGGATCAAATCTCAATCCAATCTTCCAACCCATTACACTCAACTTTTTCATAGCTGCTATTCTTAATGAAATACTAGGAGCTTTTTTATCAAGCTTCAGAGCAGTTTCTTCAGGCATCAAACTATAAGCAATAACACAATTTGAAATTGGCTCTAATTTCTCAAAAATGCGTGTCTGCGCACTTTTGGTTCTTAGTTCTATCAGGGCATTTTCATGATCTTTAAATATAGGAATAAAATCATCAATAAAATTAGTGACGGACTCCATTGCTACCGAGTCACAGTCGTATCCAGAAAAAAAAGAGATACTTTGTCCAAAGTTTCTTTCCATTATTTCTTTTATTTCCTTTTTAAAGTCTTCGAAATTCACAAATATTAGATAATTAGCGGAAGAGTACATTCCTTGAAGAAAACAATAAGAGCAGTCATAAAGACAATTATACATGTGGGAAAAATAGAAATTCTTCTGATCACCAATACCGAATCCCTCAGGCGTCGGCAATACAAACCCTTTATGCTTTTTAGCTAAAATAAGGTTTGGTTTTATTTTTTGAACTCTGAAATTCTGGTTTTTTTTATTAAAGATTTCACCGTATCTATCAATAGAAATTTTTCTAGCATTTTTAAATTTTCGAAGTATCTGAATAGTTTTGGGACTATCTTCAATTTCTTTTTCAATGTAAATTGTCTCTATCATTTAACCCCTATTTAGCTCTTCTTCCATAAACTTTATTATTTTTGATGAAGTTTTTAAAACAGATATATTTTTTAGCAGATTTTTTGATGGCTTTCGAGCATGCCATTGATGAAGCAACTTTTTCAGGGTTACTCTTTGACTAAAGGTAAATTTTCTTACCTTGCAAATGTCTTCAAAATTCTTTGGCAACAAAATCTGATTCCTAAGATTTTCTGATAAAGAAGCCACCGTGGGCAATATTTGAAGTAATGTCGGTATTTTTTTTTCAACAAGCTTTGATATTTTATTTTTATCAATTTTTGATAAATCAGAACCAGGACCATCAGAAACGATTTTTAAGATGAGTATTAGTTCATTAGAGGAAAGTTTTGAGGTGACCTTAAAAAATGAAAAACCCTCCATATCATAAACACCCTCGGAACCAAACTCCCTTTCAGGATTATTTACCGTTACAAGTTCACTTCTATTTTCAATTTTTAAGTTTGGAATAGAATAAGGATAGAGGCTTTTACCTGAAGTATTTGAAGTAACTTTATCAATGAAAACTAATTCTCCTATGTTAAATGTTTTACTTCCTGCTATTCCAACGTTAATCCAAACAGATGTCTTATCAGCCCTACTTTTCTCAAAAAGAAGGCTGGTTGCAGCTGCGACATTAATCTGCCCCAAACCAGAAACTATTAACCAATGTTCTCTTCCTTCATCACTGTAAATTGGAAAAGGTAAATTCCCTGCAATCTTTATTAAACTTAGAGCACGAATAATAGGGTTTGCCTCTGGCATTAAAGCAATCACCCACCTAACAGAGTCTTTCTTAGGTATATTATTCATTTTTTCAGTTGATCCAGCCAATAAATCTTTTTCTCATTATAAAGGTCGAAAACTTGCTGATTTGATCTCTTTTTTGCTCCGTCAACAATTATAGATATCTTACGCATTAAAGTTTTGGCAGTCATTTCCAACTGATCCTTTTCTAATGAATTACTACCAATTAGTTTTTCTAAGGCAGATATCCTATACCTATCCATACCCCAGTTTTTTTTGGAGAGTTGATCTAAATGACCTCCAAACTTAAAGGTGAGTTTTTTATCAACGAAGTTAACCGGGTATTTTGAACAATACCTCAACCAGAAATCATAATCTTCACATACCTCTAAGCTTTCATCAAAAAATCCGATTTGGTCAAAAATTTCTTTTTTAACCAGCGAGCTACTGGGCGAAATACAACAGAGAGGCAGGCAAAATTCAAAAATAAATCCTCCTCTTTTTCGATGCTTTAATTTTTGATTTACTATTTGTTCTTTTCTGTACCAAGTCTCATCTGTGTGAGATAGAAAAACTTTGTTTTCTTCCTGGGAAATACTTTCCAATTGTAATTTCAATTTTTCATGATGCCATTGATCATCTGAGTCTAAAAAAGCAACCCAATTACCTTTAGACATTTTAATACCCAGATTTCTTGTCGCACTAACTCCTGGTATATTTTGAACAAATGTTTTTACTGAGGGATATTCATTACTAACCATTTCAAGGGTGCCATCCGAGGAGCCGTTATCGACAACAATGATTTCATGAGGACTAAAGGTCTGCTTTGAAACTGACTCTATTGCTTTCTTCAGAAAATTCTTCCTATTTAAAGTTGGGATAACCACAGAAACCTTAAACTCTTCAATCAATTTCTCTCCTAAGAAAATTTTCTTTAACATTATTCTAATTTCCTCAATTTAACCCTTAGCCGATTTGTATATTAAAATTTTTAATCTATTTCCAATATATTATAAAAATAATAAAATAAACTGTTTGCTAATTATTGTTGAGTGTAGATTTGAAGTTTTCTCTTAGACTTGAACCGATAAAGTATGGAAAATATTTTCTATTTTTACTAATAGGTTTTGTGTTAGTAACAGCCGTCTTTTCTAATAGAATTTTTTCTATTGAAAATCTAATCAGTTTAAAAGAATCTGCTAAAATTTATTACTTCTCCTACCCCTTCTTTACTAAAATAATTTTTTGTACAGTCTACATATTAAGCGTATCAGCATTTATACCAATAGCTACACTTTTAAGTATCCTTTCAGGAGTTATCTTTGGTCTATTTGAAGGAACGATACTGGCCTTATTTTCTGCCTGCTTGGGAGCTACAATTTCCCTTTTTTTTGTTAGATGTTTATTTTATCAATCTACTTTAAAATACCGGAAAAAAAGATTCCAAGAATTTTCTGATAATTTTAAAGCGTATGGCTCAACATATTTATTTGCTGTTAGAATGGTGCCTGTCTTTCCCTTTTTTTTAGTTAATATTTTTATGGCTCTAATGCCGATCAAGGTATCACAGTTTTTTTTAGTTAGCTTTTTAGGTATGGCCCCAATGACTTGTATTTTTGTATACACGGGAACAGTTTTAGAGCAAATAAATTCTTACAAAGATATTTTTACTTTAAATTTATTTGTTACGCTTAGCGTAATTGGATGCATCCCTTTAATTTTAAAACTAATATTTAATAGGAGTTTTTCTCAAAAGAAAGATGGCTAGCAACTATATAGAAAATAGTTTTTATCATATCCTAAATATGACATATTTGTGACATATGGATTTGGAAAATGTATATTAGCGAACCCGAGAAAAAAACACCGATAGTACACAAAGCGGACGTAATAGTTGTGGGATCTGGACCCGGGGGATTGTCAGCTGCGATTACAGCAGCTCGTGCCGGAGTCGATGTGTGTCTAATAGAAAGGTATGGTTGTTTCGGAGGGAATATTACTGCTGTCGGAGTGGAGGGGTTTGCATGGTACAGACATGAAAAAACAATAGAGGCGGGAGGGCTTGCCTTTGAATATGAGGAAAGAGCCAAGCAACAAGATGCTGCGGTGCCAGAGTCTCAATCTCTAAGCTATGAATTGGACAGTGAAGGCTTTAAAATAGTGGCTGATAATCTAGTAATGGAAAATGGCATCACGCCAATGCTACACAGGAGCTTCTGTGAGCCTATTATGGAAGGAAATAAAGTCATTGGGGTCATCACAGAGTCAAAAGCTGGTCGGGAAGCTATTATAGGTAAAATTGTGATTGATGCCTCAGGTGATGCAGACGTAGCGAGGCGAAGTGGAGCCAAGGCCTTCAAGGCCAATCCTGAAAATATGATAGGTGCATCAGTGATGTTTCATATGTCTGGTGTAAACAAAACTAAATTTGTTGAGGAAATAAATCGTGACCCTCAGACATACTCAGACTGGAGCGATAAAAACTGGCAAATAACAACTTCAGGTAAGGAAGACAAGATGTTCTCCCCTTTCCTTAGAAAACCTTTCGAAAGAGCAAAAGAATGTGGATTAATAGAAAATGATCTCCAGACTATAACTGGAACTTGGGGAGCAATACACGACTCAGGCGAACTAACATATTTGAATCTAGTACACTTGAATGGAATTGATGGCACAGACCCTGATAGCCTTACAGTAGGAGAAATACAAGGGCGAAAAGCTGCCATGGAGGCAATTACAGCGTTGAAAAGTTTTATGCCAGGCTGTTCAGAAGGAAAGCTCAGAAACTTTGGTATGACTATTGGGATACGTGACTCATTTAAGATTGACGCAAAATATAATCTAAAAGATGAGGACGTAAAAAACGAATGTCGTTTTGAAGACAGTATAGGAATATACCCCGAATTTATTGATGGGTACGGAATACTAATTTTACCAACCACTGGAAGGTATATGCATATTCCTTATAGGTCTTTGATACCGAATAAGATAAAAGGTCTCTTAGTAGCCGGTAGAGCTATTGGAGGAAGTAGTATTGCACACGCAGCAACAAGAAATATGTCTTGCTGTACTGTAAGTGGTCAGGGTGCGGGAGCGGCTGCAGCGGAAGCAATAAAGAATAAAGTTAACTTGGAAGAATTAAATATTGAAAATGTGCAGACGGAGTTAAAAAAACAAGACGTGAGAGTTTTTTGATTATGGGAGAAAATAATTAGCCAAAAAAACAAACATTTAAATAATTTATTTGAGGTTGAAGAGATAGAAGACTTACCGATCGTGATGTCAGATGGTGTGCGCTTGTCTGCAAGAGTTTGGAAGCCTCTCAATGATCAAGACCTTAAATTTCCAACGATTCTCGAGTATATCCCCTATCGAAAGAGGGATGGAACTCAAGTTCGAGATGCCCTTACACACCCCTATCTTTCTCAAAGAGGGTATGTATGCTTAAGGGTTGATATGCGGGGCAATGGAGACAGTGAAGGACTGCTTTTTGATGAATATACTGAACTCGAACTTCAAGATGCAGAAGAAGTTATAAGTTGGGCTAGTAAACAACCTTGGAGCAATGGAAAGGTTGGGATGATGGGAATTAGTTGGGGAGGTTTTAACAGCTTGCAAGTAGCGGCAAGAAATCCAAAAGCATTGAAGGCAATAATTACCCTATGCTCTACAGTTGATAGATACGCTGATGATATTCATTACAAGGGTGGTTGCTTATTAAATGAGAACCTTGGCTGGGGAGCAACCATGCTTTCCTTTTCCTCAAGACCCCCAGACCCAAGTATTGTTGGCAAAAAATGGAGGAAGTTATGGTTGGAACGACTAAACGCACAACCTCATCTTTCTCCCTTATGGCTCAGGCACCAAACCAGAGATGAATATTGGAAGCATGGCTCGGTTTGTGAAGATTATTCAAAGGTAAAGGCAGCAGTTTTAGCAATAGGTGGCTGGGGAGATGCCTACAAAAATGCTGTACCTGCCTTAGTTGAAAATGTTGGAGCTAAGGGAATCATTGGGCCATGGATACACAAATATCCTCATTTCGCAGTCCCTGGACCCCAAATAGGCTTCTTACAAGAAGCATTAAGATGGTGGGATAGGTGGTTGAAAGATATAAATAACGGTGCAGAAGACGATCCAGATTATAGAGTTTATGTTATGGAGGGAGAACCCCCTGAAACAAACTATAATTACAGAAAGGGACGCTGGATTAAAGAATCTAATTGGCCAAGTATTAATATTTTAACCCGGAATTATCATTTCTGTAATAACCGAAAGTTGGAAGGAAAAAAGGAACGTCAAAATTACCCAATAGGTTATATTGACACTCCCCAGCATTGTGGATCGAAAGGAGGAGAATACTGTGCCATTTGGCTAGGGCCTGAACTTCCAGGCGATCAGAGAATAGATGATGCTTTATCCCTAAACTTTGAAACAGACCCCTTTAATTTGAAAGAGGACATCGTGGGGTCTCCAGAGATATCTATAGTCCTTAGTGCTGACTCCCCCAATAGCCAATTAGCAGTTAGGTTATGCGATATTTTTCCTAATGGGGAATCTTATAGAATAACCTACGGGATCTTAAATCTTAAGTTTAGAAATGGCTTTGAGAAACCTCAGGATCTTCCAATAAACGAAAAAATAAAGGTTACAATTAAACTAGACCATATTGCTTACAAAATCCCAAAAGGAAATAAATTAAGAGTTTCCTTATCAAGCGCATATTGGCCTTTAGTATGGCCAACTAATAATCCAGCCAAACTAACTATTCATGAAGGCACTCTATCACTACCCACTAGGGAAGAAGCTCTATCAGACGAATGGAAATTTCCCTCTTCAGATAGTTCTGCTGGTTGGAAGAATAAAGAAATTAAGAAACCTTCTAACTCACGAAAAACCATTGTAGATGAGGAAACCGGTACGGTGACAATAAAGATTGAGGATGATTTTGGGGCATTTCAGGATTTATCACATGGACTAGTAATATCTAGCAAAGCTAGAGAGACATGGTCTATTAACCCAAAAGATCCCCTTTCGGCTTTTGGAAAAACACATTGGACTGAAGAACGATCAAGAGGCGACTGGTCTATTAGGACAGAGACTTTTTCGCAAATGAAATCCGACAACAAGTATTATTATTTAAAGTCGAGAATAGAAGCCTATGAAAAAGATACATTAATCTTTGAAAAAGATGGTCACGAAAAAATTGAACGTATTCTTTAATTCTGGCAGATTCTATTAATTACTTTAAGAAATTCCTTTGCCTCATTCTTAGAATTGTAATGACATATTGAGAGTCTTATACAATCGTTTAATTTTAGGGGGTTCAGTATATTTCCACAGTAGTGATCATTCTTTCTTATATGGACTCGTATATTATTTTTCCTAAGTTGTTCTACGATCAAATTAGAAGAAACTCCCTCTACATAAAAAGAAACAACTCCTTCTCTAGGATTAAGAGAATTATCACCTATTATATTTATTTTTTTTATCTCGTTAAGTCCTGGTAATTCTGAAGTACCATTAATTATTAGAGAAATAATTTCACTTTCATGAGATTTAATAGCTTTTGAGGCAGCGTTTAATTGTTCTCTTATTTTATTACTTTTAGTGAAATTACTACCTAACCATGCCATATAGTCTATTACATCTGAAAATGTTGCGTAACTTCCTGTGTCCCTTGTTCCCAGTTCCCAGTTCTCTGAGGGGCCATTTTTTAGCTGCTCCTTCTTCATATTTGATAATCTATCTGATACCCACGCAACTCCATATCCGTGTCTGGAAAACATCTTATAAGGGGATACTACATAACCATCGATATCGTATGAATCAATGTCTATTCCACCATGACTTGAATGTTGAATACCATCAACAATAATCAAGCACTCGGGAGAGGCACTTCTTATTTTTTTTACAATTGCACCTACGTCCAACGACATACCTGTTACTGGTGAAGTGTGTACGATAGAAGCAACTCTCAAATCAGGAGTAATTTTTACTGTGTATTGCTCAATATCAACAGTTCCCGTTTTATTATTATGGTCTACCAAAACATGTGGTCTATCAGTAAAATTGGCCCACTTTTCCATTGCACTCATTGAAGCAGGATGCTCCAAAGTTGAGCTTATCATTTTTCCTTTTTTTTCTGCGCCTAATGAAGCCGTTCGAATTAATCTAAATAATAGTTCAGTACCACTCTCTCCAACAAAGACTTTCCCTCTGGATGCATTAAAAAATAGACGCATCTTTTTCTTTGCGTTTTCTATAGCTTCCATAAGTGCTCTCGATGCATCATTATCTCTCCCCTGATTGTCAGGATATGAAGCATATAAAGCAGATGTCTCCACAACAGATTTGAGGCGCAAGGAGCCTCCCGCATTCTCAAAGAAGATTCGTCTTCCCTCAAAAGGGCACTCTTCTACATGCATAAATTTTTCTCTTATTGATTCAATTAACCCTTGCTGTTGCTCAATCATTGTACTTTGATAACCTATTTTCTTGCGTGCAAATTGCACTAATAGTCAGCTATTTACAACTTTTTCTAAATTTGGCCAAATGAAATTTATTTTGCTAATTCTTGAACAAAGTTGCTAAAAAATTTCTTAGCCAACTTCTTTGCTGTACTTTGAATAAGTCTTGATCCAAGTTGAGCAATTTTCCCCTTAACTTCTGCTTTAACTTGATAAGATAAAACAGTCCCCTCTCCACTCGACATTTTAGATAATGACACTTTGGCCGATCCGCTAGCGGCTCCAGCTATACCGCCAGTTCCAGATCCAGAAATAGTATAACCATTGGGTGGGTCGAGTTCACTCAGAGTAACCTTACCTTTAAACCGAGTAGACATTGGTCCAATTTTCAATTTAACCTCGGCGCTTAATTCGTTGTCACCAATTCTATCTAGCTTCTCACACCCCGGAATTGAATTCTTAAGAAAATCCTCGTCGTTTAGCGCTTGCCAAACAGCCTCAATTGGCAAGGGTAACTCGTAGCTCTCCTTGATTTCCATTTAAGCTTGTCCTATCTCTTTACAAAATACGGATTATTATAAGAACGACTTAATTTAGCTCAGATAGTTATGAAGATACAGCACGTTTGGTCATCTCACCAATTAAGTTAGCCCGATAATCTGCTGAGGCATGAATATCACTCATCAACCCATTTGCCGAAACCTCAACACCACTAACCGCGTCTTCATTAAAATTAGATGATAACGCATTCTCCAAATCGCTATGCCGAAACACGCCTTCCTCTCCTGCTCCTGTGACCGCTACACGAACTCCATCAGAGAATTTAGCAACAAAAACACCTACCATCGCATATCTAGAAGCCGGATTTGGAAACTTCATGTAA
>Ga0115011_10001972_pt1 | contig 14430 bp, 6 predicted proteins | sample TroAtlMetagenome_2_FD_88705 | JGI IMG/M metagenome (GOLD analysis project Ga0115011, IMG submission 88705) | Marine eukaryotic phytoplankton communities from Atlantic Ocean - Tropical Atlantic ANT8 Metagenome | ecosystem: Environmental > Aquatic > Marine > Oceanic | place: Tropical Atlantic...
AGGCAGGGTTCGCCCCGCACGTGCCGTTAACGCAGGGCGAGGGTTCGCACATGCCTATTTCAAAAGATCCTATCCCCACGGCGGTCTCGCCGCAGGTTTTGACGTCTCCTGTGGTGACGCTTTCTGTGTTAGCGGTGTCCCACCCGTTATTCCACTGTGAAAGTTCTAAACCGTTATTTCTTGTTTGTTTGCATTGTGGCTCACCGTTTTTGCACACGATACCCCATGCATTCGGGGCGTCTGCGATATCTACGACGATAAGATCCGCGCCGTCCATGTCTGCGGTGTCCACGGTGCAGCAGAACACTTTGTCGCCGCTGCAATCGTCCTGGTCGCCTGCGTTATCGTCGGCGCCGATGCGCCTGACATCCTGGAGGGCTTTTCCGAATTTCTTGGTGAGATCCTGTCCCGATTCTTTGTGAAGATCTTCTTTGGAAATAGTGAAAACGGCGTCTCTCATTTTTTGTTTGAGAGTTTTCCCTTGATCTTGCAACCACTGCTTTTTGGTTTTTTGGGCAGGTTTTGCCGCCCACGCGTTTTGAACTTTGAGTTTGGCGATGCGTTTGATCTCTGATCTGGCATCCGCCGAACCTTGGGCGTGATTTCCTCTGATTTTGACACACACGCCGTTTGCTTTGGTGTAATCTTGGTGGCAGTTGCATTCGAATCCTCCCGCGGTGTTGACACAATCTGCGTTTGCACCACAGTCTGCCTGCAGACACTGGTCTACCGCGTCGCACCTATCTCCTATGAACCCCGAGTACGAACAGGGAGCCGCGCAGGTGAGTTCCGACGACACGGTTTCGCATCGTCCGTTGGGATCGTACACACCGTCTGTGGTTTTGCAGGAAAAGGTGGTAATGCTGGCGTCGTCTGTGCTGTCATGGCAGATGCCGTTGGCACAGGGCGAATCCGCACAGGTCAGAGTCGCCGGATCTTTTTTGGAACAGGTGACCTTGATCCTGGCGTCACACGTTTCCGATCTAAAGTACCTTGTGGTGTCCCAAGCGGAAAGGGTCGCGGCTCCTATGACCCTTTGGCTGTCCGCGGCTAGGACCCCGTGCAGAGCTAACCCTAAAAAGGATCCGCACTCTGAATCAGCTTCTCTTATGTCGTGTGTCCCTGTCCATTTGAGAAGCACGTCCCCGTCGTCCGGGCAGAGATTGAGATCTAGAATGCCGTAATCCTGTGCACACGGAGCACCCCTGCCGTAGGGAATACCGCATTCGTCCGCGCAGGAGGACCCGTCACCGTCGCACACGCCGCAAGCATCATCCTCCACCCCGCTGTTGATAACACCATCACAGCCTTTGCACGTCGAATCGTCACCGTTGCACACGCCACAGGCGTCCTCCACCAACCCGCTGTTGGCAACCCCGTCACATCCTGCGCAGGAGGAATCGTCACCACCGCACACACCACAGGCGTCATCCTCCACACCGCTGTTGATAACACCATCACAGCCTGTGCACGTTGAATCGTCGCCATTGCACACGCCGCAAGCATCGTCTACCAATCCGCTGTTGGCAACCCCGTCACATCCTGCGCAGGAGGAATCGTCACCGCCGAGGACACCACACGCGTCCGGAGTTTCACACACGCTTGCACCAGCGAGAGAGGATTTACCCAGGGGGCACGTCTGGCATCTTAAGCCTCCGTCGTTGTATTCACCCGTTGGGCATGTTGTGCACACGCTGTTTACGTACCCCTCTCCCGCGGCACACGCGCATCTCTCCTGACCGTCTGTCGTGCACGTATCGGTTGCCGGTGTGCCGTCACTGCACGTGCAAGTGCAGGTTTCCTGAATGTAGACATAATTATTTCCTTGAATACGAAATGACGTTGTTCCACGTTTATCATACCATGAACCACATAATATTTTATTTGTCATGCCGGCGGCGCCACTGAACATATTCTCAAAAGTATCCGAACCGCTATCTTTGACACTGGTAATATCCCAATCTCCAAGGGCTTGGTTAAAGCGGTATGTGTCATCAAACATGTCTTTCATGTTGGTGACACTACTGGTGTCCCAATCTCCAATCGGTGCATTAAAATAAGAAGCCGCCTGAAACATACTTTTCATATCGGTCACCATGCTCGTGTCCCAACCACCGATAGCTCCCCTGAAAGCAAATGCCGATCTGAACATTTCGTACGCGTTTTTCAACTTGCTCGTGTCCCATCCGCCTATATTTTGATTGAATTTATAAGCTGAAAGAAACATTCTACGCATTGTGGTCACGCTGCTTACGTCCCAATCGCCGATGTTTTCGTTAAAATTTCTCTTGTTTTTAAAAATTTCAGACATATCAGTCACCTTGCTCGTGTCCCATGTGTTGATGTCGCCGTAGGTCCCCGAGCCCTGTCCAGCGGGCACCTGAGCGGGCAGGGCGTCGCAATTCCAAGCACTGTTTATTGATGGAGCACAAGTGTCTATCGCGGCTTCAAGTTGCGCTTTGTTGTTTGGCACAAACACGGCAGACGCTATAGGAAGAAAAAGGATCCACCACATTTGAAAGGTATACGGCATATTTATAGTAACTTTCTGTCGTTTCTCCCGTCTAAGCATTTGTCGAGTGTTTTGAGTTTGGTTTGAATTTTGCGAAACATGTGCGCATCTAACGTGCCGCCGGCGAGGACGTACGTCACGCTGACTTTTTCTTTCTGTCCGATCCGGTGCGCCCTATCCTCCGCCTGCAGCATCACGCCCGGCACAAAGTACATTTCCATCATAATCACCGTGGTGGCGCGCGTGAGCGTCACCCCCGTGCCGGCGGCGAGCATAGAAAGCACGGCGTAATCCTTTTCGCCGTCTTGGAACTGTCGAACGAGTTCGTGGCGCTGATCCTGCGGCGTGCTTCCGTCGATCCGGATGCAGTCCAACACGCTCGCGCACGCGTCGCCCAGCACTTTGTGGTACACGAACACGAGTGTTTTTTTAGGCAAATCCACGCAAATGCTCTTCGCCACGTCGATTTTGGCTTCTGCCGTCATTAGAAACAGCTCGCTCACCAAAGCTTTGCGCTCGAACACCAGTTCGTGCGTCTCCTCGATCAGGCACAAACGGTTAATCTCTTTCCAGCGGGCGAATTTAGGCGCCATTTTCTTCGTTTTCACCTTCACGTCAAGCGTGCCGCGAATTTTCGGAGGCAGTGTCAACACGTCGCGTTTCAAACGTCTCACCATCACGGATTTCAACCAGTATGCCAATTCCTCCTTGTTGGACGCCCCCGACACGTCCATGAACCCCAAGGGTGACATTTTCGCCGCGCAGTAGCGGTGCACCCACTCCGTGTACGTGCCGCATTTTCGCAACATAGACACTTGGCTGTACAGTTCCATAGGACAGTTCGGCGCGGGGGTGCCGCTCAGAAAAACTTTGTGCTTCGCGCGAATGCGTCGAATGGCTTTGGTGCACTTGGCGCTTTTGTTTTTCACGTAATGCGACTCGTCGAGAATCAACACGTCGATGTGACCAAGATCCCGTCGAAACGTCAAACTGTAAGACACGACAATGTTGCCGGGCGGCACCGTTTTTTTCACCGGTGTGAGGTTCACGCCCCAAAACGCCCCCTCGTGTTCCCAGTTCTGTGTCAGATAACTCGGACACACCACGCACACCCTGCCGCCCCAGTGTTTCGCCAAGCAAAGCGCCTGCGCGGTCTTACCCACTCCCATTTCGTCGGCGATCATTCCTGAGCCCCAATCGGCGATCTGCTGAACTCCCTCGACTTGGTGCTCGTACAACCGGGGGTCCATGTCGACGTCTGTCTTCTCGTATGTCGTATCCGCAATGACGAAAGCTGGAGGCATCTGTACCTCGAGTCCTTTTTTACGGGCAAGGGCGCACACGTGCGCGCTGGCAGTGATAGGAAATTCGTATTTTTTTTTAGATATTTTAAATTCTGACTCAAAATCCACATGGGATACAGCTGACAGGGTATGTTTTGAAATTCTCTGCACCCGGAAAGTGTGCACCTTCCTGCGTTTGTACATTTTTGTGACCTATTCATATTGACGTTTTTCCGTATAAATAATGATTTTGTGGCTACTTTTTTATGTGGTATTGGCTTGGGTGGTGCACACCGCGCGCATGCGCTTGCTGCGGCTTCTGAAACACGATCCACCCCGTGTGGAAGAAGCTATTGAGATGTTGACTCTGGTGTGACCGCGCACCAGTTGGTTTTTTTCATGTAGGCTTTGACCCAGGTTTCCATGTCGCGGACGGCTTTGAAATAAGTTACACGATCTTCCGAGATATTCCCGAGCGCGCGCATGACCGCAAGAATCCGTGTGCGCAGAGGTTCAAGGGACGGCAGGCTTTGGCTTTTGAAATCAACTTCTATCACGGGATCCCATACCACGCCCTCGCGCCGCAACTGCAGATACGCCGTGAGAGGGTTACGCTCCGCGCACGTGCCGTATATTTTTCGCGCCGCGTCGCGGATGCGCTGGTTACCTTGCGGGGTGTAAAGATCATACGCAGTGGAGGGAAGCATGATTTGACTTTTTGAAAACTTTTTTGAAAACTCTTGGGGTTTCTGTTATTGTTACCCTTTTGTCACGCTAAAAACATATACATATACTTTACAGTACCAACAGTGCCTCGCAAATATCTGTATTTTGCCACGTACGCACCACCACACAATGTCTCACCCAGCGGGCACGGGTACGACGGAGACAGGTGGTGCGGCGGGGGCACCCGCAGGTGGGGCACCCGCAGGGGGGGCACCCGCAGGGGCACCCATAGGCACGGGCGCTCCAGTGGGAGGCGGGGCGGACGCGGGGGGCGCGGCGGGGGCGGCGGGCACGGTGGGGGACGAGGTGCGTCTTCTGTTCGACTTGCCGGCTTTTCTCCATCCCGACAAGGACACCTGGCGCGGGGGGTAGGCGGGTGGGCGGGTGGCGCCCATATATACGGGGGCACGGGGCACGCACAGGCGGGTTCCGTGCACAGGCACGCACAGGCGAGGAGGCGGGGGCACGCACAGGCGGGTCCCATGCAGGCGCGCACAGGCACACGACATTTAGCGCGACAGTCCCGACATTTTTAGTTTTCACACATTTCACAGGGCACCCCCCAGGCGGGGCGCTACCATTTTAGTTTTAGCCACACAGGGTACGCACAGGCGGGCACGCACAGGCGGGCACGCACAGGCGGGCAACCCCACAATAACACACAGGCGGACACCAAAACCCCATTGGGCAACCCCACAGGGGGGGACCAGGAGGGGGACCAGGAGGGGGGCACATTTTAGTTTTTAGACTTTTTACACATTTTTACACATTTTTACACCGAAAAAAGATTCTTTATATTTTGATTCTTTTCATCCCCGAGGACGTACACGCGTTTATGCCTCTGTAGGCATAAGCGCACGAACACAGGCAGGTTCACGAAACGATGCGCGTTCTCTATGATAATCGTATCGTATGGGCGATAATTATTCAGCATAAGATCACTCGTGATCCGCAGCGTCCTGCCCAGTTTTACAACTTTCCTATTTATGAAGAGCATCGTGTTTATGTACTCCATTTTGTTATTATTTCCGTATAAACGACTGATATATGTAAGTTTTTGTGGGACCTAACTCTTCCGGTGTACCCCAATGTACTTGAGAAACTTTTTCTTGGTCCACCTGCTAGCCTTACTCTCGTTGGGGTTCTTCTTTGCACAATCTGTGGCATTGAGGCACAGGATCACCCACCGGAGGTTACCATTGACGTGCCCAAGCTTGGGGTCAATCGCGTCGAGACTGGGTTGAAAAAACGAATCGGCGGACCCCCGATGCCCGTCCATCGGAATGTTGGAGATGGCGCACCGCCCACCCTGGGCTCTAAGAAGTTGCAGCCCGTGGTGAAAGAACTCCCCGACGCTGTCGAACTGGGCTTGGGTTTTCTTGTCACGTTGGTACGCCCGCATGCACGATTTATAGACCACATTGTCTTTCGCCTTGTCCTTGGGTTTCGATTCCCTCGTCATAATGGTGTCGAGGTCTACGGACATGCCTCTCCGGCGCTTAAATTCTGCCACGGTGCTCTCACCGTAGGTGCCTACGAGACTATGTTTAGTTTCACGGTGTTCCGCACGGTTGTTTACACCCAGAATGACGAACGAGATGTTGCTTAGCCCGTTATCGACGAAATGGGGCAAATTGTTATTTTTCCTATCTAGGCTTAGCTGGTAAATGTGGTAGCATTGAAGACGGGGTTTCACATGCCCGCCGGCGTCATCGCCTGACATGGAGCGCCACCGCAGATAAACATCGCAGGCGATCTTGTGTTTCACACGTGGTCCCGGCATTTCGGAGATCCTCCCTGCTTCGAGATCCGCTCGGAGATGATTATGCACCTTCATTTTCACATGAGCGAACCTCTCCCTATCCTCCGGGAAGGGACACGGAAAATACGCTCGTATGGGTGTCGCTTCTTCATGTCTACGCTTGTGTTTTGGCATATAATCCGGGTGTATCATTTTAGCACAGACGGGACATGGTTTTTTGGGGGTCCAATGGCGTTTGAGACTCTTTTTCGACGCATACGTTTTGTCACATCCTTCGACGCCACATCTGCCACCACACACGTGTTCCCGTTTCCTTTTAGGCATCTCTTGACCACCATGGTATCGGGAAATATCCGTATAAACGAGCACACTATAAAGTCGACGTGTTGATCACAAAATGTCTTGTACGGTAGGGCACCTCACACCTTTGCGGTTCAATATGTATGGCTTTGACTATAACTGTATTGGTCAGTATATGATCGTGCAACGATTGGCAGCTCAAATGCGCCCTTTTTTACATATTTTTGATCTTCGACCAGATCAGTTGCCTGAAATTACCTTCGTAGACCAAGATGTCCTTGTCGAGTGCTTACGCACTCTCCCCGAACTTGAAGATTTTATTTTCGATACACCTATGTACGCAGACACGAACCCCGTGCTGGGGTCCGGGACGACGGCTCAAGAGCTCAAGTACGGTGCACAGTCGATCGGACAGAACCTCTTTGGTAAAGCAATGGGGCGTATGGTTCGCGAGCGCCGTCTTAAATGACGATCTCGTCAATCTCTGGCAGTTCAGGAAGGGGACGCGCCTGAGGAATTTGAAGACTGTTAAAGATCTGGATTAAATCCCGCCGGCGCATACCCCACCTGGTTTCGAGCGCGCAGAAAAAAAGGTGTAGAAACATAATCGCGACGCAAATGAAAATCACGATTTCCCACATTCTTATGTATGAAGGTAAAGTATATACCTAAGTATGATGAGCAACGTCAGTGCAAAGTAATCTCCACACCATGCACGGCAACATCCACAGCGATACATTCCTCGCGCGTGCATCTCGAAGAGGCAGCCTGGGCAGATTTTCGCTCTGCACGGGCACGGGGAGCAAAAAGAGGTGTCGGCGAAACAGATATAGCAGTGGATTGAATAGTGATTCTTTATTATTTATATTACCTGTACGAGTAAAAATGCGAACATGGACCGTGGCGATCGTTTTTGTCGCGATTTTGTTTTATTTTTTAAGTAAACAGTTTGATTCGCTCTTGAATCCGTGTGGGCTTGGCGTGTACCGTGACGGAGATTGCGACTGCACGGGCACACCTTACACGGGTGAACAGTGCGAAATAGAAAACTGTGGACACGGCGAAATGGTCTCTACACTTTGGAACAATGATCTGATCACTACAAAAATTCCCGGGTCCACCCGCGGGTGCGCATGCAAACAGAAATGGTGGGGCTACGGGTGTGGCGAATGCACGGCGCGCGGACGGTGTTACGGGGACTGTCTTGAAAATTATTACGGTGCCGATTGCTCTGTGTTGTGCGTCGAGTCCGAAGATGGTACAAATTTAGAGATTGGACATGTTCATGAATCACTGGGCGGTACGTTTTTATGGCACGTGCCTGAGCGTGGGGTGTGTGGCGAAACCGTGGAGTGTTTGCCTGGTTTTGTGGGTGAGCACTGCCAACACGTTTGCCCCGACTGTAATAACGGTATTTGCGTGGACCCGGGCGTGTGCGCGTGTTTGGATGGATTTGCTGGCGAGTTCTGCGAACGGGAATGTCCCGGACGGTGCTCGTATCCTAACGGGTTGTGCCGAATTGTGGACGACGAACCCACGTGTTTTTGCGATATTGGATACGCATTGTCTGATTGCAGTCTCCCGTGTTGTATTAGCGAGACGGGGGAGTGTGACCAGACGACGGGCGAATGTGTTTGCGAAGAGGGATATTCTGGACCATCGTGTAATTGTCACCCTGACTTTACGTGCGGAGGCAGAGGGACGTGCGTGAACGGCACGTGCGCGTGTGGGACAGAAGAGGTGGCATTTGAGTCAGCAGACATGGCTGGAATTTGCACCGGTATCAATTCGGGTTCGACGAATCTTGGTGGTAGTAAAACCAAGGAGGAGTGCGCGCAAGCCTGCCGTGATTTTCTTGGTTTCGCGTGGAAAGCCTTTGGATCTGGTTGTTTCTGCAGTCCGGACGATCCGGCAACGTGCACGCCACAAGCTTCGACGTGGACCATGTATGCATTTGAGCCTGTAAGGTTTTCCGGTGAGTTTTGTGAAAAGTGTTCTGACGATTGGGTGGGTTCTCGGTGCCATATTCCTCGTGTGGATTGCAATAATGGCACGTTTGTACCGTTGAGCACGTCCCAGACATTTGAGAAATGGGGATGTGTTTGTGATTTTGGGTTTGCCGGGGAAACGTGCGACGAGTGTTTTGAGTCCGCGTACCCTAAGCAGACGACAGCAAACGCTGAAAGGTGCACGTTTATTATTGACGATTGTCACCCTGGCTCTGTGTTACCTCAATTTGACGGCACCGGGACGCTATGCCAATGTCCTCATAATTTCGCGGTATCAGAAGATTGCCAGGCTTGTAGTTCAGAATGGACCAATTACCCTTTGTGTGACGTACCGTGCGGGACGGCGTGCACGAGCAGCGGTGGTACATGCACGGCGACAGCGTGTGATTGTGGAGATCGTTATTTTGACGGTACGCAATGTGTGGATTGCGCGGGTACGTCCTCGTGTTCTGGTCATGGCAAATGCATTGGCACGAAATGCCGTTGTGACACCGGGTGGTATGGCGATACGTGTGAGCATACCGGACCGTCGTCTGATCGCGGTGTGTGTTCTGACGCGGGCAGTGTGCGCGTGAAGGATCTGGAGACACCTTGTGTTTCAGACGACGATTGTGATTCGTTTTGTTATAAACCAGACGTTCCCGACGTGCACGTGGACGGTTGTTGTGTGAGCGAGGACGGCGCGTGCACAAAATCCGGTATGTTTCAGTCCCCGTGTTCTAATCCGACGGAGGACATTTGTTTGTACGCGTTGGAGGGTGAGGTGAACGTGTACGATTGGTGCACGTCAAAATCACTGGGATGCACGTCTAACGGTGTGTGCAGTGACCCTGTGTTGTGCGCGGACATGTGCGAGCAGCGTGATCGTTCAGTGTGGGTGGCACGATGGGAGTCTGAGCACATGGAAAGGTTGTTTTCCGAACCTTGGCGTTTTCCTATTCCTTTTGACGATCCTTATGATTGGCGCGATGATTACGAGAACGCGGACGCGGCTGACATATGTGCGACGGAGACGTACGACGCGTGCCGTGATTTGCTGGTGCCTGACGCGGAGTTTAACGTCACGCACGCGATATTTTCTTCGTCGTTTGAGGGCGTGGGATGCAGCCCGTTGGGTTCTGGCACGGTGTGTTCCATGCCTTCGTACGATTGCCCTATGATTTGGTACGCTGAGCGTGATTTGGGCGAGAAGGGATCCTATGTGTTTCAGCCCGACGTGTACGCGGATTCGTACCACGTGGAATCTGAGCGCGCGGAGGCGTTTGTGGAAATGACGGACGGCAAGGTGACGAGCGTGCAGGTGATTGGACGTGGACCCATCGAGGTGGTGTTGTACAACGCGTCTACGTACATGTGCGACGAGTTTGTGAAGCGTGCGGCTTCGTCTTGGAGTGCGTGTGAAAACATTACGATTAAGGAGATGACGTACGACTGGGACGCACTGTGTTTGAAACGGAGTCAGTTGAATCTCCCGCGTTATGAATTTTCCACGGACGGGTCATGTAAAGATTATGTGCACGTATTTGTGGAAACGATAGAGGAGTGTGCATCTGCTTGTCACGGGCGATACTTTTCATTTGGTGATTCTAGTTCGTGTTTGTGTTGCACGGACGGAGAAACAGTGCCTTTATCGGTCGGGTACGAGGAAATCGTGCATCCCGATCCCACGAAAGGGTATCACTGCAGTTACGGTCCTGGTGGCGTCACGGACCTCACGGGTGTGGATCTTGCCGCGGGAGTATGGGCACCTTTTCTGACCCCCGGCGACCCGCTGTACAACGAAGACCGCGTGCAGGAGTGCGCTGGACGATGCGCTTCTGAACACCCGAACGTAACTGCGTTTTACATCCGGGAGGATGGTGATTATGCGACCAATGGTGGCTGCAGATGCGCAACGCACTGTGACACCCCCACCGAGGTTGGACCCACCTGGAGTGCATATCATATTACGTTGCCTACGCATAAATCTTACTCTCTCGTGGAAGAAGATGCTTACTGTGAAGTGGGCACAAGCCTTTCTGACGGTGCTTTCCCCGCGTGGCTTGCACCGGGTGATCCTCTGTATTCCGAAGACAAGGCGGAGGAGTGCATGAATCGCTGTCTTGCAGAGTATCCCAATGCCCTTGGTTTTTACCTTCGCACGGGTGGAACCTACGATCGCCAGTGTAAATGCGCCATGACGTGCGATAATCCTGTAGCCAATGCCCAGTACGACGCGTACAAGATCGAAACGCACGCACCTTTTGTGAGAACAGGTGAAAGCACCGGCGTGCATGACCAGTGGAACGTAACGATTACCACTGCCGAGCAGTCCAGCGATTACTTTGAGACAGCACACGAGACGTTTGGTGGTCTCCCTGAGCATGTGCATGATGGTGATCTGACTACTTTTTCGCACACCAAGGGAGGTCAGGGCACTGCGAATTGGCTGCAACTGAATCTAGGTACGGGGGTTAGAGACTTGTGGTTCGTTCGAATCTGGAATCGCCAAGACTGTTGCCAAGATTTACTCGACGAATTTGTCATTGAGTGGACGACGGGCAGTGAGTGGACGGCATGTGGCACGTATACTTACACCGAAGCAACCATGGAAGATTTCGCGTGCGATGTGTCGAGCGATGTGGACATTACGGCGGTGCGCATCCGGAAAACGAGCAACGCGGTCGGGCAAAATCTGCATCTCACCGAGGTGGAAATCTACCGTGGTCACATTGTAAATAAAGTGACGATTACCACTGCCGAGCAGTCCAGTGATTACTTTTCCCGCGATCCAGCTCTCGGAGGTCAGGATCCCAATTATTTCGCCGTGCACGCGGTTGACGGCGATCTGTCAACCATGTCGCACACCAAGGGAGGTCAGGGCGATGCGAATTGGCTGCAACTGAATCTGGGCACAGGGGTTCAAAATCTGGGTTACGTCCGAATCTGGAATCGCCAAGAATGTTGCCAAGATAAACTCGGCGAATTTGTCCTTGAGTGGACGACGGGCAGTGAGTGGACGGCATGTGGCACGTATACTTACACCGAAGCAACCGTGGAAGATTTCGCGTGCGATGTGTCGAGCGATGTGGACATTACAGCGGTACGCATCCGGAAAACGAGCAACGCGGTCGGGCAAAATCTGCATCTCGCCGAGGTGGAAATCTACCGTGGAAGATTTCGCGTGCGAGGTGGGTCTATTGCGGAATGTGCGGCGGTCTGCACTCCGTATGCCGGGTTCTCCTTTGAAAGTACTTCCGGTATAGGATCCTGCGTTTGCAATAATCTCGGGAATGAGTACCATTTTCTGCATTTGTCGCCTTTGTCCATGAAAACATACGAACTTAATCGATTCGACGAGACGTGTTTTTCACAGTTGTCCTGTGAACCCGGATGCGTTGATTACCAGAGAGAGTGCGTGGGATTGCCTTTGCTTTCCGAGTACCCTACACCCAAACCTTACCCGTGCAACGAATCGTGGGACGGGTTTTGCGAGACGTTTATGTCCCCAGAAACTCGCCAAGGGACGTGCGCGCGTTTGGAGTGTGACTGTGACGAAGACGCGCTGGGTACAGGCGGTCCCGCGTGTCAGTACAAATGCGGTGTGCCACTGGGTGTGGCGACGGACAGCAAACCGTGTGGCGAGGGCGCGGACCCACCGTTGGGGTCTTGTGGCGCATCGGACGACAACGCACGAGTGAGCAGTTTAACGGGAAAGTGCACGTGCTTTTTCGGCGGTGACCCTTCGAAGGGGTGCATAAATTCCTGCAGTGCTTCGCCCGAATGCGGCGAATCCTCCGGCGAGACCATTACATTTGCGTCCGAAACGTGTAATTTCCAGCACAATACAACCTCGGCGCCAGGCATGTGCACGGTGGAGTTTCCTCGGTCGCTGTGCAACCCCGTGTTCGGCGGATGCGAGGGTGCCACGCCGTACACGTTGGTGGCGCCCGGTGACCCTGGTTTGCCCGTATATTTGTTGCCCGACCACGCGCTGGCGCACCGTGTTGTTCTCATGCAGGGGTACGAGATTGACAGGTATCTGGAGTACTTTACAGACAACACCGAGGATGACCCTGTGAACAGTTGGAAGATGGGTATTGGTGATTTCACGTGTTACAAGGGGTCGCCTACGGCGCGGGTACCCGTGTCGTGCGAGCACGTGCGCGCGCTGCACCACTTTCTGCGCGGGACGACCTACAGGGTGGGCGCCCAGTTCGCCAACGTGTCTTACGGTACCATCGATCAAGTGCCGTGTTCCGGACGCGGGGCACTTATTAGCGGCACGTGTTACTGCGACTACGCCGAAACACTGGACGTCAAAAAAAGTGTCACGGGCGTTGCTTATGATTTGCCGACGTTGACGGAGACGCCGTTCCGTGGACCGGCGTGCGAGCTGCAGTGCCCTGGTTTCGACGGGTTCAGCATGGAGAGTGTTTGTTCCAATAATGGGTTTTGCGGTGATTCCAACAAGTGCATTTGTGATAAAGGCTGGACCGGTGACAAGTGCAGTCTTCGATGTGAGTCGTCGCCCGGCGATTTGGACTGCTCGGGACATGGCACGTGTGAATCCGTGGTGTACGAAGTCGACGATGTACTCGAGACGACGTTTGCCTCTGCGGAATGGCAGGCGGGGTGTGCGCGTGAACTCTACTCCTACTTGTCCAGGGACAAAGTTATTTACGTAGATGCGGAAACACAGGTGACATTTGAGCCAGCAGACATGACTGGAATTTGCGCTGGTATCACAGTAGCACCACATAATATCGGTTCCGGTAAAACCAAGGAGGAGTGCGCGAATGCCTGTGGTTCTTTTGTCCGTGGTTCTCACGGTTTCGCGTGGAAAGCCTCTGGATCTAGTTGTTTCTGCAGTCCGGACCATCCGACAACGTGCACGCCACAAGCTTCGACGTGGACGATGTACACATTCACACACGAGTTTAACGGCACGGTGTACTGGATGCACGCCGATGCGCGCGGAAATAACGTGGTGGAAACACAAGAGGAGACATTTGAGCCCACGGGCATGACTGGCATTTGCGCTGGTATCCACGTAGCACCTCATAACATTGGTGCCAGTAAAACCGAGGAGGAGTGCGCGGATGCCTGCAGTGCCCGTGGTTCTCTTGGTTTCGCGTGGAAAGCCACTGCATCTGGTTGTTTCTGCAGTCCCGATGACCCTGCAACGTGCACGCCACAAGCTTCGACGTGGACCATGTACACGTTCACACGTGAGTTTAGTAACGCGCGTCCGGCGACCACTCCAGACTACGCGCTGTACGGACAGGAGGTGCGCGGCGAGGGTGCTATGCCGTGTTTTGACCAAGTAGACGTGTTGCGCGAATCGTCACCGACGCTCTCTGTGGAATCTTCCACGGTGCAAGTGCAGGTTACGATGCAAGACGGCACCTACTCGATGCCTGTCCAAACGCTTGTTCCTGGCAACACCTACGTGTTCCGACACCCCGGGGCGCTGGGTATTTCACAGGAACCAGAGAGCACAACGACACAGGAAAATAAACTGACGATTACCTCTGCCGAGCAGTCCAGCGATTACTCCCCAGACACCATGTTAGCCCACAATGCGCATGACGGTGACCTGACTACTTTTTCACACACCAGGGGAGGTCAGGGCGATGCGAATTGGCTGCAACTGAATCTAGGTGCAGGGGTTCAAAATCTGGGTTACGTCAGAATCTGGAACCGCCAAAACTGTTGCCAAGATTTACTCGACGAATTTGTCATTGAGTGGACGACGGGCAGTGAGTGGGCGTCGTGTGGCACGTATACTTACACCGAAGCAACCGTGGAAGATTTCGAGTGCGATGTGTCGAGCGATGCGGACATTACAGCGGTGCG
>Ga0115011_10001974_pt1 | contig 14428 bp, 21 predicted proteins | sample TroAtlMetagenome_2_FD_88705 | JGI IMG/M metagenome (GOLD analysis project Ga0115011, IMG submission 88705) | Marine eukaryotic phytoplankton communities from Atlantic Ocean - Tropical Atlantic ANT8 Metagenome | ecosystem: Environmental > Aquatic > Marine > Oceanic | place: Tropical Atlantic...
GTCCAAGATAAAGGAACTCTAATTCTCCTTCCTCAGTATGGTCGGTCATTGATAAATGCCAAACCAAATGTCTTTCTGGTTCTGTACCTTGTTCATAATGCCACGAATGGTATCCTCCATGCTGTGAAACTGTGTGCCACTTTAAATTCCTCCAACTGACTTGTCTACCATCATTTAGAAACCTATATTTCTGTAGATACTCCGCTAAACATTTATCTAGGGTTTCATTTACCCATTGGATGTGTTCGATAGGATTTGATTGAGAGGACATAAAATAAACATAATCTTCCCTATGAGTTGGCACACTCGGTAAAATTCCACCATTACTAATTGTCCTTGATCTGTAAGTGGCAATACTCTCACCATTCTTTTCAAAGTGAGAAATCATTTCTGCTACTTGTTCTTTATTTAAAGCATCATCATTGTGGTAAATGAAATCCTGCCATTGTTCAATCATCCTTGCCCTGCTTCTTCTTTAATTTGCCTCTCAGTAACTAGCACCCAATCAACTCCTAACTTAATTTCACAGTCTGACCATTTCTTGATCTCCTGCAAAGATCCATCGGGGAAATAAAGCAACATTTTATCCTGCTCCACTTCCAGCTTATGACCAACTACTTTAACCTTATTCCAAAATAATCTTCTCCTCCAACGGAAAAAATACTGGTCATTGTTAGACATCGGTTAAATTAGCAAATACATCCTGACTTTTTAAATAAGTATAAATCTGAGAAGTAAGATTTGCATCTTTTGGGTTCTGAGCATCCATGCCAAAAAAACTATCCCAATCAGATGCAGTAAATGGTCGGTAAGATTCACCTTTGCCAAGTTTCCTCATTGTGTTATTTTCAATATCGTTGTACCAATACGTACCATCCTTTAATTTATAATAACGTGAGGTTGCTTGGTTTTCATGGTACTTCCAGACTGTATGTGTTGGTACTTTCAAAGCGTCTAATTCGGATTGAGAAAGAATCTCACCATCCATCTGCCTTTGAGTTTGTTCATCCGTTACTTCGGGATAAACATCGAATCTCTCGGTAGTTTCTTCAATTTGATAAATAATACAATGTAACTCGTTAGGTTCATCTGAATGTCTTAGATATTTCTTTTGATCTTCCCATTTAGAATCACTCTCAATTGTAATTTCGGCTGGTCTTTCTGTTACAAATGAATCAATCTCCGGAATGTCTGTAATTTCACTAAAAACATCAAAACTCTGAGTCGTAATTAAGTCAGACGGATATTTATTAGCATTTTGATACACAGATAGACGGAAAGTTATTTGTCTGTCTTTCTTACTGTAATCCACATTATCAATGTGAGAATATGTTCCTTCTTTTAAATATCCTCCTAAAGCCATTTCAACTCCTTCTTTTTCAAATTAAATTACTCTTATTAAATAAACTACTCTCAAGTATGTAGGTACAATACTAAAAGATGTCCCTGAACCTGTATTTCCGCAACTCATTGTGTGTGTGTGACCATAAGAGTGTGTATGATCCATACCATGAGTATGGTTCGCAGAAAAGTTTCCTGTATTACCATGATGGTGTCCACCTGTATTACTGGTACTCGCATTACCAGAACGTGTTACGATGTTATTCCAAGCATAAAAGTCATTAACTGAATAAGTATTTCTGTGAGTGTTATGACTATGACTTCCAGTATTACTTCCAGAATCGTGGGTGTGGTTTGAACTTACATTACCAGTATTTGCACTACTAGCATTGCTTGTAGTTGATCCCGACTGTGCTGTTGTCGTGACTGTATGATTGTGAGCAGGGAGATTAGCTTCAGCAAGAGTTACTGTGTTATTTGTCCCTACTCCTCCTGCATTTGCGTGTGTATTACCTTGCAAAAATCTACCATCAGTCAATTGAGGTACATTTCCAGACAAAGTTTGGTTTGCAGGGATAGTTGAACCATCGCATAACATCCAGCCTGTTTCATCTACTGCTCCAGAACTAGGAACTGTATGCGAGCCTGAAAGATTTGAAGCAAGAGCAACAATTCCCCCAATTGGTACAGATGCGACCTGCGAATCTAATTGGTCAATTGCGTGATTCATCATTGAACCCCACCTCTCAGCAGTGTCAACTGAACCGACAATAGGTTTTAAAAGATCGTAAATCGCAGTTGTGGTGTATCCTCGATTCGAGAATTCTGAACCATAACCAGATGCTCCTGATGAATAGTAGAACAAGGTATCAGTGGTCGATCCAGACGTTATAATCGTGGTCTTAGCACCTGCTTGACCAGCAGTTCCCGTTTTGGTAACTCCAGTTGTGTACTCACTCGATCCTGAGTTATCAGAAGTTGCAGAGAATTGCAGTGTATGACCAGCATTTGATGCGTGACTCTGGTCAAATACATAAGTATCTCCATCTCTAAAACATACTGATGGTGTGACAGAAGAATCAATTACAAACTTTCCAGATGCGACTGTGACTGTGTGGTTAATCGTAGACATATCAGCTAAAGGTTGGATGTTTTGCTAGAATTATGTAATTAACAACTAAAAATGGTTGCATATTATTATGTGCTCCGTCACCATCTGCTTGGTTGTTAGTTGTTGTGATGCGACCGGAAGGGTTAGTTAGAGTTGTCGAAATATTTGCTGAATTAGGAGTTGTTGTGAATGAGTGTGCATGATCCGCAATTTGAATCCCTGTCGCTTCTGGTTCAGTCGTGTGGAAATATTTATCATTAGAATTTGCATCAATACCGATATTATAGACTCCTGAATTTGTCCAATCCTTGCCAATCTCTCCAAATTGATGCGAGTGTTTTGGATCAGTAATTGCTAAAACAGCATCATTAGTTTTCCCGACTCCTGCTACTACGCTTTGATCACCAGTATGTTCGTGCGTCTGATCTGCAATTGGATGGACGTGACCTGCATCGGTGACAGGATGAGCGTGTTTCGGAATCTCTGTATTTGCGAGAGTGTGAGTTTCTGCACCTGAACCTAATGCGATTGCTCTGGTCGAGCGTTGACCATTTGGAACTGATGTTAAATTGTCTACATTATAACCAACTGGTACTCTTGAGCGTAAATCTGGAAGTTGGAAATGTGTTGAAGCATTTCCTCCATTTCCGTATGTGACTCCTATGACAGAAAATAAATCTGGATAATTACTTTGTACCAAAACAGCACCATTACAGACTAACCAAGTTCCTCCATTAGAGGTTGCAGTTGGAGCAGTGGCTTTTGGATACATTTGGATTGATCCAATCGGAAGTGCGAGAGCAAGCAACTCTGTCAATTTATCGAGTCCAGTATTGATCGTGCCACCCCACGTATTGCGGTATCCGCCAACAGTGGGTTTTTCTACTGCAAAATTAGTTGTGTTTGCCATGATTTAGTCTATTATTTGCGTTGTCCAAGTTGCGTCTGTTATCAATTGTCCGTCCCAAGCGATATATCCAGAAATATAAACAGTCGATTGTTCTGATGTAGTTTTAAAACCAGCCCATATAAAGTTTGGATAAGACTGCATTGAGGTAATAGCTTCGCTATATGTTGTTCCACCTTTGATTAATCCGCCAAATGGTTTTAAGACACCAGTTGAATTTATAAGAGCATTCGTTGATTCCCATTGTACAATTCCGAAAGTTCCAGCTACAGAGGAGTTTGATGCAACCATTCCATAAGATTGCATGACACCTTTGCCATGCGTACCTTGTCCGTAGATTGCTCCGCCAAATCCTATCCCAGTGTCCATCAGTCAAGTTGTAGCTTTATCGTTTGAGCATTAAATTTGAAGATGTCTCCATCGTTTACGACCTTTGTCGTGGATGTTGAGAAGTCCGACTTTTGGAGATTCTGGTATGCCACTAAATTGACACCTGTTAATGAGTCATAGATCCCGACCCAACCGATTATCCCCCAATCAGCAGTTGCTGTTGGGAAAGTGATAGCGGAGGTATTCTTCGCTTCAGCAGTACCACCACCAGTTATTGTGAATGCACAAACCTGTCGTGCGTATGAACCACCAGAAACCTCTGTTCCTGCCGAACTATCACTTGGAGTGGCAGTCAGTAATCCAACATACCAGTTAGTTGGTCGAGTGTAAGTTGTAGTCCCAAACACATGATTCCAAATTTTGTCTTCAAGATAGTTAGTTAATCCTGCCATGATATTTTATCCAAATGGTGTAAATGATATGGATGGCGTAGAACCAGAGAATTTGGCTTGCTCATCCGATTTTTTAATTTGTTCTAAAATCTGGTTGTATTTTCCAGCCCATAAACCTATACGTTGATCGTCCTGTAAATAAGGAGCAGAGTGCATCAACGATCCATACAAATATGCGTCTGGGTGTTCATTGAGCAACCAGTTATCTGGGTTCCCTTCTTTTGTTTCAGTATCTGCTGAAAGCGCACGTATTTTTTGATAGTACACGATTTCAATTGTGTAATCTCCATCTGGTACAGGTGCGAACTCAATTGAGTCCTGCATAACAGAATAATACAGAGGTTTACCAGTTGAGTCAGATGCTCTATGAATATCCAGATTTTGCAGATTCTTGTAAGTTAAAGGAGTAACAGGATCAGTTAATAGATCAATGTTCCTCATACCTAAAAAATCTTCAGGTAACTTAACATATTGACTATTGATTGGCGCACGTGTCCTCACTGTCATATCACGCACTCTCAAGTTCCTGTTGATGTCTGCTTCACACATCGTAATAAAGTCAGGTATCACAGAAGTCAAATCAGACCTGTTTAAGAAGTCTGCAATACTTGCTTGTAGTTCTGTGTAATTACTTAATGCCATTTAGAGTCTACCCTTCCATACCCTGAATGCCTTGTTATCGTGATTATTAGCCCATTTTTTCCAATCCTTTTTTGACCAATTCTCACGCAAACTCTGGTCTAATACGAATTGAGGTATTACAGCAGAAAGTTTCCAATCTTTTGAAGGTTGCAAGTCAGACATATCCTTTGCAATCTCAATTAGAGGTTGGACATCCTCTTTGTGTTCTATCGTAAAGGTCTTATCGTGTTGGTCGTAGGAGAAGATTTCTTCCTTCCCCTGCGACCTCGACAATAACCTTTTTTTAGAAGGTAAAAGTGCCATGAATTATGTTATGGTACAATCCGCAACGATCCCTGAAGCCTTCTCATTAGCTGAGATGAGACTGAACTCAACTAAAAGCGCACGTTTGATTGCGTCACCTGTTTTGGCTACTTCTTCCTGTTTGAAATCACGGAAATAAGCAACTTTCCAGAACTCAGGATCAAGAACGAAACAGGATTGTTCTCTGGAAATCCTTGAAGGAATGATCTTCAATTCCCCAAAGTCAGAACTATACAAATGCGCTCCACCTTGAATTGCATCTTTTGCAATCATTTGTCTTGCACTTGAACGTCCGTCAAAACCAGAGATTTTCCCTTTATTAACAGGGCCGACCATGACAGTCGTTGGATCACCACCCTGAGTGTAAACTGACTGAATCACAGTCTTCAAAAGTGCTTCTGTTAAGGCACGTTTTGTTCCTGCGTCAGTTGCAGTTGAACCAGAGTTTGCAGAAGGGTTAGCACCTGCTGGAGAACCACCACCTCTTGAAGTGTTCGTGATAAGCCATGTCTCAAGACCACCGGATTTACGAGCAGTAGAAGCGTTACCTACAGCTTTTGCTACGTTGCCTGTTAAGGCTAATTCCATGTCTTTCTTGAGTGCTTTTGAGTTGAGTGATAATTGGTATGCCATTTCTGAATCACGACCTGCGTTGTTAGACGCTTGCTGAGAACCAGAAACTATGACAGTCTTTCGTGCGATTTGGGTATAGTTCCCAAGTCTTACTGTAGGTGTCACAGCAGTATAAGCATAGTCATCTCCGTCCAGATGAGCATTACTTGCTGGACTGGCGAGAGTATCAGTCTGCCACTCCACTAAAGTATTTGTTGCTTTCGCTTTACCAATCATTGACATGAATGGTGTATCACTTGGCGCAATATTATAAATTGTATTAGACAAATCTTCCCTGCGCCCAATGGCTTGATATGTCTGATAAGTATTGGCGACTATAGCCATAAGTCCCTCTTATTATTAAGGATTATTGAAAATCATGAACGAATCATGTTATAAAAAACTGCCTGTGCATCTTCAATGCGACCAGACTTGCGTAATCTTTCCGATGCCTTCTTAGATTTCGCACTACTGGGATTTATTGACTGCGAACCTGCTTTCATACTTGAACGATGTACTGGTTTCAAAGTCCCTCGCTTTTTGGTCAATTTATCGTAGAGCATTGCTTTACGCATAGTTGCTACTGCTCTGGAATCATACGCTTCATTCAGTTCTTGATCTGTGAAGCCTACGTTTTTTCCGTACTCTACAATTGCTTTCCTTTCAGCTTTTGCGACTTTTTCATCAGACCACTCAGGGATCAACGTACTAAGGTTCTCCCTCTGTGATTCGATGTATTTTTCCAAGTTTGCCTGTTGCTCTGCTTTCTCCTGCGCTCGCAACTGTTGAATCTGTTGTTCACGCATTTGATCCTGCATCTGTGCTTCACGCAACTCATCACGCTCCAACATAAACTGCATTGGGTCAGAGTCTTTTAAATCTTGCCAGTATTGAGAATCTTTTTGGGCTTGTTGAGGTTGTGCGGATTTTGCATTTTCAAGGACTTCGATAGCTTGTGATCGTAGATGTCTTGCTTCTGCAATTTCTTTCTCAAAAGACTTGCGATCTTCTGCAAGTGCCTGAGACTTTTTAGTAAATGAGGATTGGCGAGAGTACCCAGAGATTAACTCGTCCAGTGAGACATCTAGTTCTTCACCATCAGCACGCACTTTAAACATCTGTGCGTCTGATTCTACTTCTTCCAAGTCTTCATCTACTTCTTCTTCATCCTGCACATCTTCTGAGTCTTCTGAATCTAACTCTAATTCTTCCGACTCATCGGGGGATTCTTCTGCTTGTTCTTCTAATGATTCTTCACCATCTTCAGAGGACAGTTCTTTTCCCCATGCTACAGTTGCTTCATCGAGCGCAGACCCTATTATAAGGCTATTGCCCTCGACTACTTCTTGTTCTGCCATGCTTTCTTTCTAGTTTCTCAGGACACCACTCTTGTTCCAAAAGGAATGAGTGATCTCCTCAAAAACTAAATTAATTGTTTTGCGATTTTCCCGCTATTAATCATGGATTCGATTTCCAGCTTCACTTCAGAGAGAACCTTGAGAGATAAATAATACTGCTCACGTTTCTGCTCATCACCGATTCCAGAAGAAATCCATGCGTTTACATATTTATCCTCCAGTAGATCACACGCTTCTGTGAATACTGGAGACTGTAGAAGCGTTTCCGCTTCATTCCCTTGTGCAACTCTCTCATCTATAGACTTAGGAGTTACACCCTTTCTTTTTTTACCCATTTAATTAGTCATCCCTTCTTCTGGGACTTGTTCCATATTAGTAGGTGACATATCTTGAGGTAACTGCATCTGTTGCATCTGTTGCTGTGCCATCTGCTGTTCCTGTATCCTCTGTTGTGCTTCTGCACGAATCTTTTCACGATCTTTTTCCATGTTCCCTCTTATCTCTGTCATGTCAATCGTGGTCTTATACTTGTTCTCCATCTCTTTTTGTTTCATACCTACATCAGAGTCCAGTTTGTCTCTCTGTAAGTCATCATCACGAATCATCTTTTCTTGGTCAAGACTGAACTTCTGCTTATCTAACTCAATGTCTGCCCTGACTTTATCTGCTTGTGCTTGTGCAAAGATTTCATCTGCTGTTGGTTCTGGTTCTTCAGGTGGAGGTGGTTTAAAGTCTTTCGGATTGCTCCAGAAGGACTGCACATCCTTAAACCCTGAGAGTTCTGTCATCTTGGATAATGTATGGTGATACTGCTCATTTGTGACAAAAGGATTCGTTGAACCTTGCTCCTGTAAAATCTTCTCCTGTTTTACTGCAAGTCCTGCAAGCATCTGCATACGCTCCTGAGTAGTACCCATTCCTAACGCAACATTCACTGAAACATCCATTCCAATGTCCCAGACTCTAGGATCAATCGGTATCCAAGTGTTACGCAAGCGAACCATCCTTGCTTTCTCTTGATGGTTGTGCAATAACTTCAATATCTTCTTAAATAATGGCTTCATACCATTCTCAGCAAAGACCCTGCACAGAAGTTCAATCTGTGCCTGTGAACTTGCCATAGTAGCGGATACTGCACTTTTTTCAGTGCTTTGGAGTGCATCTGGATCAAGACCCATTGAAGCCTTGCTCATTCCAGTTCTGTCCTCCTTCATCCGATCCATGTAGTCCAACATCGGGAATGCTTCCTTACCATTGAAGGACTTGTTCAATTCCCCAATTGCACCTGCTGATCTAGTCCTGACTAACTTACCAACCTTGTTCGATAGTGCGTCATCTATATTAACCTGCCCCTCCACTAACCAAGTGTCAGGGTGAATGCTCTTGGCAAGACTGTCTAACATATTACGCAAAATGCTCGACTTCACCAACTGAACATCCATTGTCAGGTCTGCTACACTCTGCCCCCTCCAGAAGTGCGGTTCTGGGTAACCAGAAAAGACCACAAATGGAATATCATTAACCGGACTATGATGAAGCAACTTATGATGGTTGCCAGCACAACAAAACTTACGCAATGAAGTAATCCCAGACCCACCGAAATCCACTTTTGCATACGCTTCAATATATAAGACCTTGCGATTCGCTTCTCCACCTTCGTCAGAATCAGCATAAGATCCCAGAGGGTGTCTTGCAAGGTACTCCATATTCGTGTCAAATTCACTGTCATCTCCTGCTAAATCCAGCATCTCATCATAGTCATACCCCATACTCACCAACTCTGAGACTGTGAGATACCTTCTATGTGCAACTATTGACGCTTCTTCTACAGATTTTGCTCTCCTATCAATCAAAAATTCTTCTGGAGGGAGTGCTTCAAGAACAACCGACCCCTCTACTGAAAGTCTCCGAATAACTACATCGTGCAACATCGGTGCGTCCATGCTCTCTTGTTGCTGTTGTGGTGCTTCGGTTGGAGAGACGCTTTCAGCAGGGGGTGGTTTGAAACTAGGGTCTGGATACGATTCTAAAGAAGACCCTTCAATGTCTGGATCAGACATCAGTGCTTCTAGGGCTTGATCGTCTAGACCTGTATATTCCTCATGCTCAACTTCTTCCCTTCTCTCCCAATCTACTTTTGCAATTCCGACCCTCTTTACAAGAGCATCCTTAATAATAGAATAGAAAGTCTGGAAGGAGGTTGGATTATCTGCACCTAAAACGACTTGATTCACATAATCACTAGCCTGTTCAGAATTTGGTACATCTTCAGGGTAGCGTGGCTGGTACTCTACAACTCTCTGAGTCCCAAAAAATGTCCTCATTATCTGAGGTAGCATCAATGCTATAGTATCCCTGACATCCCTAGAGACTACCTGAGAACGACCATCCTCCTCATTACCAAAAGGCTTGCCATTGAAGTAATCACTTGCGACAATACGATCTGGTGCTTCTGAGAGATCAATATAGTCAACTGCTTCCTCTATAAGACCAGCAACTATCCCCTCCAGTTCCGTAATGTCCATCGCAGTATCTCCAGCGAGCCTAATCTGCTCTGCTTCCAATTCTGCTGTCTGCTGTCTTACTTCTGCGTCCGTTAAAGCCATGTTTCCTAGAAATAGATTCAGTAGTTACAAGTCAAATTGACTGAAAAACAAGGCTGGATCAAGACCTTTTTCAAACAATCCCTTTTATTTCACGCATTAATGGCTTAGACCATGATTTTGAAGCATTCCTTGACGCATAACTCGCAAATGTCAAGATTAATGCGTCTGCACTATCAGGCGAACTCCCCAAACGCTTTCTTATCTCATCTTTTGACTCAACTTTAGTCTTGCCTGTTGAAGAAAACCCATATCCAACTGAACATAACTCCATAATCAAACCCTCATCATTCGGAATCACCACATCCAACCCCTCAAACCATGATCTGCACTTCTCCCATAACTCAGTACGCAAATTAAGATAATTCCCTGCAATAGAAGGTGCTTCTCCTACATTTACACCCCTGACATCTACCCCCTCCTCCAATAAACGATCAACCACACCTGCTCCCAAACCAATACTGTCTATACAGATTTCTCCAACCTCTAAATTCTTCTTCTTTAACTCCTCAATCTCACTCCTCACCCAACCAACTACCTGCATAGTGTCCAAACCACGCTTTGTCTTTACTCCATCTCCTAAAATCCTGTTCCCCTGTCTCAAACATATAGCAGATGCGTCTGATCCATACCTTGCAACATCAACCCCCATAGTAACTGCACCACCAACTCCCTCTACATCCCTTGCAACTGCACTCTCAACTAAATGTCTTGGAATAATTGCGTCATCATCTGCTAGCGGAAATTCGCCCAGTACCCTTACACGAAACTGATTGCTGTCTCGACCATAACGCTCACCTATGTCATCTACAAAATCCTCAGATACCCTTGCAGAATCTTCACAATTAACACGCAAAGTCTTCCAGTTCTTGCTCAACTTGTTATGTGTATCATAAAAAAACCCCTGCCCCCTAACTGGATTGCCTAAAAGGATGGTAGTTGCGTTCTCTCCACTCATCGATCCTGCGCTTGCTTCAAAAATTGCGTCATTTATTCCAGATGCTTCATCCACTACAAGCAAAACATGATCTGAATGGACTCCCTGCAATGCTTCCGCACTACCCTTCTCCGGTCTAGACACCCTGAAGCTGATGAAAGACTCTGAAGGTGATGCCTTTAAACGTATCTGGTCAGTAAATACCTCCAACTGATCCTTTAACACGTCCGGTAATACTGTGATCCACTTGCGAACCTCTGCACCCAATGCGTCATGTAACTGAGAATGACTTGGTGCAGTCACAACTGTCTTCTGGGGAAACCTCGTAAGCTGATGCCAGATCATTAACCATGATGCACATGATGATTTTCCCACTCCGTGTCCCGACCGAATGCTACATCTGCGCTCTCCATGTGCTACCCAATTTAAAACTTGCTCCTGCCATGAGTCAGGAGTCAACTTGAGAACATCCTTCACAAATAATACAGGGTCATTAATGTAGCGGAGTTGGAATTGCTTGAATGCTTGGGCTAATTGTTCTTGCTGATTCATAAAAAATGTTTTTCAGAAAAAAAATTAAAAAAATTTTGGGTGTGGCGTTTGACAGGTGTAAGGGTTGACTGTGACAAGCCCCCAGAAATATAAGCAAGGGGGGTCAAAAAAAATCAAAAAATCTGTGAAAATCCTGCTTTTTTGCCTGAATATGATAACTAATCATATCTTTATCTAACAAATACATATACTTAAACCTTATGCTCTATTGTTTTACTTTCTTTTTTACTTTCGCTTATGATTTTAGGCTTATCAGTCATTAGGTTTTTGAGTTGGTCAAGATAGGTAGCATTTAAGTTAATATCTACGTTTACATTTTGTTCTACTTTCTCTCCGAAAGTGGCTCGATCAAGCACTTGTGCTTCCCATTTTTTCATCTCGTAGCTGATTTTATACGCATTCGCATCCTTCGGATTTTTCAAGACTTCTTCAGATAAAATTGCAATGCGTTCAAGGTTTTTGTTTGCTCGATCAGTTCGGGCGTGTACGTATCTTTGTTGCAGGTCTTCAGACACTTTCAAACGCCAATTAACTTTTGTATACTCCACTTCTTCTAACTTGCAAAATTCAGCAAGCGACATTCCTTCAACTCCAATAGCTAAAAATAACTTATCCCAAAACTCTGTATTACTTTCTGCCAATTTCAAATCCTGTTTACTTCTTCTTTCCCTTGTCTTTTTTCTTCCAGCCATATCAAAAACACCCCATTTTAATAGGAAATACCACCAACTTGTAAAAAAAGCGTTAAGTCAAAACGTTGTGTAAATCCTTGTTTTGCTTATATATACTAACCAATTATTAACCTAATATATCAAGTTTCACCCCTGACACTTTCTGGGAAACAGTAAATAACCATAAGTTACTGTAATTACTATATTAAATATCTACTTGCGCTATCCTTTTACCTAACTAACTGATATTATTATATATTTAATTTTAATATATTACTATTATTACTGATAAACAATAAAAGATAAATACTTGCTCCAAGAAAGTGTCCACCCTGTTTTTACATATACACATCTAGTAATAACCCTATTATCATAATAATATCAGCACTTTACACAAGGTTTTGCTTTAACGTAAAGTTTACAAGTTCCTGTTATTTCCTCAATTTTTTTGCTATTTCCTCAAAATTTGGATGCTCAAATCTCTCTCTAAGCGAAAAAGAGACTTACCTTAATATGATTGCACCTAGATTTTTAACTTCTCTTATATAGCACTGTATATGTATTAATTAACATTTATATAAATATAATAATTATCTATATTAAGTAATAATAAATTATTTTAAATTATTTACATTATTATGTATTTTTTACTTGACAAGGTATGTATTTTGTATTATTATTAATACAGTAAATAAGTTAATTTTAACCTTAATAAAGGATACAAAATGGATAATCTAAATAACCTTAAATTAGAAGTATTTAAGGACATGAAACCGACTTTTTTTAAATCCCTTAATGGGTACTCTTTATATGAATGTCCTATTCATGGAGATGAGGAGACTTTAGTTGTTGTCCTGCCTGACAAATCAATTCACTACACTGATTTATTTGAAGTGCCAACAACTGAAGAAATGAGCGACATGGTCAGTCATGGAGAGTTCAATAACACTTTACTGGCTTGGCAAGGCAACTGGTAGTTTCCAGCTTAGAGCCATTTTTAAAAGTGGCTCTGCTGGTGGAAATTAATTCACCATTAAGTCAATTCTAATAAAGGGTACAAAATGAAAATGGTAAGCGTAGAAAATATGATTAGTTCAAAAGGAAACAGTGTTCCTAATCAATTCATTATCAGAAAAACTACTCATATGGGAGTGGATGAATATTTCCAGTCTTATAAATCAATTATTGCAGTCAAGTCTTACAAGGGTATTTTTTTAGACAGGAATTACTGGGATTATTCAGTAACTACTGGGAAATATAGGAATCTGTTTTTAAATGAAACTAAAAAGGAAACAGAAGCAAAATTAAAAAGTGGAGAGTATAAATTTAAAACCCTAAATTAGTTTCCAGTCTCAAGGCATTCTATAGAGTGTCTTGACTGGTGGAAATTAATCCGCCACAAGTAAACCTTAATTAATAGGTGAATATGCGTAAAAATGAATTTTTAAATTATTGGAAAGGTCTACAATCTCAACAAGCTGTGAAACCTAGACCAATACTCTATAAACATAAAGGTTCAACTTATGACGAAGACTCTATCAGAATAACAGGTTCAAAACAATTTATAGATTCTGTTTTGTCTAGGCTTCAAGACATTTTAGCTTATGAAAATGGAGAGACACGTCTGCAAGTAGTTTATAAAGAGACTATTGATAGAGAGACACAGACTGTTATAAAAGACGCTTTTAACTGCTACGTTCAAGTACATGAGCGTGGATATCAAGCTCAAATGTTAAATGGTTTCATGTCAAAACTTGGAGTAGAAGTTTAGTTCCTAACTAAAAGCCATTTTAACAAGTGGCTTTTATGATAGGAATTTACCTATCACAAGTAAACCTTAACAGGGTTAAAAATGGATTTGATTTTAATATTAATGTACATATCAGGACTAACAATAATTACAGTTTTAGTAACTCAAATAGTCTGTAATAAACTTAACAAAGTCTTTTATGAATACGAAATTAAAAGGCTTAGAGAGAAATACAACTTTTTAAATAAGAAGTAATTTAATTAATACTTTCATATTAATATAAATGGAGATATATATATGGATGACATTATAGAAGACCTGCTGGATTGGCAGGAACTTGAAACTGAATCAGAAACCCTTGAGGAATTTTTGCAAGCAGAAAGCAAAAAGCCAGAGGAATTTTAGATTCAAAATTTAGAATCAAAAAAGCGGAGAGAATATGTACTACATAAATTTTAAATACGGAAATTCGTTTACTGAAACTATAGACGAATGTACTACCAGAAAAGAAGCCAGATATTTGTTAGGTGAATATACTTATGGTGGAGGACAACCAAATTGCAAATACTGGATTTCTTCAAGATCAACAAAAGATTGGAGGGAGAGAATATGAAACGTATGAAACAAAAAGAGTGGTTAGCAGGGAAATTTTGCTGTCCAGTTTGTAGGGGGGAAAATGTAGAAATTGGAGACTTCTTTACGCCAGATGAATATGAAAGAGTCTGTGGGGATTGCGGAACTGTATTCCTAGAACTTTACAAGGCTATAGGCTATAAAATAACCAAAAAAGCGGAGAGAAAATGGGAAACCAAAAATTAATAAATCAAGTAGCTCAAGAAATAGTAAATGAATACCCAAA
>Ga0115011_10001975_pt1 | contig 14422 bp, 18 predicted proteins | sample TroAtlMetagenome_2_FD_88705 | JGI IMG/M metagenome (GOLD analysis project Ga0115011, IMG submission 88705) | Marine eukaryotic phytoplankton communities from Atlantic Ocean - Tropical Atlantic ANT8 Metagenome | ecosystem: Environmental > Aquatic > Marine > Oceanic | place: Tropical Atlantic...
TCTCGCCACATCATGAATAGTGCTGTTTTTCCTCTCTTTCATACCATTCTACACCTCAATAATCACTCCAGAATATTGACACAATTGTGTCAATTTACACAAGAAGCAACCACACCTGTTCAGAACCAAAAAACAACGTTTACTTATATTATTTGTAAATATAATTAACAAATAAAAATATATCTATATTATTCAATAAAATATACGCCAAAAATAAAAAAACAAATAAAAGACAACGATGGACTTTAATGAAATAACATGTAAAATTTAAACAACCTTTTAACAAAGGCGCGACATACAACTTAAAACCAGTGCACGTATTTGTGCAAAACTGATTCGAGGACACACATAATGTTTACTAAAAAACCAATAGTTAATGCGTTGTTGATTTCTTTAGGTACCACCACATTTAGCTCACTAGCACTTAGTCAGGAAAACACTAAAAAAGAAAAGAGTAGCGCTCTAGAGGTCATTGAAGTAAAAGCCCAAAAGCGAGCTCAGGGTTATATGGATGTCCCTGTTGCCGTCACAACGGTATCAGGTGAAATTCTGGATGCAGCTCAGGCAACAGAGTTTCAGGATCTGGTCCAGGTAAGTCCCTCAGTTACCTTTAATCAGTCTGGTGATATGCGCGGCTAAGGTGTCAATATCCGCGGCATCGGTACCACCGCTTTCCAAACGGCAGTAGAACCTACTATTAGTACTGTCATCGACGGAGTTCCCCTAGGTCGAACTGTGCAGTTTTTATCAGACCTGGCAGACATCGATCGCGTTGAAGTATTGCGAGGGCCACAAGGTACATTATTCGGTAAAAATGCATCAGGCGGTGTACTCAGTATCTTCACCAAGAGACCAGAAGATTCCGTTTTCGGTGAAGTGCGTTTAACCGTTGCAGATGATGATGCCTGGGGTGTAATGGGTCAGGTGACCGGCCCATTAAGTGACTCTGTTCGTGGTCGCTTATCCTTTTACAAGCGTGATTTTGACGGGTTTATTAAAAACGCGACTACAGGCAATATGATTAACGGTGATAATAGTGTTGGTGCCCGCGGTAAATTAGAGTTTGATGTGGGCAATGACGGCAACCTGTTACTGATTGGTGATTACTCAGAACAGAAACGAGATTGCTGTACCACCGTCCTTCGCTCAATCGGGCGAGGTTCGCTCGCTGACTTCCATCAATTTGGTGAAGACTATGCAGATATCGATGTTAGTGAAACCAATAATGTTGTAAAACTGGGCAGTGAGCCATTTTCAAATACAGAGACTGGCGGTATTTCCGCAGAATACAATCACAGCTTTGAAAACTTTACTTTAACATCGATTACAGCCTACCGTGGATTCACACTGGAGTCCGGTGAGGATGCAGATTTGGTACCTTATACCTCTCCAGTAACTGGCCATTTACTCATAACAAAAAATGGTGCATCTGGCGGTGGAAATCAAGAGCAGACTCAATTTTCTGAAGAACTCCGTATTGCCGGGAATCTTTCTGATGAGATGTTCTTAACTGCTGGATTATTCTATTGGGAACAAACCGTTGACCGTTATTTCGAACGAGAAGTCATGCGATGCGCAGACGCATATGATGCAGAAATTGGCACGGTAGCCTGTTCTGCAGAGGGAAGCGGCATCGGATTTAACTCCATGAATTCTACCGTTGATACACAAAACTTTGCATTATTTAGCCAACTCGACTGGGATTTAACCGATGAGTTGAGAGCATCATTAGGACTTCGTTATACCAAGGATAAAGTAGACTATTGGTTCGATCGCGAAGAAGCGACAATTACCGGTCCATTTCCGGGTTTACCGGCACTCCCGGGCTCTGCCCTTGAGATCTCTGGAGGAACAGAGGAAGACGCTGTAACTGGCCGGTTTGCCCTGTCATATGATTTCAATGCATCCACAATGATGTTTGCCAGCTATGCTGAAGGTTACAAAGCACCGGCTTACGACTTAATTTTTGCAACCTCAGCTGAGCGATTAGCGCCAGTACCTGCAGAAACGAATACTGCTTATGAAGCCGGTGTTCGGTCAGAACTTTTTGATCGTCGTTTACGCTTATCGGTGACCGGTTTCCATACTACTTTCGAGAATTTCCAAGGCCAGGCCTACGATCCCAATACTCTGACATTTAGGCTCACCAGCGCCGGAGAAGTTATAACACAAGGAGTAGAGGTCGAATTCACTGCAAAACCACTGCCTGAGTTACTGTTAAATGGTGGTATTGCTTTTATTGACGCTACATATGGTACGTTTGGTAATCAACAGTGCTATTTCGGCCAGACGGAAGCACTTGGTTGCATAGATGGCTTTCAGGATATAAACGGTGGTGACGTACCGAATTCACCTGATACCAAGTTTACGCTTTCAGCTAAATACGATATCTACCTTGATGGCGATATGGACATGTTCCTGAGTGCTAACTACAGATGGCGTGATGAAGCACAAACTAACCAAAACCAGGCGCCCTATTTAATTCTACCCGCATACGACGTACTTGATTTAACCATTGGGCTTCAAGCCGACGATGGCAAATGGGTAGCCAGTATCTTTGCGAAAAATGCGTTAAATGACCATTTCGCGAGCCAGATTGGTACCGCGTTTATCGATCAAGCAAATACCAATATGTTCTTGACTCGTGACTATCAGCGTTATATCGGCGCAGAATTCACCTACCGGTTCGGTGCATATTAATTTCATTGGCCAGGCAACTCTGCCTGGCTTTTTCTTCGTCAATTGAGATTTGAAAATGATATTATCGATAAAACATAAAGTATTGCTTCTACTTGCAATGACCTGCCTCACAATAACGGGGGAAGCTTCAGCAAAGTCCAATGAAAAGCAGCGAAACGTAGTTTTTGTTCTGATGGACGATCTTCGTTACGACGGCATGGGTTTTTTACAGGAAGAGTTACAAACACCAAATATTGATCAGTTGGCCCAAACCGGCGTTTACTTTCCTAATGCAGTGGTAACCTCGTCATTGTGTTCACCCAGCCGTGCGACAATACTCACCGGGATGACTGCACGTAACCACAAAATAGTCGATAACAATAATTCCAGTGAAGAGGGCCTCACTTTCTTCCCGAAGTATTTACAACAGGCCGGTTATAAAACGGGTTTCTTTGGAAAGTGGCACATGGGAAGCCATTCCGATATGCCACGTGATGGCTTTGATAAGTGGGTGAGTTTTCCTGGCCAGGGGACGTACTATCCAACCGATATGTTACCTGAACATTTACTCGAACAAGGCGTTGTAAATCAACTGAACGTTGACGGTACACACGTTGATCAAAAAGGTTATATCACTGACGAACTAACGGACTATGCGCTTGACTGGCTCAAGAAAGATGTAAAGAGCGACCAGCCATTCTTTTTATACCTTAGTCATAAAGCCGTCCATTCTGATGCAAAACCGGCTAAACGACACGAAGGCCAGTATGATGATGTTGACTTTAAGTTACCGGATTCTGCAGTCGTCACGGAAGAAGCGGCCAAGCAAAAACCCATGTGGGTACATAACCAGCGCAATAGCTGGCACGGCACGGATTTCTTCTATGCCAGCGATCGCACCATGGAAGAATACCTGAAACAGTATTACGCAACCTTATCTGCTGTTGACGATAGTCTTGGCAAAATCATTACTTACCTAAAAGAAAATGACCTGTATGAAAATACCATGGTCGTTTTCTACAGCGATAACGGCTTTTTAATTGGTGACCACGGTTTGATTGACAAGCGAAATGCCTACGAAGGCTCTGTTCGTGTGCCTTTAGTCATTAGCGCACCTGGATTGCTTCCTCAAGGCGTTACCAACGAAGCGGTGGTAAGAAACCTCGATATGGCACCTACATTCCTCGAACTCGCTGATGCACAACAGCCCGAACAATTTGAAGGCACCAGTTTTCTACCTGTTGCTAGCGGCAAAGTGGCTCAGGAGGACTGGCAATCCCCAGATTTCGTGTATGAATACTATTGGGAATGGTCTTTCCCCATGACTCCTACCACTTTCGCTATCCGCCGCGACAACCTCAAGTATATCCAGTATCACGGAGTCTGGGATATTGAAGAATTATATGACCTGGAAACAGACCCGCAAGAAATGCATAACCTGATTCGAGATGAACGGTACGCTGAACAATTATTGCCATTGCGGAAAGCACTATACGAAGCACTCCGCCCATCATCTGGTGACAAGCCTTCAGTACCATCCCAGCGGGCAAAATAATGCCGTGCCAGTGAATAGACGTATCTTGTTCAAGTCGGTTGGTAACATTCAGTTGAGCACGCTGACCTTCTTTTAGCCTTATCAGGGGCCCCGGCATCTGGCCGTTGATGGTAATAGGCAGGCCAGTTTTTGAGCCTATTGCTAAATTGGCCTCAGAAATCGTCAGATTTTTAATGTCATCAGTCAGCACCTGATCTTTAAAGTGACGACCAGCGGGCGCGGCCCAAAGCGGACTGACCTTAGTCAGGGCCGCCGCTGCGCTCGCAGTCATAGCGCCAAGAACGAATCTGCGACGACCATCATTAAATGAATTACGCATAAAGTTAGCCTTTAAATATGATTGTATTCAGGCAGAAAAACTTCAACCTGGGAAAATATCTTGTTGGGGTATTCGAAAGTCAGGCTATGGGTGGTCGATATGGGGGGGAATAAATACCTACAGGAACGGCAAGGCTAATAAAATCATATTGCTCAGCATAGTTGAGCGCTAAATGGCTGTGAGAGAAACAAGCCAACGTCGATACATGATTGCAATTCGCCATTGTGCAGAAGCAACCGTCCTCGCAACAATCTGAGCCGTCTTTATGAGATCCGTGCTTTTGCCCGTCTTTGACCGACAGCGGATTGTAGGCGAGCTGGCCGACATGCCTTTCAATAGCGCTAACATTCGGCATTAAGGTGTCTACCGATGCGTTCTGTTTACTCGATTCTACATCGCACGCACTGACCGGCAGCGCAAACGCGACCAGAAATATTACAACCCCGATGAAAAGTATCCTAACACTCATGGCTCAGAGACCTGCGGCTGCATCTTCGTAGCTTTTCAATTGAAGATGTATTAAAAATAGAGAGGCGTATTTTCTGCTTTCAACACTTACATGAATTTTAATAAAAATACGAGAAACCATCTGAAAAGATCTCAGGCAACCTATCTTGCCTCTCAGATCCTACACGAAATGCATATCAAAAACATCTTGTGCATTCGTACCATGTTCAAGAACAAGTTATATCTTTTAATCTTTCCTCGATGCAAGTTTCAAGAAGATGGGCTGACTGGCGAAAACAAGTCAGCGATACATACAAACCAGGAAGAGTTTTTTTTAAATACTTGCATTAGTCAAATTTTAAGTTAAAAGGTGAGGATAGTAAGATAAGCATAGAAAAGTATTGTTGTACGCGAGCGAACAGTCGCACATAATGTGCATGTGGAAAGAGTCACTTGCAAGAAAAATAAACAGACAGAAGGTTACTATTATGCAACTAATTTATAAAATTGGTCTAATTCTGATGCTTACGTTTAGCGCCGGAGCATTTGCCCACGGTAATGTAGAGCTTGAAAGCAGTTCTCCGTCAGATAATGCGATGTTAATGAACGCCCCAGAGTCACTGACGTTGACCTATTCCAAGCCACTACGGCTAATGAAGGTCAGTCTAAAGGGAAATGAGACCGGTGATATCGACTTTGATTTCACGCCTACATCAGAGCAGCAGGCAACATATAGTTGGCAATTACCTGCCTTAAAAGCGGATAGCTATACTGTCGAATGGATAGCAATGGGCGGGGATGGCCATAAAATGAAGTCGACGTTCTCTTTCATGGTTCACTAAGTAAAAGTCATGGAATTAATTCTTTGGAATGCAACGATTGTTTTGTCTAAAGCCATATTCTATGTGGGCTTTGCTAGCCTTGTCGGTTGTGCTTTTTTGATGCGTCAGCCAGCCCCAAAAGATGATTTTTACAAAGATCTTCTATGCCAGATTGTTCCCGTAATGGTTGTCTCTTGCATAGCATCTGCGGTGTGGTTTATTGCTAAAACGGGCGCATTTTCTGAAAGTGGTCTGCAAGGTGCATTTGACCCTATGATGCTTGAGGTAATGTGGGCGTCACCTGTGGGCGATGTCGCTCTGGTCAGGATGCTTATGTCCGGCCTGGCGATTCCTGCACTGCTTTTGATTTTCGCTAAGCGTGTCCACGTTATTGCAATAAGAGCGATACTGACTGTGTTGATAGTTTATGGCCTATACAGTTTTACGCTTATTGGACACATTGCAGAAAAAGGGCTCGTCGACAAACTCATATTGGCATCGCACATAGCTGTCATGGGGTGGTGGTTTGGCGCGCTCTTACCGCTGAGGCTTGTATGTCTGCGCTTCTCGGTAGAGGATACGCAAAAAGTTATGACTGACTTTGGCAGAATTGCAGGTTACCTTGTGACCACACTGATCCTCCTCGGTATATACATGGCGATTACCATATTTACCTCTCTGGATGATCTGGTTCAATCAGAATATGGGCTTACCTTTCTGAGCAAGTTGCTGGTTGTTGGCTTATTGCTATTAATTGCCGCAAGACACCGATTTATTCTGGTGCCCGCTATGCAGAACACTGGCGATGTTGCGCAACTGAAACGCTCTATAAATATTGAAATAGTGTTAGCCTGCGTGCTTCTGTTAATCACCTCGGTATTAACCAGTGTGGTTGGCCCCGAGTTTAGTTAGGAAAATCATAATGCGAAAACTGTTGGTGACAGTCATACTTGCTGCCGTCTCATCTTCCTTGTTCGCTCATAGCGACAAAACCCAGAAACACCCGCCTACACTATCTGGCAGTGAGACCGCGCCGGGACAGGTGGTCCTGTCTTTTCATGAGGCGTTGCGGGAGCAAAATGAAATCGCTGCAAAATCGCTGCTTTCAAAGAATGTCACGATTGTTGAAGGTGGCGGTATCGAACGCAGCGCTCAGGAATATGCGTCTCATCACATGTTATCTGATATGAAATTTGTCAGTACATTATCTTCAGAGCTTTTGGAGCATCGGGTGACAGAGTATCGCGATTCCGCGACCTCACTCTTGATTTCCGTCAATACCACTGAAGCCGGTAAAACATACCGCTCGTTCGAAACCGCAATTCTGACCAAACGTGACGGAGAATGGAAAATAGCCCACTTGCACTGGTCAACGGCAAAGTGAGTGAGTAACTGTCTTGGGCCGCCGCTCTTTCTGGCAGGCCCTGAGCGTGAATTGTCAGGGGCTCGTAGAAAGAGCCCACCGTTTACATCAACCACATAATTAATGCACCCGCGATCATAAATAAGTTTTCAGATAGCGAAACAAATCCAAGTGGCACATTACTGTCACCCCCTACACAAGCACATTTAAGTTCCCGTTTATCAATGTAAACCGCTTTGAAAACGGATATGGCCCCAACCGTCCCGATGAAGAGTGAAAATGGAGCAACAGCAAGGGCTGGCAGCTGCGCAACCATGCCAATTCCTGCGTAAGCTTCGATAAAAGGATAAATATAGCCATAACGCAACCACTTCATCGCCAATAGATCATAGGTGATAAACGAGTTAGTAAAGCTGTACAAATCTTTGAGCTTTTGTACTGCAAGAAGCGTCATGGAAAAGGCAATAAATAACATCAGAGTTCTTACCGAGATGAAATCACCTGAGACTACATACTGAAATGCCAGAGACAGCAGGGCCGCTACAGAAAAAATAGTAATGACAGGCGTGTAGGTTGTCCCTGTCTGACCTGCCTTGTCTTTGCCGAAATAATCCCTGAGATCATCGTACCCCCCAATACGCTCATCATTTATAAACGTTTGGGGCGTAGTCTCGACCCCATGCTTTTCCTTAAATTTATCGGTCTCTTCACGAGAAGTTAGGTGATGGTCTTCGATTGAAAACCCTTCACGCTCCAGCAAATCTTTCGATCTTAAACCGTAAGGGCAAATATGTTCGTCAGTAACCATTCGATACAGGATAGCTGTCTTACTCATTTTACTCTCCTTTATTCAGTTTGCCCTCAAACTCTGGGAGTGGACGTCGCTCGGTCTGGACCTGAGATGTGGCCTTGCCATTTTTAGAAATATCATTGATCAGCCATTCCATCTCTTTAATTTCTTTTCGTTGCGCTTTGATAATCCCATCTGCCAGTTCACGCACCCGCACATCCTCGATATTGGAGCGCTCGCTGGTAAGAATGGCAATGGAATGGTGAGGGATCATCGCTTTCATATAGGCAGTGTCAGATACGGTACTTTGAGAACGCGCAAGATAAACGCAAGCGACGAAGATCACTGCTGCCATCAGAAAAATAGTCACGTTAAGCTTTTTATTATTGTACATACCCAGCATAAACGCCAACATGATGATTGCCATGCCCGCTCCCATATACAATGCCATATAAGTTCGCGTTTCACTGAACCATACATGCGATATTGCGTACGTGTTCAGGTACATCATGATAAACATCGCGGCAGTCGATGTTACAATCATTGCAGCAAATTTTGAGTATTTCATATGTAATCCTTACTTAAGAAAAGACTATTTGTGTAATATTCTCTCGCCAAGAGGGAATAAATGAACAAATATACGTGAGTTCAAGATTCGTACCACTGGAGGAATAGCTATGCTTTTTGCAATAATTATCAGCGCGATAGCGCTGTTATTAAGCGTGGCTTTACACCTTTTTAATATATCGGTGGTTGCTGACAAATTTGTCGGAAAACTGAGTAAAGTTTGGACAAAAACACAGGCCGTGGTATTCATTGCTATTTGCAGCCAGCTTTTACTTGCTGTCATTTTTGCATTGGCCTATGCAACAGGGCTGACCCTGGAATTGGGAGGTTTTAAACAGCCTGCTGCAGCTGTCGATATTTTCTATTTTTCTTTGACAACAATCACTACGCTTGGCCTTGGCAGTATTGAGCCAACCGGACATCTTAGAATGCTAGCCGGGGTAGAATCAGCTACGGGTTTTCTTTTGATAAGCTGCTCGGCCTCGAAAGTATTCATGACCATGAGCGGCACCTGTGAAAAACCGGCTACCTGAAAATGGGAGGGATCTCGCTGTCTCGACACGAACAAAATCGATTCATTTTTTTCTCATCTGTCTGCTTAAAAGCGTTTTGAGAGTGACAACTTAATCAAGCTTTGCCATAGTCAGTGGTACTGTACATAATTCCTCGTCTTTTGTCAGAATAGTCCAGTCACCACACCACATTATGTAATTAAAACCGTTGAGCGTTCCGTTGCTGGTAGCTTACAACAACTCGCCTATCAATTCCTTTAATTTAATCTTCGCTTCATTCAGCGCGTTTAGCCCTTCCATTGTACAGCGATAATACTTTCTAGTTTTGCCATTTACCTCTTTCGTCGAACAGGTGAGCCAACCGTATTTTTCAAGCTTATGCAGCATTGGGTACAAGGTACCAGGACTAATTTGATAGCCATGATGGCGAAGCTCTTCAATCATTCCCATGCCAAAAATAGGCTCCTGTGCTGCATGATGTAAAATATGAAGGCGAATAAATCCGGTATATAAGTCTCTATGTTCCATTTGACGCCCCTTTAATGAGCAAATCCTGCCGGGTAACAATAAGTTGGCTGGGTTTATGTTATGCTCCTGCGCAACCTGCTTTAATCGGCCAAACGACTATACTTTCTACGCGTTAACCATGCATCAACGGACCACCGCCCTGCGCCAGCAATCAGAAGATAAATCGATCCCATTAACATTGCCCAGTCGGTGCGAGATGCATGAGCCATACTCCAAAAGCCGTAACGATCCAACTCTCGCACATTGAATATCCACCAATCTTCCCCAAGCCAGATCGGCACTTTCGTTGAAATTAGTGCAACAATCATGATGCCCGTCAGCGGGATAGCGTTGACTCTGGTGGCGAAACCAAGCAGAATGAATAACCCACATATCAGCTCGACCCATCCCACGAAAGGTCCCATTAGCTCAGGCCATGGAATGCCAATATCTGCAAAGCGACCCGAGCCTAGAATTTCAGGAAAGATTAGCTTCTGAATACCTTCGGGTAAAAAAACACAGCCAACTGCCAGACGAATAAATAAATTGGTGGGTGAGTCAGACGTCGTTATAGTTTGCTTCCAACCATGTGTGTCACTCATTGATCCTTATATTGTCAATTATTTAATATGGCTTAACGCGGTTAGGCGACGTTTACAAATTGACTGGGAGCGGACTACGCAATGACGTAAGAAAGAGTTGCTAGCGCTATCAGTCCAAAGCAACTCAGTAAGCCAAATACAGACACCCATTTGGGTATAAAACGATCAGAGAGTGGTACATTAAGTGCTGCAATATTGGTGATTCCGTAATAAAGTAACACGGTAAAAGCGCTTAGTGTCCAGGCTGATTCAATACCACCAAGCAAAGCAATAGCCGACATTATCGCAAATGTCATCCATGTCGCTGCTGGAGCCGATTTGCTGTCACTGCTCACATTCGCCAGCTTGGCAGGTAAATCACCACGACGAGCCATAGCAAGAATGACACGAGAAACGCCTAACACTAAATTAAGCACGACGCCGCTCATGGCAATTACACCGCCAATTACTACAAGCCTGCTCCAGTTATGATTAGAGATCAGGGTCGCAATATTAAATTTGCTTTGTTCGAACGATTTAATACCTCCCAAATGCAAAATCGTATAGCCCACCGCGATATAAATAGTGCTGATAACTGCAAGCGTAATGATAACTGCTCTGGGTATATTTTGTCGGGGCTCACGTATTTCCTCTCCCATTGTTGCAATTCTTCCGTACCCGGTGAAAGCGACAAACGTTAGTGCCGCGGCGTGAAACAATGATAAAGATGAAGAGTCGGCAGTGTCTGTTCTAGAAATAGCATTACTGGTTAAGCCAATTCCAATGAAGGTAAGTAAGCCCAGCAGGCTTATTAGAACCAGCAATGCGTTGAGCCAATTTGTGCGGCGAATACCCGATAACACCAGCACGGTAAACATAAGCAGCAGACTGACAGCAATATACTCGACAACTTGTGCAGATATGTTGAAAGTAAGACTAATATACCAGGCGACAGCCAGCGCCGCTGTTGCCGCAGAGGCGCTTTTGGCAGCAACAAAAAGACAACCGGCAACCCGACCACTTAGCGGGCTCAAAAATCGGTAGCCATATTCATAGGTTCCGCCGCTCACAGGGTGTGCCGCGGCTAACTGAGCGGATGAAAGGCCGTTCATTAGGGCAGTAATAGCAGCTATCAAAATGGCAAAAACAAGGTTATCTCCGGCAATGTCAGCACTCAAACCAATGCTGACATAGGCACCAGTACCAAGAATCGAACCTAGTCCGATAACAAGTGCACCAAGCAATCCTGTTCCCCTAACTAATTTGTTAGACACGCCACTCACTCCTCGTCTCATTTAAATTTGTATGTAGAAAACTATACAATCCACACCTTTCAGTTTTATCACTGCAAAACTGCACGAAGATTACACATACGACATCTTCCCGCTTATTATTTCAGCAGTGGATAGGGCTTTAATTGTAAGCAGGGCGCGAGCTGAAAGGTGCCAGTCCAACCCTTACAAAGTAGAGTTCATTGCTGCATAACACTATCATTAACGAATACCGTTATCGGATTTCGATAATAATTGAATTGGTGGAAGTTAGATGCAATGAAGAGATGTTTCTGATTTTCTAATTAGTAACAGCTGGAGATAATTAATTTTTGTAATGCAGTTAAACGCCAGGGAATGGGGTGATTAAATCATTACCTTATATTATTCAATAACCTAATGGGGCATTTGAAATTTTTCAATCAAATCCCTGCCAACCCTCAAATAGGGCTATCATGCTCAGAGATTAACTCGAGTACCTCTAGCCCCAATTCAAGAGACCCAATGCCTTTTCGGGGAGCAATTGCTTTGTCATCGTCCATTATTTTGTTTCCTGTTCATCCAAGTTAGCGACTTGCTTCTCTAGCGCCCACTGTATTAAAGCGTGTTCAAACAGCAAGGCTAGTTTCAATAAAATCGCGATTTTCCTCAAGGGCTCTTGAGTCGCCATTAAATTGCACTTTTCCTTTCACAATAAGAATGTGCTGATCACACAGAGTTTGTAATACTTTAATGTTTTTATCCACAATAATGGTCGACACACCGGTTTCTTTAATTTTGCGAATAACGTCCCAAATTTCCTTGCGAATAAGCGGTGCTAGCCCCTCAGTAGCCTCATCGAGTATAAGCAAATCCGGGTTGGTTAACAGCGCCCTACCTATGGCTAGCATTTGTTGCTCTCCACCAGAGAGTTGAGTACCTTTATTGAACAAGCGTTCTTTCAAGCGGGGAAAAACATCAAGTACCTTAGCATAAGTCCAATGCGCTTCACCTCGAGAGTTTTTGCGCGCAACCATCTGCAAGTGCTCTTTCACCGTTAAGTTGTGAAACATGCCCCGCCCTTCAGGCACGTAAGCGATGTCGTTGCGCATTCGCTTCCATGTGGGCAAAGAGTTAATTTCCTTGCCTTTGTACAACACGTCACCACTACGAGGCCTTACAATACCTAAAATAGATTTTAGTGTAGTGGACTTACCCATGCCGTTACGCCCCATGATACTAACGGTTTGTCCTTTTTTGATAGCGAAAGATACCCCGTGCAGAATATGGCTTTCCCCATATAATGTATGAATTCCTTTAACTTCTAGAATATTGTCTGTCACCTTAAAATACCTCGTCATCGTTACCCAGATAAGCTTCTTGTACTAATGGGTTTGCTCGAATGTTATCTACCACGTCGGTGATTAAATGCTTACCGTCCACCATCACAGTCATTAAGTCTGATAGTTCAAAAACCGCGTCCATGTCGTGTTCTACCAGCACAATGCAGTAACGCTTTTTTAGTGACTTAAGCAAGTCAATGATAGTTAGCGACTCTTCATGGCCCATCCCTGCCATTGGCTCATCAAGTAATAAGACTTTAGGCTTAGTCGCCAAAACCATGGCAATTTCAAGCTGTCGCTGTTCGCCGTAGCTAATGGCACTGGCTTTAGTATTGGCTTGCATGTCCAGCCCCACCTGTGTAAGCGCATCTCTAGCAATCGCAGTTACGCGCTGACTTGAATGCTTCGACTTAAACATATTAAAGCTGCTCCCAACGCGTTGTTGCGCTGCAATACAGCAGTTTTCTAAGCATGTACCGTCTTTGAATATATTGGTTTTCTGGAAGCTTCGCCCAATCCCTTTTCGGCAAAACTGGTAACTTTTAAGCCCCGTAATATTTTCACCGCGATACAGAATGATTCCCTTAGTCGCTGGGTACATACCACAGAGAATGTTCAACATGGTGCTTTTCCCCGCACCATTAGGGCCTACAATGCTATGCAACGACTTGTCGTAAAACTTAATATTAAATTCGTTTAGCGCTTTCAGCCCGCCCCAATGTTTTGAGAGATTCTCAGCTTGTAAGATACATCCACTCATTTGCGTTTCCCCACAACCAACTGCTCAATTAACCCAGCGATACCGCTTTTAAGTAACAGTACCAATAAGATGATTAGCGACCCCATCCAGAACATCCAGTACTGAGTCATATGTTCGATTCCATAGTGCAAGCTTTCGTACACGAACACGCCAAGAATTGCACCGAAGATAGTGCCTAGACCACCTAGAATAGCCATCACCAATGCAGAGGCAGAGACTTCCCAACTCATCATGGTTGGATTAACAAAACCGTATTGAAGCGAAAACAAATATCCTGCATAAGCGGCTAGTGACGAGGACAATACGTACGACACCAGACGGAAATGAAAGATGTTATATCCAAGTGCTGTTGCACGCTCAGGATTTTCCTTTATTGCGTCAATCACGCGCCCAAAACGTGAATGTAAACTCACTTTGCAAAATACATAGCAGTTAAATAGCGATAGCAAGCACAGGTAGTAAAAGTGGTTTTCGTTATCTAAATCTAGAAAATTGAGACCAAAAATACTTGTTTCAGGTTTTAGGTAAATAAATAGTCCGTCTAAGCCACCGTATTCTGTCGAGTCTGCAAAGAAATAGAAGGTCATTTGCGCCAATGCCAAAGTGATCATGATCATATAAATGCCACTGGTTCTTAGCACGATAAAGCCAACGATAAGTGCAATTGCACTGCTGGCAACCATGACATAAAAGGTATATAACCAGAAGTTAACCACTTCAAATTCGGGTACCATGATGGCAAATAAGTAACCGCCTAAGCCGTAGAACATGGCGTGACCAAGGGTGATAAGGCCAGTTCTTCCCACCAAGTAGTCCAAAGACATAACAAAAATAGACAAAATCAACATTGTTGAGACTTTGTTTACGTAAAACGTGTTTTCATTGAAAAATAAGGGAATACCCAAGGCAATGAAGAAAAATGCAAAAA
>Ga0115011_10001976_pt1 | contig 14419 bp, 3 predicted proteins | sample TroAtlMetagenome_2_FD_88705 | JGI IMG/M metagenome (GOLD analysis project Ga0115011, IMG submission 88705) | Marine eukaryotic phytoplankton communities from Atlantic Ocean - Tropical Atlantic ANT8 Metagenome | ecosystem: Environmental > Aquatic > Marine > Oceanic | place: Tropical Atlantic...
TACGTTGTTAACTCGTCCTATCAAGTATACAAGTGCATTTACAACGGCACATCTCCTTCTGATCCTAACGGTAAACCTTCTACTGTTGAACCTACAGGAACGTCCACCAGCATTATCACAACTGCTGATGGCTACCGTTGGAAGTATATGTACACGATCCCTGTTGGTCAAGTCTTAAAATTCTTCTCTAACGAGTACATGCCTGTGCTATCTGATACCGCAGTGGTAGCAGATGCTATTGGTGGAGAAATTGATACTATCATTATCGGTTCATCTGGTAGTGGTTATAATAATGGTACCTATGAAAACGTCCCTATTAAAGGAGACGGTGTAGGTGGTAGGGTATCACTTGTAGTTGATGGTGGTAGAATTGCCTCTGCTACTGTGACATCTGGTGGTAGTGGATACACCTTCGGTAAAGTAATCATCGATGAAGTCAACGGTATTGGTGCTGGAACAGGTACTGGTGGTAGCGTTGAAGTTGTAATACCTCCATCGATGGGACATGGTGCAGCACCAGCAACTGAGTTGGGTGGTTTCCGTGTCATGATTAACACTAAGTTCACCTATGATGAAGGATCTGGTGACTTCCCAACTGACAACGACTATCGTCGTATTGGTTTGGTAATTAATCCTAACAAGTTTGGTACTCAAGAGTTAACCTCAGATTTAACATTGAGTGCAACAAAAGCGTCTATCTTTGCACCGACGTTTACTGGTAACTTCCAGACAGATGAGATTATCACACAATCTCGTACTGTTGGTGGACAGCAGGTAACAGCAAGAGGACGTGTTATATCATGGAACAGCACTACTAAGGTGCTGAAATATTATCAGAATAGAGTTGACGGTATCTTCCCAGAATTTACTGGTAACCTAATCGAATTTGAAGGTGGTAACCCAATTGTGGGTGCTACTTCAGGTGCATCTGCTGACCCAGACATCAACTTCCCAATTGTTTCAGGATCCTCTACAAGGGTTATTAACAATGCAGAATACGATCTAGGTATGGCTTTCACTAATGGTTATGCAAAAGCAGAAGTTGATCCTAACTCTGGTGACGTTATCTACATAGATAACAGAGGAGCTATCACTCGTGCTGGTGACCAGATAGAAGATATCAAAATCGTAATCGAGTTCTAATTCAATGCCACAGAATACTAATCTAAATATTAGTCCTTATTTTGACGATTTCGATAAGGATAAAAACTTTTACAGAGTCTTATTCCGACCAGGATATCCTATCCAGGCAAGAGAGCTCACGACTATGCAGTCGATTCTCCAGAATCAGATGGAATCGATTGGACAGCACTTCTTTAGAGAAGGTGCTATGGTCATACCAGGTCAGGTAGGTTATGATCTTCAAGTACAAGCAGTCGTAGTCCAACAGTCTTTCTTAGGAGTAGACGTTGAGACATATCGTACCCAGATAAATGGACAAATTATCGAGGGTATTACAACAGGTATTAAAGCAAAAGTATTATATTCTATCCCTTCTACAGAATCAACTAAGGGATATGTCACACTGTACGTTAAGTACGTTGAGTCAGGTGATACCGTAAGTGGCACTGGTATCAAGACATTTCAACCCAACGAGCAGTTATTGGCCGAAAATGAAATAACTTTCGGAACTACGTTGATCGAAGTTGGATCTCCATTCGCTCAGTTACTTCCTACCGATGCAACAGCAATAGCATCAACAGCATATATTAATGCTGGTGTATACTTTATAAGAGGACACTTCGTAGATGTACCGTCATCATATCTCATACTTGACCAGTATACTAATAACCCCTCATATAGAGTTGGACTTGAAGTTAGTGAATCAATCGTTACACCAGAGGATGACCCGTCACTTAATGATAATGCGGCTGGGACATCTAACTACTCTGCTCCAGGTGGTCACAGATTTAGAATTAAGACTGCTCTCACTAAGAAGCCAATCGCAGATGAAACAGATAAAAACTTCATTGAATTACTGCGTATTAACAACTCAAAGGTTGAGCAATTTGTTACTCACACAGCATATTCAGAACTTGAAAGATCTCTCGCAAGACGAACCTTTGAGGAAAGTGGTGACTATGTAATTGACACCTTTACTGTTAAAGCAAGAGAGACTCTAGATGATGGATTTAATAATGGTGTTTATAGAGTAGGAGAAACAACACAGTCAGGAAACCTAGCATCAGATGATCTAGTAACATATGAGATCTCTCCAGGTAGAGCATATGTTAAGGGTTATAGGACTGAGTTTTTAGTACCACAATATGTGGATGCTCCTAAACCAAGAGATTTTGAATCAGTAAATAACGCTATCCTAGCATTCCGCCTAGGACAGATGGTAAAGGTCTACGATGTATATGGATGGCCCGAGCTAACTGGTGAAGGTGTATCACAGGCATATCAAACACTTGAGTTATATGATGAGTGGACACTTAATACTACTAATACTGTAACTGGTAGGAAGATTGGTAGAGCACGTACTGTGCAATTACAGGAGTCTTCTGTAACAGGAGTCTGGGAACTATGGATAATGGATCCCACCATGTTTACTGCTCTCAACTTTGCAGCAGGTAATAACTCTGTAGCAGTTGGTGATGTGCTAGTAGGAAGGACTTCTAGGGCAAGAGGATACGTTGGTGACGAAGGATCTTCTCCAACATCAACAGACTGTATGCTTGAGCAAGTCTCAGGTGCCTTCATAAATGGCGAGGTTATCGAGCGTGATGGCCGAGTTGTTGGTACACTAGAGGCAGCACACACATATAACCTAACTGATACTAGAAAGTGTCTTGGTAGACAAAACTCTGCTGGATCAGGTACTGTAGTATTTGGTTGTAACTGGATGCTCAATGATGTAAGAGTTATTGAGGGTGCAACTGTTACTATTGACAGTGCAGGTAACGGTAGAATAGAAGGATTTAGGACTAAGTTTGCAGAAGATCTACGTCCAGGTGAAGTAATCACAGCAACTAACACCTCTGATGAGGGTGAGAATAGTCTCAGAGTTATGAGAGTAGACCCTGGTGGTATTAATACTACAGCACAAAATGCTGCAACAGGTCAGACATCATTCATATTTGATTACTTACAACAACATGCGTTGTTAGAGACTGGACTTAAGAAAGGTACTGGAAATGCCGACGGTGAGGTAACTACACTGGCTAGAATGCGTCCTTTCGTATTCCAAAAGGATTATCAGAATGGTGAATTGTCAATTGACTGTCCTAGGACATCGATGAAGTCAATTGCTGACGAATCATTCTTTGTATACAGGACATTTAATAATAAGACTGTTGTATCTGGTGGTGTTACTGTTTCACTACCTGAATCTGAGCAGTTTGCAACACTAGATGATGAAAACTATATCTTAACTATCATTGCTGAATCAGGATCTTCATGGTCTGTTGGTGATAACCTTAACATTGATGCACTCAATGAATTAGGTACATTAACAGTTACCTTTGGTGCTGACAGACAGTCAGTTACTATTGACGGTCTAGCAAATGTTAACACTGTTAAGTTAACAGCATTGATATCTAAGAATATTGTATCGAAGAAGATTAAGACTGCTGCTAAGATGAGATGTCTTAACGTCCTTCGCACAAGAATTAATAATGACCAACCAAAATACGGTCTTGCCTATGGTAACTTGTATGGCACACGTATTGAGGATGAAGAGATCTCATTTGCATTGAATGATGTATACAATATACATGCTGTATATGAGTCTGAAGATGATAATGATGCATCTGCACCATACCTAGTACTAACAGAATCTACCTTCTTTGACAACGGATCTGTTGTTATTGGTAAGACTTCTGGAGCACGTGGTAGGGTAATTCAATTCATCAACTCAACATTAAGATTGTATGTTGTGCAGTTGAATGAGATTCCATTTGCCGCTGGTGAGACTATTGATGGCCAGGATGACGATGGTAACCCATTGACTGCTATCATTGATGACGCAGAGGGATCTGTAACTAGGGGTAGTAAGGTTGTAACCACTCAGTATACATTAGAAGCAGGGCAGAAAGCACACTTCTATGATGTATCTAAGATTACAAGATACCCACAGTATACACCTCCAATTCGTAAACTGTTAATTATATTTGACTACTTCGTACATGAATCATCTGGAGATTACTTTGCCTCTCAATCATATACAGGTATAAGTTATTCAGAAATACCGACTTATAAGTTGGATGGATCTATCAACTTCTTAAGAGATCAAGTTGATTTCCGTCCAGGTGTAGGTGAGTTGGCATCTAGAGATGGCACGGTATCTAACCCATTCCTAGTAGAATGTGCATCTCTAGACTTCTCAGCTAGGGCATTTGACACCTCTGGTGGTGCAGGTGGATCTACTATCTTCGACATACCGAAGGTTAATACAGAGATTCGTATGGACTATTCATACTATCTCCCACGTGCAGACAAGTTATATCTAACACACGATAATGAACTTAGGATAACCAACGGTGTATCATCTGAGGATCTACCACCTCCTGATGAGATTGACAATGCTATGCTATTAGCACAGCTTGAATACCGTCCATATGTTTATGACGTAGAAAGAGATATTCTCATTAACCCTGAGATTATCCGTCGTTATACTATGAAGGATATTGGTGATCTTGAGACAAGACTAGAGCATGTAGAATATTATACTTCTCTATCTTTACTTGAAGTCCAAGCAGATAACACCAAGACTTATGACGATAACGGATTTGACCGTCTCAAGAACGGTTACGTTGTTGATGACTTCACAGACCATAATGTCGGTGACGTACTCAACGTTGACTACAAGTGCTCCCTTGACTTTAAGGAGGGTCATCTAAGACCATCACACTTTACAACTAACGTCCCACTTCAATTAAATACATCGTCTTCTACTAATATAGTTAAGACTACTGGTAACATGGCACTGTTACCTTGGGATGATCATGCAATTATTACCCAACCATATGCATCTAGGACAGAGAATGTAAACCCATTCAACGTGTTTACTTTCATTGGTCGTGTTGACCTAACTCCTGCATCAGATGACTGGGTTGATACAAAGCGTATGCCAGCTAGGGTAGAAAACGTAGAAGGTGACTTCTCTGCTACTGCTAGAGATATGCAGATTGATGGAGATGGATTTGCACCTATACAGTGGGGATCATGGAAGACTAACTGGACAGGTGAGTCTCTAATATCTACATCACAGTTTAGAAATAGATCAGGTTCATTCAGTGCAGGTGGTCGTAGACTCGGTAGATTGGGTCACGGACAAGGAAGACAGGCATTGTTTGTCCATGAAAGAAGGACTTGGAGGGTTGTTAACAACCAGGCAAGACAAGGTATCAGGACTAAGGTTGTACCTAAGATTGATAGAAAGTCTTTAGGTGACTTTACCCTATCACAGACTGCTATTCCTTGGATTAGAAGTCGTAACGTTGCATTCAACGTTGAAAGAATGAAGCCTAGGACAAGAGTCTATGCTTTCTTCGATGGTGTTAACGTATCTACTTACGTTACTCCTAAAGTTATTGAGATAGTTAAGTCATCTACTGCTGATCCTAACACTAACGAGACACCTTTCGTTGTTGGAGAGACAGTTGTAGGACAGATTTCAGGATGTCGTTTGAAGGTTGCTCCTGCTAATGAGGGGTATACAACTGACCCATATGGCACTGGAACTGCTGCTTTAGCAGAGTCATATGCATCTCAAACTCCATTCATTAACATTGATACTGTCTCATTATCTGAGAGTGTTAACCCTAACTTCTACGGTAATATAAACGTCGGTGAGGTGCTTATAGGCCAGACTTCTGGTGCTAAGGCAGTTGTTAAAGATCGTCGTCTATTAACTGACAACGTTGGTAGTCTAAAAGGTACATTCTTTATACCTAACCCAGGTAATGATTCCAACCCACGTTGGGCAACTGGTACTAGGACATTTAGATTTACCACATCTGAAACTAATGCTAAGGGTAGCAGCAGTGTAGACTCATCTGCTGAAACTACTTACACAGCAGCAGGTCAGTTGAAGACAGTTAGAGAAACTATTCTTGCTGTAAGAAACGCTGAGTTGGTTAGAGATACAGTTTCTGATACTAGGACAGTTACTACAACAAGGACTGAGACTAGACAGATTGGTTGGTATGACCCTCTTGCTCAATCATTCATATGTGATGAGGAAGGTGGTGTATTCCTAACTGGTGTTGATATATTCTTCAAGACTAAGGATGCTAACATTCCTATCTCTATGCAGATAAGGACAATGGAAAATGGTTATCCTACTAAGGATATTCTTCCATTCTCTGACGTAACTATTAATCCAGCAGACGTTGAATTATCAGATAACGCTGCTATACCTTCAAGATTTACATTCAGATCTCCTGTATACATTAAGCAATCGATTGAATATTGTTTTGTATTACTGTCTGACTCTAACGAGTATACAGTATGGATATCAAGGATGGGTGACATTGATGTCACAGGTACAAGGACTATATCAGAGCAGCCATATGCTGGTGTCTTATTCAAGTCACAAAACGCATCTACTTGGACTGCTGACCAGTACGAAGACATGAAGTTTATTGTCTATCGTGCTAAGTTTAATCAGATGACTGGTACCGCAATGCTCAACAATGCTGAGCTAGGACGTGGTAACGGTGGTATTAAGAATCTCATAGAGAATCCAATACTGACACTGAAACCGACTCAACAACTATCTTTACCCGCAGGTAATAACTATAACTTCACCATTGGTGCAAGAATACAACAGCAACCATCTGGTGCATCTGCGACTATTAAAGAGTTTGATGCTGTATCAGATCCAGAGAAGATAACTATCACAGACATTGATGGGACGTTCGCTGCTGGTTTCTTAGATGCTAATAATGATCCTTTCCAAGGACTAAGATCATCTCAATCAGTTGTAGTATTTGTATTGTCTGCAATATACAACGGTGTATTTGCTGAAGGTGATGCATTAAGTGGATCTACTTCATCTGCAAATGCTACTGTCACAGCATACTATGCTATAGGTGATGTCCTCCCTGGTGGAGCGACGGCAACTGCTATCACGGTTTATGCAAACTATGTTTCTAAGCAGTTTGACTTAAGTGACACCATATCAGAAGCTGGAGGCACAAGTGCTACTCTAACGAGTGCCACATATAGTGGTGACTCTTATGTAGCATACCCAACTGCTTCACCATCATTCCCTGCTGACGACAAAGAAGTCTTGGTATACCATAGAAACCACGGTATGCATCAAAGGACTAACAACGTAGAAGTCACAGGTATTATTTCTGAAGTCCCTGATACAACACTAACTACTACACTCGCAGCTGCTGCTACAACTATTCAGTTGTCAGACGCAAGTCAATTCCATACCTTAATAGGTGGTGCTGCAATTAGTAACCTCAACCCTGGATACGTTAAGATCGACGATGAAATTATTCAATACTCTGCAATTGCTTCCGATGGTAAATCAATTACCGTTGCTGCATCTGGACGTGGTGCTGCCAGCACTGCTGACGTAGAGCATGGATCTGGATCGATTGTTGAGTGTTATAACCTTGATGGTATACCACTAACAGAATTGAATAAAGTCCACACTTCTATATCATGTCCTTGGTTGGATACTTATATGTTACACATTGATCATGTGGCAACTAACGGTATTAGAGGTGGTGGCACCGATGTATGGTCATCACAGAATGTCCAGTTTGAAACTCTGACACCTACTGTCTCAACGATGGTATTACCAGAGACTTCAATTACTGCTCGTGTTAATACTACTACTGCTACATCAATAGGTAATGGATCAACAGTTGTTGACCAAAACTCATTCATTAATAGTGGTCAGTATCTTGATGTTGTATTGAATCAAATTAATCAGTTTGAGCAACCACAAATGGTATGCTCTAAGATCAATGAGCAAAACAAGTTGGATGGTAACAAGTCATTTAATATGGCACTTGTCCTGACAACAGAAAAAGACACTCTATCACCATGTGTTGACTTGGATAGACTGTCGTTGATTACTACCTCAAATAGAATCAACTACTGGCCTGGTGGCCCTGAGCCATACGGTCAGCAGAGTAATATAGATACTTCACAAGACGTATCTACATTGCCTCAAGGTGATCAAAATGATGCTGTTTATATAACACGTCTTGCTCGCCTCGGTTCTGAGGCCAGATCTCTGAAGATAGATTTCCAGACTACTAGACATCCTTCTACAGAAATCAGGTTATATTATAAGGCATTTAAGACTGGAGACAACACAGATCCTGCTACTATTGGTTGGACTTATGTTGGTGATCCATTAACAAATGCTAATGCTGTTGATTATGATACAACTCCAACTGATGAATATCTTTGGAAGGACTATCCTTATGAAGTCCGAGGGTTAAGTTTTAATGCTTTCCAGATAAAGATTGTGATGAGATCTAAGAATCAAGCACGAGTCCCATTAATTGCTGACCTACGTGCTATAGCGTTAGCTACTTAGAGCTTGTTTCCCAACCCTTACATGGTTGAGTTTAATATTTATTATTCCCTTTGTCAAGTATGACTGAAAATCAGGACCATATACAGACTTTTAAACCAGATCTTGTCCCTGTTGACAACAAGGATGGGTGGTTTAGAGACCCCGACAGCAATGCTGTTGTGAATTGTAACAAGACTCAATATGAGCAATACATGGCATCTTACAACAAAAGATTGAAGAAAGAGGAATCTTTCAACACTTTACAAAATGACGTGGATGCACTAAAATCAGATATAAGTGACATGAAATCAATGTTATTACAACTCGTGGAGAATAAAAATGCCAGTTGACGTGACCGAACAAAAATCCCCAGAAGAATTAACTTCGGAATTTAAACAACGTTATTCAGATCTAATTAATGAGAATCAGTCTCTCGCTAAGAAGATTAAGGATAATGAGCAGACTGCTCTCAAATTACTCGGTGCTATAGAAACACTAGAGTATCTTAATCCCCCAGTCGAGGAGGAGCAAGTAGAAGAGGCAGCACCTGCGGACGCATAAATAAACCAGTAAGACTGTATGCAGTGCTAGGATCCTTTAAGTAAATGGCAAATAGAATACAACTAAGGCGTGACGGTGCACAGCAGTGGGCTAACGTCAACCCAATCCTTGCTCAAGGTGAGTTAGGTATCGAAATCGATACTTCACGACTGAAAGTAGGAGATGGTGTCACCGCTTGGAACTCTCTTAAATATGAGAGACCAATTGAAACCGAATCAAACACTGCAAACACACTAGTAAAGAGAGACGCTGACGGTAACTTTGAAGCAGGTGCCATTACTGCCTCACTCGTTGGTAACTCTGCTACTGCAACAAGATTAGCAAACGCCCGAAATATTGCTCTTGGTGGTGATATGTCGGGTAGTGGTACGTTCGATGGATCCTCGAACCTAACTATCACTGCTGAGTTGAATTATGTTCCAACTCTTCCTCACTATGATTCCAATGACCTAGCTGCAACTGGTACATATAGTCAGGTAACTATCGACTCTCGTGGTCGTATTATTCTTGCTAGTAACCCAACTAGTTTGTCAGCATATGGAATTACTGACGCACAACCATTAGATAGTGATCTAACTGCGTTAGCAACGATGACTACCTTTGGTATTCTGTCTAGACAGTCAGAAGGTACCATTGTTAGTAGAAGTATTACAGGTGGTAGTAATAGAATTATTGTACAGAATGGTACTGGTCAGACCAATAATCCATTCATTGACTTAGCAGACACAACAGTTGTTGTAGGTGAATATAACCCAGTAGGGGTTGGTGATACACCTCTTCTATCTGCTACTACAGGTGATGAGACAGTTAACACAACCAACTTTACTGTAGACAGATATGGTCGTCTGACATATGCTCAGACCTCTGCTATCGCTACTGCAAAGCAAGGTAGTCTCGATCCTGTATTTGATAATGCTGCAACCTACTCAAGATATGATAAGGTAAAGAATGCTGCTGATAAACTTTATCAGGCAATATTAGACATAGCAGCTGGTGGCGGGGAACCGACCCATTTAGATACATCTGACGCTGGATCATGGAGATACTTAGGTAGTGCTTTGGCACCACAGAAGGGTGTTGCTTCATTCGATCAAGAAGATTTTGATGTAACTCTATGGGACAATGGTAATAGTATAGAAGGTGGTTTTGTAACTATCGCACAGAGAGGTGTAGATAACTTACAACTACAAAATAATAGAATTGGTTTTGCTGATGGTAACACTGTAGAGAATTTTGAATTAGATCAGGAGTTAACAGCAACAACTGGGTATAGAGGTTTTAACTACTTAAACTATGTTAAAGTCAACGATACTTCAGGCAATCTTCTCTTCGGTGCTAATAATACTGGGGATGCTGGTGCTGGTGAAGTTGATATTAATGTAAAGACATTATTCAGTGATCCTGATATCATCCTAGATGGTGATACAACTCAGGATATTGAGAAGACTGGTGAGGGTAGTCTTTGGATAAGGAATACTCAAAACTCAACCACCAATCAAGTCCTTAACATCCAGATGACCAATGCTGGTACTGGTGAGGCAAGACTTAATATTACTGCTGAAGATGGAATAACACTTCATGCTACTGATGCATCAGGTGGTTATCAGCATGGTCGTGTATGCTTTGAAGCATTCCATACTAAAGCAAATATATTAGCATGTGACCCTGTAGGTAACTTGATACTTGACCCTAATGACACTAACGATGCGTCGTCTGGTGTTGTTGAGATATGGGGTGACCTCTTAGTACAAGGTACAACAACTACTGTCAATTCAGTCACAATGACAGTGGATGATCCTATTATTACATTAGGTGGCGATACCGTCCCTGTTGCTGACGATAACAAGGATCGTGGTATAGAATTTAGGTATTATGATTCACAAGCAAGACTCGGATTCTTCGGGTGGGACGAGAGTTACACGGATGCTAACCTATGGTCTGGCACTGGCGGGTTTAGGTTCCTCTACAACGCCACTAACTCCTCTGAAGTTTTCTCTGGCACTGACGCTCCTCTCATTGCTGGCAACCTCAGACTCACAACAAACACAGGATCCACCTCGACGACGACGGGGACTCTGGTAGTAACTGGTGGTGTAGGTATATCACAGAATGTCCATGTAGGTGGTGAAGTCACCATTGCAGGTCAAACTGAGATCAATGACACAGTATTAATCAAGTCTGACAACGAAGACTTTAAGATACAGACTGCTGCTGGTGTAGATAAGTTTACTGTAGATACTGACACAGGTAATACAGTTATAGAAGGTACAGTTGATATTCAGTTAGAGACTGAGATCACAGACAACCTTATTATTAGAGCAGACAATAAGAAATTTGATATACAAACTGATGCTGGTGTCAGTGTATTTGATGTAGATACTGACAATGGTAACATCCATACAGATGGTACTCTTGATGTAGACCTTGGAGTAACATTCAATAGCACATTAGATGTAGATGGTAAGGTAACTCTTAATGATGAGTTGGATGTTGATCTAGATGCAGTATTCCATGATGATATAACCTTAGATACTAACTCTAAGTTCTTTACTATCACTAATGGATCAGTACAGACATTCAGAATTGCAAGTGCATCTGGTAATACAGACATTGAAGGCACATTAAATAACCTTGGTCTAGCAACATTTGAAACAACAACTAATATAGCAGTTGATACTTCTGCTGATGATGCTATCACCAAGACTGGAGAAGGTGCAGTAGATATAGACGGTGGTCTTAACGTAGATAAGGACGTACGTGTAGGAGAAGACCTATATGTATCTAATCGTATTGTAGTTAAGGATGCTGGTACAGGAAGGACACGTCCATCACTATTCAATAACTTAGATGTATTGTATCGCACCTATTTGGGTGGTGGTGCAGCACATAATGCAGATTTTGCTAACGATGCTGATGCTCAGTTAAGAGTTGCAGGTGGTGTAGGTATTGTCCAAGACTTACATGTAGGAGATGACTTCTATATTGGTAAGGTTGCTACTAACGATAACGTAGAATTCTCTGTCCTAGGTGAATCAGGATTCACAACTATAGGACGTGCAGGACAAGGTAATGCCACTGATGGTGCTATAGTTGTCCACGGTAATGCAACATTCAATCGTGAAGTTAATATTACTGGTGCACTAACAACTATTGGTGATGCTTCTTCTGATGTCTTAACAGTAAATGCAGTATCACAATTTACCGATGATGTCACAGTTGACGGAAGTTTAACAGTCAACACTAACGCATTAATTGAAGGTAACCTCACAGTTAATGGCACCACGACTACTGTTAACAGCACTGTAATTACTGTAGATGACACTGTATTCACCTTGGGTGGAGACACAGCACCTTCACAGGCAGACGCTAAAGATCGTGGTATAGAATTCAGATACTATGATACTGCTGCAAGAATTGGATTCTTCGGATGGGATACATCTGCTGCAAGATTTGCAGTATATAATGGTGCAACTAATAACTCTGAGGCATTCAGTGGCACCAGATCAGGAATTGATGCTGGTAGTTTAGCACTGTTTGATACTACCAATGCTACTAACTCAGGTTCAGGTACCTTAACAGTTGGTGGTGGTGCTGGTATTGGATTAAGTCTATTTGTCGGAGAGAATTTAGACGTATCTGGTAACGCAGTAGTAGATGGTAATGTAGACATCGTAGGTGATGTAGACATAACTGATGACTTTAGAATTAATAGTAATAAGTTTGTTGTTACTGCTAACACAGGTAACACAGAAGTCGCTGGTACTCTTACAGTAGATGGTAACGCCACTATTGGTAATGCTGCTGGAGACTCCCACACAGTAACAGGTGTTGTCCAGTTTAACCAAGCAATTACTTCTACAGATATTACTGCTGATCAGATTAAGATCGGTGTTGATGCTGCTAATGAGATCAGCACTACTTCTGGTAATTTAATACTTGATTCGGATGGTGGCACAGTAAATGTTACTGATGACCTAGACGTAGACAACAATCTTAATGTTGATGGAAATACTAAAATCGATGGTACCCTTACAGTTGATGGGAATGCTACTATCGGGAATGCTTCTGGTGACAATCATGTGGTTACTGGAACAGTTACTTTCAACCAAGCCATTACATCAACAAACATCACTGCTGATTCTGTTACCATTGGCGTGGATTCTGATGGTGAAATTAGCACAACTACTGGCGTTGACCTCATCATCGACTCTGCCACTGGAGAGACTCAGGTTGATGATAACCTAACTGTTACAGGTACATTAGATGTTAACGGTAATACACAAATTGGAGATAACTCTGGTGACGCTCATGCGTTTACAGGTACTGTCCAGTTTAACCAAGCAATCACTTCGACTGACATCACTGCTGATAACGTCCAAATTGGTGTGTCAGGTGCTAGTGAAATCGATACATCATCAGGTAATTTAACTCTTGACTCTGATTCTGGTGAGACAATTGTTGATGATAACCTCACTATAAACGGCACATTAGATGTAGATAATCTAACTACCATAACTGATTCATTAACAGTTAAGGCAGATAATAAGTTAGTTTCTATTCAGAATGCTGCTGGTCTAACTAAGTTTGAGATCGATACCGATAACGGTAACACAGATATACAAGGCACTGTAAACATAGAGGGTGCTACAACTGTTGATGACACATTTAATGTTACTCAGGCAACTGATTTAGATGGCACTCTAAATGTAGATGGTGTTGCAACATTCCAAAACGATGTTGTATTGAATGCTGACAATAAGAACTTTAAGATTCAGTTAGATAATGGCACAGACAAATTCACTGTTGCTTCAGCATCAGGTAACACAGATATTCAAGGAACACTGGATGTTAATGGAGCTACTAATGTTACTAACACTGTTGGTATCACTGGTATTACCTCCGTTACTAATGCTACTAATCCTGCTAACCTAATTGACACTGCTGCGTTTAACGTAACAGGTGGTGCGATAATCTCTAAGGATGTCTTCTTCGGTGAAGACTTCTATATGGGTCCAAACAATGCTCCTACTCTATCAATCATAGGATCATCTGGTAACACCCTAATTGGAGGCACACTTGGAGTAACAGGCACAACAACTCTTGGGGTTGCTGATGTAGGTACACTTAACCTGTCAACCAACGCTAATATCTCTGGATCTATTATCGTTAACACCAGCAAGTTTATTGTTGCAGGTGCTTCTGGTAATACTACTATCGACGGCACATTAGATGTAGCAGGTGCTACTGTCATTGATGACACTCTTAATGTTACACAGGATGTAGACTTTGATTCTAACCTTAACGTTGATGGTAATCAGCAATTAGATGGCACACTTACTGTTAACTCTACTTCACTATTAAAAGATA
>Ga0115011_10001978_pt1 | contig 14416 bp, 11 predicted proteins | sample TroAtlMetagenome_2_FD_88705 | JGI IMG/M metagenome (GOLD analysis project Ga0115011, IMG submission 88705) | Marine eukaryotic phytoplankton communities from Atlantic Ocean - Tropical Atlantic ANT8 Metagenome | ecosystem: Environmental > Aquatic > Marine > Oceanic | place: Tropical Atlantic...
CGGAATGGCGCAGCTACTTTATTCTTAATAGTCTTCGCAATAACCTTGATACCCACGGGCGAGCCTTGCTTGTCGAGGATTTGCTTGCCTGAGTCCAGTTTGATTCGTACAGATGAGTGAAAAGGGATTGCCTTACCTCCGGGTGTAGTAGTAGGATCTCCATACATAACTCCAATTTTTGTTCGTATTTGGTTGAGACAGATAAGAAGCACTTTCTCATTTGCTATCAGTCCCGTGATCTTTCTCATTCCTTTTGAAATAACACGAGCATTCAAGCCAATCGTCATCTTATCGTAATCACCTAAGAGTTCATCTTTGGGCGAGGTTGCCGCCACAGAATCCCAGATGATGGTGATCGGAACATCTTTATCAAGTTCCTTCGCTCTAAGTATAGTCTTCTCAGCAATTGATAACACTTCTTCTGTACAATGTGTATCAACATATACGAACCTTTGTGTAATGTCGACTCCGAGTAGCTGAAGGTTCTCTACGGACGTTGCATTCTCAGTATCAATGTATACCACGATGCCACCGCTTTCTTGTGTAGATTTACAGATCTGGATCGCTATGTGCGATTTCCCAATTGATGGTGGTCCGAAGATCTCCACAATGCGTCCTTCTGGAAGACCTCCACAGGGCCGACCTGCTACGATATAGTCAAGCTGATCTGAACCTGTGCCTATCCATCTATTGACGTGAGTGGGGGAATCTTCCACTGCAAGATTATATGCAACACGAGATCCGTGCTCTTTGTTTAGTGCACTAATTAGTGAACTGGTGAAGTCACCGGTTTTCGGTGTAACCGATTTCTTTGCTTTCTTTTTCTTAGCCATTATAGCCTCCTTTGGTTATGATACTAATTTACTCGGTGGACACTGCGTTGTTCAAAAGAAAAGGGAGAAACTTTCGTTTCTCCCCCGTGGAATAACCAACTATTCTAGATTAGAATGGAAGGTCACCACCTAGATCAGCAAATGCATCATCGATCTTATCGAATGAGTCAGAAGCCGATTTGCTTTCCTTCTTCGTATTATTCGTACGAGTGTAGGTAGTAGTCGCTTCTTGCTTCTCATCTTCATTATCGGCATCATCTCCGTTCAACCAAGCATTGATAATATTCTCAAGTTGTTCGTAAGACTTCATCTGAAATACGTCATCTAGATCAGGAATGTTTTCTGTCCACTCTTTGATTTGCTTCTTTGTTCCAAGAGCGGTTGCTTTTGGTCGAGGCATCACATCGGTAGTGGCATACATCTTTCCTGCTTGCTTTGAGCAAGTGACTTTAATATCATGACCTTCATGAATGTCAGTAATATCACCGTAGTCGGGATCCAACATAATGTTCAAGAGGTTTTGGTATACCATCTTTCCAAATGCATAGAGTCGCACACCTTGATCTTCTTCGCCACGAACAATTACTGCCGCGTAGCTTCTCATCTTTGGATACAACTTTTTGGCCATCTCGTAACCTTCCTTCGTACCTTCACTTTTGAACTTTTGAATAAGTTCGTTGATTGGGTCAGGTTTACCAAATTGGTATGGTGCGAGAAGTCCGGGGTTGTTGCCAATGTTGTAGTAGAAGTATCGTTCCTTGAAAGGATTTCCGTCGTTGTCGGTGAATCCAATAATTCGGATGGTGGTTGTCTCGTCTTGTGGAGGACGCCACATCACTCGTCGTTTAGAGTTGTTTCCAGATAGTTGTCCGAGTTTCTTTCGGATTGCGTCAAAATCAATAGCCATTGCAATTTCTCCTTGATAAATTTTTAAATGTTCAAATGTATTGATACGTTCCTGAGTGGAACAATAGTATCATACTCTGTACATTCAAGCTTTACAAGAAAAATGCAATTAATAATTATTTTTCTTTTGCGCTTCCTGAGCGGCCATCTCAAAGAATCCGTTGTTCTTAAGTGTCACTCGAAAGTACTCTGCGCCGACCCAAATACCGTCATACTTTAATTGATCGTGCCACTCGTCGAACGAATCCAGTTGTCCGATATACAGCCCAATCACGTAGTTATCATTCGCAAGCAGCGCAGGACCTAATTCTGGGTGTCTTAATCCCTCATCAGCAATGATTTCTGCGTAGGAGTCGAAGTAATCAATAATTGCTTCATCTACTTCCTGTGCACCTGCTCCAGTGGCAGGATCGATTGTTTCGTTAATGCTAGCATTTGAAACTCCGGCATGTTCTGTGATGGCTTTGCGGATTATCTTTCTTAATTTTGATTCTGTTATTCTCATTCTTTTCTCCAGTACCGACCGGTACACGATTAAGTGCCTCACTCATCATATTCATCTAGAGCTTTAGAAATACTCATAGCATTTTTGCTTTTTAATTTTTGCGGTTTTTTTCTAGGACCCCAAGCTCCACCTACATGTCCTCGAATTCGGCCACCACCAGCTGCACCACCGGCGACCATACTAGCTTCATCACCCATATTTTCTGCTGTCTCTTCTGCCGATTTCAGATTGACCTTCTTGGTTCTTTTTTTTTCTTTGCTGTCGACATAATCATCTCTTTGTTTTTGCTGTCCAAGATAAGGCTCAGCAAGAATGTCGCCTTTTGCGGTATCACCTGGCAGTGTTGTTTTCTTGTAATACTCTTCATCAGTTTCATCAACTTCAGAGGTTTCTAGAATAATACTCTGAATAATCCGCCTTAATTCTGTCAGCTTCAATTTCATTCGCTTTTCTCCTTCTTGTCCATCGCTGCTCCTATCTTTTTCAAAAGAGGCAATGTTCTTTTTATTAATTTTGCAGCTTCTTCAGCATTGTTGTCTACATAAGTCATTGCAAAAGCAGCAAGTGCAAATGCTTGGTGTTCAGGTTTCCCCTCCATGTCTAACTTGGCGTCTAATTCAGCAAATTTTCTGGGAGATATATCCGGATCTAAAAGTTTTAGTAAATGTTGTGGAACTGGAAGGCCGAGATCTGATGCATCAAAGACGACTCGTTCTTCTCCTTCTAGAAGAATTTCATTAATGATTTGTCTAAGCTCTGTAATTCTGATTTTCATTTTGCACTCCTAGAGAATACTAAGAAAGGGACTATACGTCCCTTAATTATACATCATGTTCGTAAACTGTACTGTTAATCTTCCAGCATATCTCTTGCATGCAACAATAAAGCGCCCAGAGTATTTTTTGCTTCTCTTTCATCAAGCGACACAAGTGCAAAATATTCTTCTTCTGTTAGTTTCACTTGAAAATGATTCAAGATAAACAAAGTTCTTTGTAGATGGGTTAGTTTGGGTAGGTCAAAATTAATTTTGAATTCATTACCAAGCTTTTCTCTATGCCAATCTGAATCTTGAGGTAGAAGCCAATCAGATTCTATTGTTCCTACTCTGCCAAGATCATGTAGCAAGCCCACTTTGTATACTGACTTAATATCTACTGGCGTTCCGTGAAATTCATTAAGTGCTTGCATTGCTTTTGCCAATTTTGTCGAAGTGACTACGATACCGCCTGGATAGCAACCATATTGTTTGTTGTTTGAATTTGCCGGTGCAATACAAATTCTTTCGCCTAATTCTTCTAGTAAAGTAGAAATATTTTCGTCTTCTAGCCTAGATAGTATCGTCTTGTATGTATTCCAATTTTTCTTTATGAGTTCCATATCCATATTTTGCTCCTTTGTGTTAGTCTGATATTATTATACAGTGACGGCCGGAGATTTACACTATTATTTTTCATCAACGATCATGTATCTCTTATCTTCAGAAAAGAAGTAAATAAGTTTTTCTTGTTTAGATTTTGAACCAGTGCCCAAAACATACACGTTGTAGAGGGTATTAACCCAGAACATAATCACTTTTTGACTCGAAGCTTCTGTTCTTGCAAGACCTGGCCAACCCTCTTTTAATTTAATTCTCCATCCGCCTTCACCTCTAATGTGTTTGCTAGCTAGGTCTGATTGCAGAAATATCTCTTGCATTCTTATTGCACCTTCTGCAGAAGATGAAAAGATACCACTTTTGCCAAATAATTCTTTTAAGCTAGCGATCGATGCAACACCAAAATTATCCTTTATGATTTTGGGCTCCAGAAGATTGTTCTTAATATCAGCAAATGAAACTTTCTCTCCGTCATCATCGATACCACTCAGGGTTTGCAAGATTCTTACTGCGTCTTTGGTGATACCACCTTGGGTTTTGGCTTTTTCATAACCTTCCGGTGCTTGTCTTTTTTCTTTTGCTTCTGCTAAAAGAAAGTCTCTCAATGTTTTCATCGTATATCCTCACATGTTATCGGAAATTTCATATCGTTTATAATTATCTCGTTCGGCACATTTCCTTCTCCAGAGAATACACATGCGTCGTGAATTAGCCAATGTGGCTTCAGGTGTGTGTTCTTACGAAAGAAATCAGCGAAGCCTTTGATGGCTGCATCAGCAGCGCTGGATTGAAGCCATAACGAAAGAAGATGTCTTCCTTTTACGCCCTCTGTTTGGATAGGCCTTCCATAATAATTTTCAATTACATTGTCTACAACATCAGCTTCGAGCTGTCTTTCCCACTCTTCTAAACCGAATAATTTCGTGACCGTGGGTATTTGCCTAGCTGAACCATACAGTGACGAAATTATTGCAATCTTTGTGTGAGTTCTATCACCCGAGAGGCCGGCCTCTTTTGCGACCCAATCGTATAAATCTCCGTCTACGTGTATACCACTTACATTCAGAAGGAAACGGGGTTCCATCGACGAGAAGTCGATCTGCCGGCAACCTTTTGCGACATTGCGATACTCTGCTTTCATTGTCATCACCTGCGGCCCTGATATAACACTCAGTCTGCCTGTCTTGATTTTAGAACGTACATATCGAACAGTCTGAATAAGCTTCCCATCTGTGCGAATCTTGATGGGTGCGTTGATCTTCTTAAGCCCACTATACCTCGTATAGTCCAAAGGTGCTGGCTGAAGCGTCCATAGCCAATCGTTGGTATCGAAATAGAACTGAGTATACCTATGTTCAATGATGGGCTGTAGATCTTGCCATGTTTGTAACGTATATTCCTGCAAACGTTTCTTGAACTTCGGCCCGATTAATCCAACGAAGTTTGCATTCTGAAGTCCAAGCTCTGTGGCCATTACTAAGTATTTCTTTTCAATTAAGGACTGAACATCATGACCGTGAATCTTTAATAGAGGTTCAATTGATCTAGGATGAGGACATCCAAATAAATAATTCTGAACTTTTGGCTGCCATGACCAATTTGTTCCAGTCCAAGTCAAGTACCTTTCAGTGCCTGTGATTTTATTACAGATAGAGAGCATAATTTAATTCTATCTTAATTTTGATCAATTTACAATGATTTTATTTTTTATCTAGAACTTTTGATAATTCTTCAGCTACTGCTTCTGCTTCTTCTAAAGTGTCGACCATTGATCTGAATTGTCCTAGCTTATTAAGAGGTGTCAATTTAATATCTGTCTTAAATTCGCCTGGTGTAAGAGTGTGAGAAACACCAGACACCGCGTAAATATCATCTGTCGTTGTATTAGTTTGAAAATCACAGAAGAATTGCTGACCAAAATTTATGAAAGGACACCCAAAAGTACTGATCGACAAAGTCACAGGCTTAATAGTCATCGGCAATCCATCGTCTGATGCACCAGAGGGCCCACTTTTTGCACCCTGTCTTTGCATGTGGATCGTTTCTAGTTGTGGATTAGAATTTGTAGCCAAGTTGGCTGTCAAAATGCCACTAAATTCAGTACCATACTTGAGAGTTGGCATATTGGTTGCAAGTATACCCCTTAATTGGTCCGGACCTCCGCGGATCCTATATTTTGTTCTTGGGTTCCCATCTTTGTCTGTGTAATTCATAGGCTCCAATAATCCACTATCTATAAATTTTTGCCTCTGTGCATCTGCTTCTTTGTCATATTTTGTTTCTCTTTTTTCTCTGGCTTCGACTTTTTCATCCCATTTTGCATCTTTCTTCTTCGGCGGATGTTTCTTTGCCTGTGTCAATGATTTTTTTGCACTATTAGATTTTCCTATAACCCCTAAATTAGATGCACTAGTTGCTCCCCACATGGCTGCATAAGAACCATAAGAAGTACAAGCTCTATCGAAAAAATGTAGACGAAGAATTGAACAATCCGGTTTTTCTTTATGTGCTACACACTCTACCCACATTTGTATGTTCGGTTTTTTGAATCTCTTTTCAGCAGAAGCTCCCCCATAGCATGCTTCTAAAATTTTCACTTTTGCATTCGTGAATTTTTGTTTAGCTTTTTCATCTTTTGTATATTGCTTCTTAATCTCTCGTTTTCCATCTTCGGTCTCAGTATAGTAGCTAGAAAGACCATATATATCGTCGCCTACGAAATTCACAAAATGCTTTTTAATAAGATTCAGAAACCGTTGAATCGAAATAGATGGATTAACATTTAGCTGTGCTTCCAGATATTTTTTTAGCTCCTCCTTATTTATTGGATACTGGCCAGTATTGAGTGTCCTTGCCCACATTGCATATTCATTCATCGGATAGAACAATAACTGAATTTCTTCAAACTTTCCTGTTTCGTAAATTGGCCTTGCTACAAACGTTGCAATCACCTTTGCTAAAGAGACATATTTTCTTCTATCGATATTAACAACTGTACCTACCCCGGGGATCTTATCTGATTTCAAACCGCCAGGAAGATATGGATCAGTTTGTGACTTCGTATGCTGGCATGTATTATTGATCATGCTTTCCCATTGCTTCTGGATCACTTTTTGATAATTCTCTGCCCCCTCTTCTGCTTGATCGAATTTCTCTGACATTTCTTGCCACGTACCTTGTGATGATTTTGCACTGGAACGCTTCATCTTTTTTAAGAAATTGGATATTTTAGCTTTGTCTTTCTTACTCAAGGAAAGTAAACCCCCCACCGATGAAGCCTTTCCTAGTACATCGGGCGCGCCCATAGCTGCATTTAGAGTATAGCCTTCTTTTTTTAATGACCGCATAGACCCACGTATAGCATGAACCAGATCTTTTAGCACATCTGCAGGATTTTTACCTTCCTCTGTGGTAGAAACTAATTCGAAAGTCAGGTTTGATGCGCCTTTGGTATACAGTTTTAGTTTGATTTCTACTTGACCTTCTGGCGTGAAAGAATAGGAAGAATTCATAATACCATATTTCTCTTTGCACCTCATTGAATTGATTAAGGCACCATACGGGTTTTCATTTGGATTTGGTTGAGGGTGTGACCACCCCCACTCTATTAAAAATTCAACATCACCCAATTGGCCCGGGACTATAAATGGCATGATTTGGTTCATTCTTGTTTTGTCATGTAAAGTCAAAGCAACGTCAGCTGCTTTTGTTGCCAACATCCCTGTAGCTGGAGTTACCTGCACGTTGAACGATTTAACTGTCATTAGAGGCCTGAATTTGTCCAACACTTTACTTCCTATCGGTATGTCTTTAGGGCCGGCTTCTGAACCATAATTCAAGCTAGTCGAATCTAGATCTTCATGAATCAATGTGCCATCTACCATTGTTTGTGGTGACGTAAATATTTCCATGCCGGCAACACCAATAGACTGTTTTTCATTCTCGGTCGCATCTGCAGGATGTTTTGTTCCTCCGCTAAGAGTTTTTGGAGGTTCTGAAAATTCTTTTGGAACTATTCTTGCCAACTGGTGAATAACCTGATCGGCTGCTTCTATTCGCTCACCATGCAAAAACTTATAAATAGAGATACCACCACCAAAAACTGTCGAACCTTCTGTTTCTCCTGCTCGAGTTTCTTGTAATTTTTGTATTGGCTCTCCTTTTGTGATGGTTTTAATATCAAAATAAGGAACTGCTTTTGATATTTCTATTGAAGGTAATGACATTAAGAAAACAGAAGCAGCTGCAGAATCCCTGTTGGCAAAATTCAAATTAGGATTGTGAAATTCTATTATCGAAATAGCTTTTCTAGTATCGTCTTCTGTAGTAGTGAAATTGACGGAGATGCTTTCTCCTCTTCTGCCAACAACCCCGTCGTTGAATAGATCATCTACTCCTGCAGCCCTTAGATACCCTTTGTGTTCTTCAGTCGGATTCGATGGAAGTGTCAGTGAAAATGGACATGCTTCTTCGGTAGAACTATTGCCTAACGCATCTAGCACTTTTGCAATCGGATCCGATGGGTCTGCCATTATGTAAGCATCTATCTTCTTCTTCAGCTGATTTGCAAATTCGCCATCTCCTTGCAAAGATATTATGGCGTCTGCCAAGCTCTGCAGATGAATGTTGTGATCGCTGGCTTGCGAATTTAGTTCGGATGCTTGAGGATTCTTTGGAAATGAGTTCTCTTTTGTTTCGTTTACAGACCTTTTTAGAAGGACTTGTACAAAAGAATTTTTGTCTTTCACCCCATAGTATGCTCCTAGTTCCCGCATGGCTGCTTGCATCTCTGCGCTGGAAGCACCTCCAAATAAATTATTTATTTTTGCCATATCTTAACCCACCAACGTTCGTATAGGGCCCAAATCTGAAGGTATATTTATAATAGTACCTGCTGGAACTTGTAGCCCCCAACCAATGTCACTCAACGCTGCAAGTATCCACCAATGACTTGAATTTCCTAAATACTCGTGTGCAAGATGATCTAATCTCTGGTCTTCAGTCAAAATCAGTTGCTTGATTTGTATTAAGCCTAAGTCTCTCGCTCTTCTAATTCTCATTACAGTTTGTGCACTTTGGAGTTTTCCACCAGCTATACGTTGATCTCTATTGTATCTTTTCACTTCTTATCCTCCGGTATACCTTCTAAGTGACTTTCCTCACCAGATAAATATGCATCAGTTCTAGCAGCAATGTCGTCTGTGAGTTCGCCATACTTTTGTGAATCATACCATACATCGCCTGTAAGTGATTCAGACATGTCGCCAACTTTATATATTGGCGCTCTATTAATACCTTGATGATCAAGCCCTGGAGTGATGTCATGAATTGGAGTAACAGAAAGCTGTACTTCGCACATTCGAGGAGCTCGTGCACCCGGTTCAAGATTCCACGGAACACTGTTTAATTTCCAATCTAGCGTAATTCCAGTTATTGCAACAGCGATACCTCTTCCCATAGTTGAATTGAAACTCTTAAGAATAGGATTCGTTCCATTTGGATCAGAATCACTTGCGCCAAACAAACTTGCAAGGCCAGCTCCATTTGAGGGGGTGGATTGATTAATCAACGGTATAGGAAGACCTGCTGGGTCTGTTGCTAATTTTGTAGCACCCAAGTAATAATCAACAGAAACTTGTTCTTGAGGTGATTGAAGACCGACATACTCCGGTAATCTAATTTTGATAAATTTAGTTTCTGCATCATACATTGTAGTAAAAGAAGTCGGATTATCTGAATAAATTTTCATAGTTTCTTTTTTCTGAACCTTGGTGAACCCTAATTGTTTCATAATTTTTCTTAATGCGCCACGCTTAATATATCGCTTACCTCCCCCAATAGATGAGATTTGGTTTGACCGTTGTTCTCCTGCTGTTCCTCTATCGATAATCCCACTTTCTTCGGATAAGTCTGGAGGGTCTTTTCCTGGCTCTGTATATATGAATTCTTTTTTGCCTATACCCATCATTCTTGCCATTGCGACTTTTGAATAATTAGAGGTGAATAAATCTCCGACCCTAAGTCGGCATAGAGGCGACGCAGTTGGCACTTGTGAGAATGGCTGTATGAATTTAGAATCCCCCGATTCCATAAATGTGCCTTCTGACCATTGTGGATATACTAGCGTGGTTAATTTGTTAATTTTATAATACATTTCATTGAAATCTTCCGGATTCATAGCAACCATCATGAAAGAAACTCCAATCGCTCTACTTCCGCCACCATAGATTTGAGCCGCTTCCATCCGACCAAAACCTTTCTGAGCCGACCATTCTGCACTGTAAGAATCAGATAGAGAAGTTAGAAATGCATGAAAAGAAATAATTTCATTAGTTCTCATGTCTTGTATGTAAAACGGCATGTGTTCTGCTTCTAATTGATCTTCCATCATTCGAACTTGATCAGGCGTAAATCGATTATTGGGGGAAGACTGAAATTTCAATGCAATGTTTGAATCGATTTCTGCATCTGATTTATGTAAATTATTCAGCCCGGTGAGTGCTTCAGCATAACTTCCATTTGGGTCAACACCATAACTAGTTAGCCTGTGTTTTACTAGTGCACCGTTTTTTGGGATCAAAAGAAGTGATGGCGTATCAGTCAAAGCCAATTTAGACTTTGTTCTTTCACCAAACTTGCGACCACCTGCTGTTCGCAACGTAGGAAAATCTTTCATAAGATCTAATTTAACTTTATTTTCAGGAAATGCAATTGCCCCTACTTGGCCAGATGCTGTTCCAAGATCTCCTATTCTAGCTAAGTAATTCGCGAACTTCATTACTTTGTCATCTTTTCCAAAGAAATTCATCATGCTTTCGTAGGCAGAGTTTGTCACTTTTCTCGTACCCCATTGACTTTTACTGCGCACAACAGATCTAAACAAAACCTTCCAAAAACCTAATGATTTTCCATAGTCTTGGCCAGAGATTGTGGCTGTCATTGTCAACATACCTGCTGTATATGCTCTTACGTAAGCTGTGTAAATATCTACCGATTTTGCCAGTACATTCAGTCCTGGCAACTTACCAGGGCTATTATACCCTGTTTCGTTCGCCATCGTAGATAAAATATGTCTTGGAATGTATATATTCAGCTCTCTTTGGATCTGGACTGTAAGATTAAGAAGGTCTTGCTCTACTATTTGCCCTGCCACATTAACAGCAGGAACTCCAAGCTGCAGCAAGCCCTGTGCAACACCGCCTGCAGGACCTTGTAAAGAAGCAGTCACTTTTGAAACTGAATCAAGACCCCTAGTAATAATATCTGTTGCAGGATGGTTAAACCCAGAAGAACCCTTGAAAAATCCAGACCCTGGAACTACTTGAGGTTCAGGTGGATAATAATTTCTATTCCAATTTACTCCTACAAAGTCATCGCCCCCTGTTTGTTGGCCAATGTTTTGGCCAATCAATGAAATTAAGTACGAAGAGATCTGCAGTAAAGAAGTTGTAACTAATAATTTCAATACGACCATAGACCAAATTTCTAACAGCTGCTTGGCAACTTCTAAACCTTGGTTCTCTACTAGGGGGAAACCAGCTTGAGCTTCGAAAGGATCAGCAAACGAATTCATTTGACCCCATGTCTTCGTGTTCGAAAGTGGTCTTTTTGACATGTTAAATTCTTCGACAAGAGTATCATACCTTCCCGGCGTAAGTTCGTCTGTAAGGAAGACTTTTCCAGCTTGAGTCATCTCTATTTCTTTTTTGCCATAACCACCCTGCAGGTCATCTTCATTGAGGATTCCTTGACTCAAGATGCCAGAGGCAGCATCGCCAAAGCTTATAGGGTCAGAAGGCAGATCTCTTCCAGTAGCACCTAGTGTTATTTTTGGACCTACTAGTCCCATTCTTTCAAAATAATTATCCCAAAACTTTTCTCTATCTGGCCCTTGAGAGTCTGCAGTAGTTTGTCCTGTCTTGTGTTGATAACTAGTGAACTTCGTTGTACCACCCGTTTCAGCTCCATCTAAGTTTTCTGTTGCTCTTTGAACTTGGTATCTATTAGCTGAATTTGACTCACCCGTATTTGGAGGAAATTGTTGTTTACCAATCCCGGCCCATCTACTTGCATTAATGTCGATCGATGTTTCAACAACGTTTTGAGCTTCATTTTGTAGTAATTCATGGCCTGACACTTTTGTTTCGGGATCTTGTAAGAAAACACCTGGCTCAAAAGAAGTTTGTTGGCTAAGGGTTCTAAAATATTCAACTGCATCGGATACTGCATCTTCCATCGTATCTACATATTCTTCTGTAGGTTCACCTGGAGGGGCAATTGGAAAATGGTTTGCTTGGCCTCCTCTTGAATCTCTTTGGGGAGTATCAACTGTGGTAGCATCAGACAAGTACTGGCCTAATCTTTCTACACGCTCAGGCTGAAGATCATCGTTATCAAGTCTGATAAAATCCTGTTGGCCCGTACCCTTCGGTGCTGACCATGAATCCGGATTACTTGTCGCTTGATTCGATGTCGCGTCCCTGTTCTCCTTGGGGTTGATCGGCATATTTGTTCACCTTCGATTGGTATTTATTGATTTCAGGTTGGGTTTCTAACCACATAGAGTTATATTCTTTTAAAGTCTGCTCTACGTGTTCATCAAACTTTAATTTATCCTCTTCAGATAATCCTGCTCTTAATTTCTGTATTATGCCAGAGTTTTTCATTGATTCTAAAAATCCAGTCATTCTAGCCTCCTCTATTTCCTAACCATTTGAATGCACCTCTATCGCCTTCCAGCATCGACTTGTCTGCTTTCTCAGTTGTAGAGAAGAAGCCATCGAGATCTTCATTTCCTTTTACTATCGATGTTGCTAGTTTTTCAGCATCCATAGCTACTTGCAACCTAACAGTTAGGTTCACGCCTTCTGCTTTCACTGTAAAGTTCCTGTCTCCATTGTAACCAAGCACACCATCTAGTAATGGTTTGAGATGGACTTTACCAAGATCTGCATCTACATCTGACATTAAACCGGCTATCTCTGCAGCTTCGTCGACAACTTTTTTGACAATCATAGAAGGCATGTATCCTCCTTTGTCCATCCAACCCAAGGCTGTTTTTAGATCTAATAATCCTTGCGCGCCCTTCTCTCTTGCAAGAAAAGTACCTAATCCTGAAACAGCTTCGATAGATTTTATTGTGGCATCCATTCCATTTTTGAACCCAGTTGTTTCATCGGCAGTCATTGATGGAATTCCATCAATAAGCTGTTTCGTCGTAGAAAGCATAGATTTAAGAGTTATGTGCCCGAGTATTATATCCGCTGTATTAAATAGATTTGTTATTTGAGAGTAATCTGTTTCACTGCCACCCCCCTTGTACCATGGAATGTCTTTTTGTGTCATAGCATGCAGTTTTGTGACTGCGTCGATCATCGATAAGATACCATTGAACATAGCTTCCAAAGCTTGTGATTTCTTAAGAAATGCATCTGGATCTTCTATTCCTTCGACACATGTCTTCAAACTTTCTACCATGGTAGGAAGATGTGTACCTAATCCTGTCAGGAGAGTCCCAATTCCCGCAGTCATCGTATTCATTTGGGTGCTAGCTGTGTCTCCGTTCAAGATACCGATAACACTTACGTTCTTTTGCATCTCAATCAGTGGATCCATCAATGCGCCAGCTAATTCACCAATGACTCCAATGATTCTAGCAATTGCATTGATTCCTTTAATTTCTTCAGGTTTGAGATCTTTACCCAGATTGACAAACTGAGTGACGATACTGGCCATTGAACCGATGGTTGTCGCTATGAATATGCTCATCTGAAGCATCATATCTGCTGGCTCGCCACCTCCGAGAAGTGATGCAACTGTAGCCATCTTTGCAGCTTCCATACCAAGATCTGCTATTTTTGCAGTTGCGTCTATAAGCATTCCCATTGCTGCCATTTTTTGTACGAAAATGGCAGGATCACCCATTTGGATGTTTTGGAGCTCTGTTATTACTGAACCAAATTCTTTGAATGAAGTTTTTGCAAAATCAGCAGCTGTTTTCATTCCTTTCTTTAGAATAGAAACACCATCGAAGAAATCCATCGCAGTAAAGATAGTTCCAATTGCTACCATCTCCACTAGTGCAACTATTGCACCTTGAATCAACAAAAATGCGAGAGCAGCTTTTTTAAGATTAATTTGTCCGAACGGCTTAAGCCCTTTGGCCAGACCTTCAGCAAAAGCTTTCATAGATTCGCCCAAAAAGTCTGCAGCAACTTCGATACCTTTGCTAGCAAGTAACATTACAGGAATTGCAACTCCCACCGTTGCACCAACAGTGGCCAGCGCAACAACAGCAACGAGTGATATACCTATCAAAGTGAAAGCTTGCAAAGCTTTGACGAAGTTTATTTTTGACATCATTTCTACGACAATGCCGATAGCTAAAGCATACGAAGCTCCGACGATACCGAGGAACACAGCACCGGCAATAAGGCCTAGACCACCCAAAAGTAATGTCAATCCACCATCAGCAATTAAACCGGTACCCGTCAATGCGAGAGCCATTGTGCCAAGTATCGCTGGAACGATCATTACGACTGCTTTTGCAAAATTATTCCAAGAAACTTTGCTGATGATTGCTGTTACACCCCAGATTGCTAAAGCATATGCTCCCATTGCAACAGCTGTGAATAGTGCACCCGCGAGCAATCCGAGACCACCTTGGACTAGTGTTTTCTTGTCTATTGCTTTTGCAGCATTGGCAAAAGTCATCATGGCAAAGATAGTGACACCCATCACTACGAAGCTCTTTCCTAGAGTCTCCCATGGAATCGGTCCGATGACTTTAGCAATTTC
>Ga0115011_10001979_pt1 | contig 14413 bp, 10 predicted proteins | sample TroAtlMetagenome_2_FD_88705 | JGI IMG/M metagenome (GOLD analysis project Ga0115011, IMG submission 88705) | Marine eukaryotic phytoplankton communities from Atlantic Ocean - Tropical Atlantic ANT8 Metagenome | ecosystem: Environmental > Aquatic > Marine > Oceanic | place: Tropical Atlantic...
AAACAAACAAACAAACAAACAAGTATTCTTCACCTTCCTCAGACTTTGAAAGAGCTTGGTTGTATCACGTAGTCCCTCGCGCACAAACGAAAGCACTACACCCAAACCAAATATTTATTATTCTTTCGTACAACCCAAGCTCGTCAGATCAAAGTTTCTTTCTTGCAACCTATTCTTAGTTCCTCTCCTACTTATAATTCGAAGAAATTACTGTACCCCACCTCCAAAAATACAATAACGAAACGGGAAAAACGTGAAAAATGCCTTCAGCTATGCAACGTTTTTTGCTTGGGAGGAGTAAGCCCTTGAAACCTTATATTGGAATTAGACCTTCAAAGAGATGTCACTTTCTGCGAACAAATTCTCTTAGCCCAGCCATAGACAAAGATAATCCTTTGAGAATTATTATTGCGGGTGGCGGTCTTGGGGGGTTATTTGCATCAATATGTTTCTTGAAAGCAGGGCTGAATGTTGTGATCATAGAGAAGACTACCAAATATAGACCTCTTGGTGGACCGATTCAACTCGCCTCTAATGGTATTGGAACAGTAAAAATTGTCAGTGAAAATCTCTTTAAGAATATCAATAACGTAGCTCGTCCATTCTGGGGTACAGAAAGTGGAATACGTGATGGTTTGACTTCTGACTGGATGTTTAAGTTTGAGGCTATCAATGAACTTCCCTCTGATTTACGTTTGCCGTTTTCAGTGTGTATCGATCGTTCCGACTTGCAGTTGGAGTTATTGAAAGAATTGGATGAAATATCAGGAAAAGAGAACGTATTGCGTATGTCTTCAACATTGAAATCATACGAGATAAACTCTTCAGGAGAGGTAGTTGTCCACCTTGATGATGAAACTCATTTGGTAGGGGATATTCTCATTGGAGCTGACGGTATCTGGAGTAGGACTCGCTCAATTTTATTTGACGAATCATTTGGGTCTGAATTTGCTTCAAGTACTGCAAGCTTCACTGGATTTAAATTATTTAGTGGACTTCCTCTGTTTGCTTCAATGGAATTTTTAAAATTAGGGTATTGCGCATACATAGGTCCTGATAATTATTTTGTAGTCTGCCCAGATAAACAAGGCAGGGTTCAGTGGTATGCCTTTATTAGATCAGATGCGGGTACAGATGATGTTGATAGACCAAGCGAATATTTAATAGAGGCATTTAAAGATTGGAACCCCATTATAAGTGATCTAATTAATGCAACTAGTTCTGAAGAAATTATTCAGAGAGATTTGTGGGATAGGGCTCCAAGTATATTTAAAGGCTGGTCGAAGGATTGCATCACATTGTTAGGGGATTCATGCCACGCGACAATGCCAAATATTGGTCAGGGATGTGGCCTTGCATTTGAAGATGGTTATGTTTTATCTTTACTTTTAAAAGATATTAAAAATCGACAGGAAATCCCACATTTGCTGAAAAAATTTTATAGAAAAAGAATAGTTCGAACGGCTGTGATTCAAGGATTGGGTAGACTTAATAGTGAAGCAATCAAAATTTTAACACCGCTTCTTCCATATCGGCGATTTGTTGATATGGTATTGAGCCCGTTATTACCTTTTGTATTTCGAGTACAATTTTGGTTTTGCTATTCTTTTTGCCCTGTTAATATAGATACAGAAGAAAGTTTAGACCTTGCAAAAAGCATGAGTGAAAAATATGATCGTGAAACAAAACTAGCATGGCACGACTTTATCAAGAAAATATAGAATATTGCTCTCGATAAGTATTATACTATTGGTGAACCTGGTGCTTTGAGTCTCTTTTTCCTATTTGTTTATGGAACACAGACACACATACACATACATAGTATTTTCAGATGTAAATTATTTCAAAGTTTCTGATTAGTAAAGTTTTCCATTACAAGTTAAGACTACAAAAGAACTGGTTATTTATGGATGTTATTGTCTACTCTCACACTTCGAAAGATATGAGAAAAGTTCTCAATGTTGTTTGTAAATATTGAGAGCCTGCTCTTCATCCCAATCCCTTACATAAAGCTGAAGTTGGTCTTGAATTTCTGTTTGATCTCCATCTAGTCTATCTCCCCCAAATGTTTTTGATTGAGCCAACAGTGTTTCATCCATAGTGGTGCCTTCACTAGCATAGTTGCTAGAAAAGCCATCATAATAGTACTCAAGAAAAGACTAGTAAAAAAAATATGATACTATGAATATCAGTATTAATTCACTCACCAGGGCATATGTGTCTATAAGCTTTAACTCTTCTCCCATGAAAGGAACTTTGCAATCTACTTGATGCCCCTGTTAAAGATATTATGAACTATATTAATGTAACAGAAACATTAAGTAAAACCTCATTTGTTTTAAGTCTTGGTTCGACTTGTGGCAAACTAGTATATTCTCTCGCTAACATGCACTCTAAAACCAAATATCAATTTGAAGATACACATGGGTTGAAAATCTCATACCTTTCTTGCAATGGAAACTATCAAACATAGCTGACTGTATAGCAACACGATCAAGTTCACGTTTTTGCATAGCCTTTCTCATTATGTTTTCCTCTACTGTTCCCTCACAAATGAGGCGATATATGTTCACTTCCCTTTTCTGTCCTATTCTATGGCATCTATCCTGAGCTTGACTATCTATGGCGGGATTCCAGTCAGTATCGTAGAATATTACAGTATCTGCACCTGTAAGATTTATGCCAAAACCTCCGGATCGTGTGGATAAAATGAACACAAATAGTCGTGGATCTGTGTTAAACCTTTGAACAAGAAGTTGACGTTGCTCTGGTTTCGTACTTCCATCAAGTCTACAGTATGAATATCCATATAAATTCAGGAACGATTCTAGAATATCAAGCATTTTTGTCATTTGTGTAAAAATAAGAACTTTATGCCCGCCAATCCGAAGCTCTCTCAATAGGTGCGCAAGTTTCTGCAATTTACCACAATCGTATTGTATCAATCGTTTATCGTGGAAAAATAGTTGTTGTCGCACCACAATATATCGGAATTTTCCTACAAAACAGGACATGGCATCACAAAAATACCTGTCTTGCAAAGAATGGCTAAAAATCTCACAGTTTGATCCAATAAAAACCTTAGGTGTTAATGCCCGAACACGCGGTATAACACAAAAAAAGTTACAAAACTTTTCCTTAATCGATAAAGCTCGCTTGTGGGTGGAAGAAATCAAATTAGCTGCATCGTGACAATTCATTACTTCAGCTTGCACATGAAAAAATGTACGCGTGAAACTGAGAGGATATTTTTTCATGGTGCGACATATTAAAGATTCAGAAGAAGAGCGTACTTCCAATGCTTTCCTGCCCTTCAGACTAACATTATTCAAAATATTTTCTAACATGCATTCAGTTGTCAGAGAAACATCTTTCGTCAGTTTTTCCTTTTCACCATTCAAAATACATTTGCTCTCACTCATATCCTTCGGATCCATAGAATGAAAATACTCTATCGTACTAACGGACTCAAAGCAATAGAATTTATTAAGATACTCTGCTCTTGCACGATCTCCATTTAATAATGAACAAAGCAAAGCAGGAACAACCATGGAAATACAAGAAAAATGATCGAAAGAACTTATAATTGCACGGCCCGCAAATAGATCCGGATGGTTGCATACTTTTCTGAGCTGCATTAGACAGTTTATGACCCCAAGAAGATTACCAGAACCAAGAATAGTGGATGTGTCAGATGATGAAATATATTCTTCATATAATCTCCTTTGACGTCTTGAAAGTTGACAGTAAATGACATGTTCCTTTTTCTCTGGAAGATTTCTTTCCACATCTTTTTTCAATCTCCTCAAAATAAACGGTCGAAGCACATCATGCAAGCGAGCAATTACATTTTGATCAGCTAAATCTCCATCTAGCATCTCCATTAGAGGATTCGAAAACCAGCTCTTGAATTCGGAATGTGATTGAAATAGACTTGGCATCAAGAAGTGCATGAGTGACCATAGCTCCATAAGATTATTCTGGAGGGGCGTCCCTGTCAAAAGTAACCTTCGGTTGCTATTAAAATGTAAGAGTGTTTGCCAACGTTGAGATCTCCAATTCTTTATGAGATGTGCCTCATCCAAAATCATATATCCCCATTTTTTTCGGCGAAATATAATTTGATCCTGTACGATCAATCTATAAGTTGTAATACAGACGTGAAAACTGTTCGGTTTACTCCATCCACGACGTTTAATCTTGCGCTCTTTCTGTGATCCGAAATATGTCAATATCTTAAATGCTGGACACCATTTTTTGAACTCAACTTCCCAGTTCAACATTACAGAAGTTGGAACGATAATTAAATGAGGTCCCCACGATCCTTGATTACAAGCAAGATATGCAAGAAGACTAATCGTTTGAATTGTTTTACCAAGACCCATCTCATCAGCTAGTATTCCATTCATAGAGTTTTCATAGCAACTTACCAACCATTTGAGCCCAGTTTTCTGGTATTCCCGTAATGCGTGTTTAAGAAGGAAAGGCGAAAGACTAAAATAAGAATTAGAACAATTAGTCTTATCCCCTGAGCATATGAATTCCGCAAAAAGTGAGTTTACATTTTCTTCTTTACGTATATTTGAGTGTTCCTGTAAGTCCCTGTAAAGTCTTAAAAGCTTTTCAATTGGAATGTGCGCGTCTATTTGAAGATCTCGAACTTCGGCCATGTAGTCAATGTCATTTTTACGATCGCATGCCATTTCTTTTCTCATGTATTCTTCATCATCAGACGTCTCTGAATCTGTGGGATGGTAACTCGCAGAAACGCTTAAATTCCCGTCTTTGTTAAATTGAACCTGCTTGCAATTGTTTTGGTATACTTGAGGAGAGCTCTCTGATCCACATGAGTTTGTGAACTCATTTAGCTTTCCTGATAACATTTTAGAATATTTCTCCGTTTGAAGAAGAAGTACATCTACATGAAGGATACGAGAAATATAAAATAAATAATCTTTTCGAAAAAATATGAATTACCAAGCTGTTTATCTAATTCCCTTCTATGCACTATTTCCGCCAAATTTCTTCGCCGCCACTCAATAACCTATAGGGACGTGTATTATTAAAAGTTGAAAGCAATATACATAGATGAGAATACTTTATGAATTTTTTTCCAGTATGAAAGTACTTCACGTGATATCCTTCCTGCTATGTCATTTTGGGAGACCTTGCCTTGCTGCTCTGTGTTTTGACCATTTTCCATCCTACCTTTGTTCAAGTCAAAAGCAAACTTTCGCGCGGTTTTTTGCCTAATTACAAATCAGATTCTAGTGAAATTATGTGATTTAGAGAACACATACCGCCACTTTCTTTCTCGTATGTAATCGCCTGCTAGCCAACGCATTTCTTCTCGGACGTGATCCCAATGGCTTTTTTTTATATCCGGCTCAGGATAAAATGGAAGCGGTTTAGATACTGAAGACCGGAGATACGAACCCAGAAGCAACCTTTCTTGATTGCAAATCCTGAACGCATTCTCAACAGCGGCGATATCAAACTCATCGTCTCCAATAGCACAATCCTCCATTATTTATAGCGTTCAAACTAACTCTAAAAACCGTATGTGATATCGTCTCGTGATGATATTCTTCCTTGAGTTGGATGGGACAGCAAATTGTTTGATGAGTGGACTATACAATTGACATGGAATTTCGCACGGGCTCCTTTAAGTAAGGCGATGGTAAGCAAAGAGGTAGGGTAAAAGTTGGGCGCGAATTATTTTATTTGATAAAATCGGTTTTACCACTACCACTGACAGTACGTGTGTTAAAAATGTGTTTAAAATGTGTCAAAAATGAAATTGTTGATATTCGAAATAGCTTGGCAGGGAGGATGACCTCGAGGTCTAAAAGGGGACGACAAACCATATCAAATATTTGTATTTGCCAAGGCAAAAATTAAAAACCAAAATTTTCAATACATCAAAAGAGGTCCTTCGCAGACTAATACTTTCGATCGCTAAACACTATCAAGATTCCTATCTATAGCAGGTTGGCACATATAGATAACATATAGCAAGTGTTGATTTCACGTTTCTTTTCTTGCATCAAACTTGTTGAGAATGACGTTCCACTTTTCTACGGCTCAAATGGAGCGCTACGAATGTTACAGGCGTTCTCATATTAGTAAACCCGCTTTAAAGAAAATATTTTACAGTTTAACCGGAGTGTCCCTGAATCCGAACGGTTTAATAATTCTGAGCTCTGTTGTGAAAATGTTTATCGGAGAATTGACAGAAACGTCCCGTTTGATAGTTGAAGAACAAGGTTTTAGCCAATTAGATGAAATTAGACCGATTCACATCCTGGAGTCTGCTCGAAAGATGAATATGAAAACCAAGATGAATCGAACGAAGCACCGTAAAAAGTTTAGAAGAGGATATATTTTATAACATACCCGAGACAATATTATGGTTCCCCTTATAGAGTGTGAGTTCATATCAACACTATATTGAAAAAATTTACATACGAGTGCTATGAAAATTTCAGGTCTGTCAAGTTGTCCATATCATGTTCTGTCTTGTGAAATAATTTTGCTCGACACTGGTTTCTATTGTATGACATATTGATTATATTGGCTGGCTATTTAAAAGTATTTCCTCATTGCTGCAGATTTTTAGGAGCTAGAAAAGTATGAATTTTATTGTCAGATAAACAAGTGCAATAGGAGCTTTGTGTATGTAGTATACAGCATTAAGGACCAAATACATTGCACTATTATGAATTACATGTACTATTTACCACATCTTTTTTATTCAATATTCGAAGTCATCCTTTTTTTCACTCAACACCTTATTGGACAAAGACATGACCAGACATGGTGCAACGATCAGACACGAACAGAAAAAAATTGTTTTCCTCGAAAAGGAAAAAGGGAATTTTGTAAATTGTTGAAGAGAAAAATTTACGACCAATGCTAAAAATGATAAAAATGAAATTAAAACACAAGTGATTTATTTGTACCATACCAGGTATATGGCCATACGTCTGCTTGTTGCTCATAAGAATAAAACCCTCGAAGTTAGCCAAATTTGAAACCCTATCTTGGGTTGTTTTAGTTTAGGGTAACATATTTAATAAATTTAAGAAGTGGTCAAAGAACTTTACTACATACGTAGGAGTAGGTAAGAATTTTCAAAACAACGATATGAGAACCTTTTTTTTCTTTACTTATAAATTTCCTTACGCGAAGAGACATGGGACGAGTATATATATGAAACCAAGCTGCGCAAAGTTTCACGATAATACAGAGCAAATTCACATAGCATGGTCGAATGTGAAAATGGAGTAACCTACTGCTGGGCATTTTAATTCTTCTTTTAAAATACAATACCTTCTTTAATACAAACAAGAAGAAGGGAATGTAACAATCCCTCTAGGCATACTTTGGTAGACCAATACACAGTTCAACTTAGGAAGGTGCCTGATCAAAGGTGCTTGTCTCCTTTGCAGTGGTTGGGATCATTGTGGCATAGTTTTAAAAAATGCCCAGAAAGAAAAAACCTTTTATTCAAAAGAAACATGCAAATACGTATTCAATTTCTTTGGGTCATGATGATTTTTCTGATAAAATGTGTTCTAATCAAACCCATCTTCAGGGATCTGAAGATAGAGATAGAGAAAAGACCGTCGCAGAAAGTTCTGGAACGGTGTCAGTGCAACAAAACCGCAAGGAGATGTTAGATTTGTGTTTGGTAGATGATGGGTATGATTACACTCAACATTTACGCTCAATTAAGTTGGACTCTCCAGACCAAGTTAGCTCTGCCACTAAAGATATATATTTACCATCGTCAAACGCTTCCCCCGGTATTTCGAATCCACATAAATCGAATATATTTACAGGTCACCATATGGAAAATGAAATCTTAGAAATTATAGATACTATTGAGACAATTGAACTAAGTGATGGAAAGGCAAAAGAAACTGGAGATTTAGAAGATACCTTCTTTTTGGAAGCTATGCAATCAGAAAAGGTGCTTGGAGATGTTATAGAAAATCCATTTCTTCTGTCGGAAGAAAATTCAACATCATTAACGCACGCATTTCAACCAGGTCGCTCATCCTTGCGAAACAAGGTTGATAATGGTGACAGCTGTAACTTGTACCCAAGTGGCAGAGTTGGTAGCGACGAATCTAGGAAGGCTTCAAAAAATGTTCAAGCCCAAGTTGGTAAAACTATTCCAAAAATCATTACGGAGGAAATTTCTAAAGTGGTAAATTTAAAGTCCTCTGAAATTAAGTATGATAAAACTAGACTTGGTGAGGAAAACTTGCAAATGTTGCAAGAGACGTTTTCGAATACACCTTCAGTTATTGAAGATGAGAACGAAAATACTCATTCGAGAGTTATTATTGAGAAACAATATACTCAAAATGTTGATTTTATTGTCAACACAGCTATTCCCGAGAGCTGGAGATGGAATATTAGAAGAAAAGGTGAAGATAGATCTGAAAAGTCACAGAGAAAACATGCTGTGAAAGAAGGAAGAAGAGTTGCACGATTAGCGAAGAAAAATCTGAAAAAATCCTTCAAAGAACTCAATCAAGCTACAAAAAGTTAAAGTTGCAGTAATTTTAAAGATAGAGTGAATGTCGGCAGCTGAAAGCACCTGAGGTGCAACGTTACTCGTGCTTTCATGGGATTTTTTTCATATTATTTTTCTTGAAGGTATTTAAATGACTAATATTACTTCAACGCTGGTGTGTGTCTAAGAACTCATCAACCGCTGGTGATTAGAACCAGTTGAAGACATTTTAGTTTCCCACTACCACCAAATCATCACAATCAAACTTCCTCCATTCTGAAACCGTTAAAACCTTAAACCCTCATTATGTGAAAATCCGCGCGCGCTCTACAACTCACACACGCAAACTTTTTCCAAAAAAACGCGACAAATCGATCACATGAATACTTATGTTTCGTGTTCGGCTATCATATCGGTTAATTGGGGGTCTACGGACACTCCATCGATTTATATCGATTTGAGCCGAAAATCGACAATTTTGGAGCGGAAAACAGGGTTCAAATCGATTTGAAAAAAAGCGATTTTTTTTTGCGAAAGCCCTCTAATAACAATAATAAATACTAATAGGTGGAGTAATTCAATTGAGGGTTATGAGATACTATGCAGGCGTCTCAACTCTCGTGAAAATCACAGAGTTTTCCTACGCTTGAATCCTGTATTGTGTCCTGTATTTGGAAACAGGTGGATGCTGCGTAGTAGAGACTTTTTATACTCATATTTTTTATTTCAAATTATCTCCGAGTCAAACTCTAGAAAATGAGGCCTTTTATTCTCATGCTCACGTAAGAATTTGGTGAATTTGGTAAGCTTTTGAGTCTTAAAGCGTTCGAATTCGTCCCAGCGCTATAAGAATCACAATTCCTATATTTGGTTTATATCGTACCTAGGTAATATACTCTATCTGAAAACCATTGTTGGTAAGAGTATCAAGCTATGGGTATGCGCACGCACTATGAAATCCTTGAAGTTACCTGTAGCGCAACGCAGGAGGAGATCCGTAGAGCTTTCAGGAAAAAGCTCCTGTGCTATCATCCTGACAAAACACTTTCATATGAAAATAATGAATTCTGCGAGATTCAAGCAGCTTGGAACGTGTTCAAGAATGTAGAACTTCGAAGATCATATGATGAGTCACTTCATCTGAAGGAGGCTGTCATTTACGAAGAAATACAGGTATCGGATATGGAATCCGTGCTAGTAGATGAATATAGTACAAGTCTCACATATAAGTGTAGATGTAGTGGAGAATTTCAACTTGAGAATCTTGAATCTGAATTATTGCAGTCGGGTCAAGTGAAAAACATAGTGATTTCTTGCAACCACTGTAGTAGTTGTATACAGGTTTCATTATAATGCTTCAAACAAAATGTTTTACAGAAAATATTTAAGCTTTTCATAACCTAGCCATTTGAACCTCCTACTGCATAGCTTTACATACTCACTCAGTTCCATGCGTTCTGTTAACATGAACTTCTTCTAACATTTTTTTAAATTGGTGTGTATTATGTTCAGCTAACAGTATCAAAGCAGAAATTTCGTGAACTCCTAACAAATGATGAATATATGATCGAGAATAATTTTTGCAAGTGTTACAGGAACATGTTTTACAAATAGGAGTGAAATCTCTATGGTAGATTTTGCCCCATAAGTTAAGCTTTTTGTGATAGTCAAAATTTTTTTCCTTCGCATTCCCTGAGTTTCTACTTGATAATGTTATTCCTTGTCCAGATGCTGATAACAAATAGGGCCAATCTGTAAAGTACGTTTTGTCTTCAAAAATGTCAATTTGTCGACGTCTAAACAGCTCGAATTGGCTTAACGAGATCATTTGCGCCGATGGGCGAGCCTTCAAGAAAGTTTCCATGGAAAAATCTTCATGTAATTCCAAAATAATATCAAACTTGTTTCCTGAAAAACGAAATATGATGAACTTTTGTAATGCTATTTTAAATGCACGGGCTCGGGAAACTTTGACATTCTGGACGGTACTTCGCTTTTGAACTGGACCTTGAATATATTCAATGCGTTTATCACTATGAACCATACCCTATGATAAAATGAATGATGCGCCGTCCTTTCAATTGCAAAGTCAATAACTATGTGACTGCTAGTAGTTGTATTACCCCAAATCCGAAATTGTTGAGTTAATTGTACCACTGGTACCGTACCACCATGGTACCTGGTACCACCTACGTAGGTATATAAAAATAATCCTCTAATTTAATACATATTAAGACATCATATTACCAGTTTTAAAAGACACAGTCACTAAAGTAGCTAAAGGTAGTAATATGTAATAAACAATCGCAGTAAATGTAGTTCCCTATGGTGATATCTTTCCTAGGCTTAATATTTTAAAACTAATATTTAGGGTATGTATTTTTTGTTTTGTTTTTCTCAGCCAAACGCGTGTCATATTTTCACTCGTTGTCGCGAGGGTTTGCGCCCTTGGAAATGTTAGTTATTTCGATTCAACCAGTCATTTCTCGTTTCAACTTTAAATATAAACATCTAAATACTTCTCCACGACTTTCTTCTCGACAGTTATTAAGGGCTTGTAAGCCGTGCGCAAAGTTAAATCCGGTTGAAGGGCATGAGTTGCCGGAAAATCTATTCAACATAGTCAAATCATTTCAGCTCGTGAGATTCTAGCTTTCTATCTTTATTCTTCGTGTTGACACTTATTTCAAGGTAAAGGACCCAACTCAACGATATAAGCAGCTTCTATTTTACGCGCAGAAGTTGAAGGCTTTTCCAAAGGAACAAAAAAATGATCAAAATAAAGTTCCAGGTTGCACCTCTCAGGTAAGTTGTACATAAGTATGGTGACCTGTATGAAATTAAACAATCAGGTTTGGATTCTTTCGGAGTTTAAAGAAGGAAAATTTTACTTTTTAGCTGATTCGGATTCGCAACTGACTAAGGGTCTAGCTGGGTTACTTGTTGAGGGGTTACAAGGTTCTGATTTGCAAGAGATCTTGAGCGTACCTCCCGAGTTTATTGAAGAACTTGGGTTGAAACAAACGCTTACACCTTCCAGGACGAATGGGTTTCTCAATATGCTTAAATTAATCAAGCAAAGGGTATCGGAGCAGAGCTCTGAAAATTTGAAAAACATATGAGTTTTAAAAGAAGTTGTTCAATATTCTCAAGTATACATGTTTTACTTTTCACTTGAAAACTCTGCATCAATCACATCATCAGCAGCAGTACTAGAATCCGAACTGGTGTTTTCTTCTGATCCTGCAGAGGGTTGTGGTGATCCCTGATACATTGCTTGCCCCATCTCCATGACTTCTTTTTGAAGGGCTTCTTGAGCTTCCTTCATCTGTGCAATATCCCCACCTTCAACAGCTGATTTCAACTCCGTAAGCTTTTGATTTACTTTCTCTTTGACATCCTCTGGCACTTTATCACCAAGTTCAGTGAGTTGTTTCTCAGTTTGATATGCCATAGAATCTGCATTGTTTCTGACATCAACATCTTCGCGCTTTTTCTTATCCTCCTCCGAAAATTTTTCAGCTTCACTCACCATGCGGTCTACTTCGTCTGAAGATAACGTCGAAGCTCCGGTGATTTTAATATCTTGCTTCTTTCCAGTGCCTTTGTCACAAGCTTCGACAGAAAGAATTCCGTTTGCATCTATATCAAACTTGACTTCAATCTGCGGAACTCCGCGGGGAGCAGATGGTATTCCATCCAATCGAAAGTTACCGAGACTTTTATTGTCTTTTACAAACTCTCTTTCTCCTTGCAGAACGTTAATTTCTACACTGGTTTGACCATCAGCAGCGGTGGAGAAAACTTCAGATTTCGAAGTAGGTAACGTTGTGTTACGAGGAATGAGCTTCGTCATGACACCCCCAAGAGTTTCAAGTCCAAGGGAAAGTGGAGTGACGTCAAGCAAAACTATGTCAGAAACTTCACCAGCAAGCACGCCACCTTGAACAGCAGCCCCTAAGGCAACCACTTCGTCCGGATTTACACTCATATTTGGTTCTTTTCCTGTTAACTTCTTTACCAACTCACGAACTGCCGGTATACGGGTAGAACCTCCTACCAAAATCACCTCGTTCACTTCAGAAAGACTCAGTTTTGCGTCTTTCAAAGCTTGCTCAACTGGTTGCTGGCAACGCTTGATAAGGTCTTCGCACAGTTGTTCGAACTTACTTCTCGATAGTTGGGTATCGATATGCTTCGGGCCGTCAGCAGTCGCGGTGATGAATGGAAGAGAAATCGACGCACTAGCAGTAGAAGAAAGCTCCATTTTCGCCTTCTCGGCTGCTTCGGTCAAACGCTGCAAGGCTTGCTTATCTTTGATAAGATCGATTCCTTCAGATTTCTTAAAATCTTCTGCAAGCCACTCGACAATTCGTTTGTCAAAATCATCGCCACCAAGATGTGTATCACCCGAAGTTGAGAGAACCTCAAACACTCCATCGCCAACTTCAAGGATGGAAACATCAAACGTACCTCCTCCAAGATCAAAAATTAAAATAGTTTCATTGGCTTTTCTCTCAAAACCATATGCAAGCGATGCGGCGGTCGGTTCATTGATGATACGCAGAACTTCAATACCAGCAATCTGACCAGCATCTTTTGTGGCTTGCCTCTGACTATCGTTGAAGTATGCAGGCACTGTAATCACAGCCTTAGTGACTGAGTCTCCCAGAAAAGATGATGCATCGTCGCAAAGCTTGCGCAAAACCTGGGCCGAGACCTCTTCTGCCGCAAATTGCTTACCCAAAGCTGGGCAGTCCAATTTCACGTTTCCAGCACTATTTACGACGGTGTATGGTATTTCTTTCGCCTCATTAGAAGTTTCATCGTGGCGCCGACCAATGAAACGCTTCACAGAGTAAAAAGTATTCTCCGGGTTAACAACTCCCTGGCGCTTAGCGATTTGACCTACTAATCGATCACCAGCCTTGGTGTAGGCAACTATGGACGGAGTAGTTCTTCCGCCCTCGGCATTTGTGACAATAGTAGGAGCACCACCTTCCATAGCAGCAACCTAGGAATAAAATGAATGAAATCTAACGCTGATAGAAAAAGTAAAACAAAGCGAAGGAAAGGAAAGGAAAGCAGAAGAGAATTTGCAGTCGAAAATGCCGACTTTAAAAGTAACGTACAGCTGAGTTTGTCGTCCCGAGATCGATTCCAACTACTTTTTCCGCTCGAACTATCGTACTCTTTCTCGCCATTTTTGAATTGGAGGAACTTAATCGCGCTTTTAAGGCTCGCGTACTACCTTCGAACTGATTTTCACGAAAATTGAAAGCGGTTTTCTTCCGACTAAGAGAGAGAGCGGCCTGTCGTCCATGTCGTAAAGATTGCGAACCGCGCACAGATGCGCTTATTCTATTTGGGCTTGTAGCACTTATAGTACTCATGTTTGTCAAAATTATGTTTATGTATCGCAACAATGAGGAATCGAAGAGTTTCGAAGTATTTTTCTTTTTTTTCGGCGGCGTAGGTAAACGTCACCCGTTGTTTTCTTCTTTATTTTCTGTTATCCGAAACCCTAAAACTATCAAAAACCCCGAAAATTGTAGAAGGTGTTGGATTTTTGCTATTTTTGAGCCTGTTAAAATTTCATCAAAAGAAAACAGAAGGGAAAAAAAGAACGTGGAATCATTTAGACCAGTTCTTAAATTAACAAAATATGATACCCTAAACTATAAAATACCCCTAAAATACTAGTATAGGGTTTCATATTTAGGTAATTAAGAACTGGTCTTAATAATAAAAAATATGAACGATTATTTATCTTTATGGCATTCGACGTATGTAGCCAAATGGTCATCCGAGAAAATGAAAATAGTTCATTAAAACCGTATGGATCCATATATATCTAGACTTCTAATCTTGAAAATAGGAAAATAT
>Ga0115011_10001980_pt1 | contig 14413 bp, 15 predicted proteins | sample TroAtlMetagenome_2_FD_88705 | JGI IMG/M metagenome (GOLD analysis project Ga0115011, IMG submission 88705) | Marine eukaryotic phytoplankton communities from Atlantic Ocean - Tropical Atlantic ANT8 Metagenome | ecosystem: Environmental > Aquatic > Marine > Oceanic | place: Tropical Atlantic...
ACATCAATAGGATTCACCCATTCCATGCTTTTCTCATTCTTGCCAAAAACATATGAAAAGCCTAAACTTAAATTAGTAAACCCCTCACTTAACGGAAAATCACTTTCGTTCATATTATCTACACCATCACCAAAGGGAGCTAAACAAGTAAAGTCTATAGATGTTTGAATTTTATCTGATATCCTATATTTAAATCCTAAACTTAAAGGAATTGCCAGTGAGTTATCATCAAAATCTGTAGTGTTAATAGGTTGGCCGTTATTATCGGAAACTATTCCTTCACCATTATAGGCTAAAAAACCAATCCCCCCCCCTAAGTAAAGAGAAAACTTTCTATAATCTTTAGGCAAATCAAAAGCATTTAAAATATTAAATGTCCCCTCAAAAGAAAATAATGTAAAAGTAGATTCAAAAGTATACTTATTACCTTCACTATTAAAGATTCCTTCACTATTAGCCAAACCTCCAGCTAGAAAGTTTCCTGAAAAACCTAAAGAAGGCGTAACCTGCTTATCTAGACTAAAGCCATAACCTAGATTTGTACCTTCACTATTATACTCTCCTAGTTCAGTTAACATACCAATTTTTGTAGAAACACTAAAAGAATTGTATTGCTGAGCAAAAGAAAACGTAGTGAAAAAAAATGCAACAACATAAATTGAAAAAGATTTCATCATAATTTTTATTTTTTTATAATTATTGTAACGATAAATATATGATTAATATTACTTTTTATTTAGGTTCATATAAGAACTTTTCAACACTGTTTTGATCATTACACTCATTAATTAAATCAACTATTGTCATATTTTTTTTAGGACAAATAAAATCTGGAGTAATTTCTAACAGAGGCGTTAAAACAAATTTTCTAAAATATAAACGAGGATGAGGAATAATTAAGTTGGGAGAGTTTATTATTAAGTTGTCAAAAAATAAAATATCAAAATCTATGATTCTAGAAGAATATTGAACTGAACTTCTAACTCTTCCCATTTCTTTTTCTATTAGCAATAATTCTTTTAATAAATTTTCAGGTGAAAAGACGGTGCATGCCTGAACAACAAAATTCAAATAAAAGTCATCTTCATAGCCCCAAGAAGCCGTTTTATAAAATGATGAAATTTTAAGAACTCTTAAAATAGTTCTTAATTTTTTTATAGCTAATTGACAATTATTAACTTTATCTCCTTGATTAGTACCAATGGATATATAAACACTATGAACCATACTTTAAGATTATGAAATCTTTTTTGAAAAATATACTTTATCCCGAAAAAATAATATTCAAAAAATTGAACATGAAAGAAAAAGCATTGTTAATTTATATAATTTTAGGCGGGATATTTATTTCATGCCTCATTGCTTGTAATTTAATTTTCTTAAAGTTTTTTAGCGTTGAAATTAGCCTGTTAAATATTACTTTCACCCAATCTGTAGGCTTAATAGCTTATCCTGTGACTTTCTTGATAACTGATATAGTTTCAGAAATATATGGAAAAAAGAAAGCAAATTATTTAGTTATTTCAGGAATTATTTCTAGTATAATAATTTTAGGCGTAATCTATATTGCTAATATTTTACCTGCAGCTGAATTTTCTAACCCATCAAATCAAAAAGTAGATAACCAAATATTCCATCTCGTATTTGGACAATTTGGAGTAGCTATGGCCGCATCATTATTCACATATTTAGTGTGCCAACTAATAGACATAAAAATATTTCATTTCTGGAAAAACAAAACAAAAGGAAAACACTTATGGTTAAGAAATAATTTCTCCACTATATTTTCTCAGTTAATTGATACTTTTTTAATACTTTTTTTATTAATGGCAATATCTCCAGCTGAAGGATTGGAAAATTTAAATGATGTTTGGAAATTATTTAAGAATGGATTTTTATTTAAAGTATTAGTAGCCGCGATAGATACTATACCGCTATATATAATTGTAAGACAAATGCGATCTTATTTTAAATTACAAATAGGTGAAGAAATTAAGTTATAGACAACTCAACCTCATAACCTTTATGTCTCCTAACATTAAACACATAATCTTTTTCAAATATTAAATACTGACCCTTAATTCCAACCAGTCGATCAGAAAAATAAGCTTGTTTGTCTAAATTAATGCTCTTGACTTTTTGGGGACTTTTTTGAATAGGAAATTTAATTTCTTTAATAAAATTTTCATCAACTATATACTTTGAAAATTCAGCATCTAGAAAATCTAAAACTTCTTTTTTTTTCTCTATTAAATTGACTACAGTAATTTCTCCTTTCAACATTTTCATCCAAGAAGTTCTATCTGAAACATGTTTTTTCAAACATACTTCTATTTGGCCAGCTAAATATCTATTTGGAGTTTCCGCTAAAACAATTCCAGCTATTGCCCCTTGATCTATCCACCTGCTGTCTATACTAGCCTTCCTCGTAACACCTACTTTTACCCCACTAGAAATACTTAAATACACAACGTGAGGCTGTATCTGAAAATTTTTTTCCCATTCTAAATCTCTCTCCTCTATATTTAAATGTGCAGTACATAATTCTGGCTTAAAAATACTAGGAGAGGCTTCTGGAGAATTCCAAAAACAGTCATAACAAAAATTTTGCCTATAGAATTTTTTCATTTTTCTTCCACAAGAGCAAATAACAATTCCTGACCAAGAAAATGTAATATTATTTCCAATCAAATTATTAATTAAAATCCATTCATTATTGATAAATAAATAATAATCTACTGGATTATTATCATAAACTTTCATTTTATCTATTAATACTTTATACATTTTGATTTTGTAGTTTTACAAAAACTATAAACTTTATTTCAATCAATGAAATATAACATTTTTAATTCTATTGTTTCTTGGTCTATAAAAAAAAGAATAGATCAAATTAATTATTTTACAAATAAACCCATCGAAATACAATCTGATGTTTTACAGAAATTGATACATAAAGCAAAAGACACAAAATGGGGAAAAAAATATAATTATAATAAAATAACTAACTACAATGAATTTAAAAAAAATGTACCCATGCAATCTTATGAAGATATCGCCCCATATATCGAGAAAATAAAAGAAGGCCAAAATAATATACTATGGCCAGGTCAAATATCTTTTTTTGCAAAATCATCTGGAACTACAAATGATAGAAGTAAATTTATTCCAATAACAAATGAGTCATTAAATGAATCCCATTTAAAAGCAGGGAAGGACATGTTATCTATGTATGTAAATTTATTTCCTGAAAGCACTATTTTTCATGGTAAAAGTCTAATGATTGGAGGAAGCAAGTCCTTAGGAAAAGAAAGAAATTATACAGAGGGAGATTTATCTTCTATTTTAATTAGCAATCTACCAATATGGACTACATTTATGAGGACTCCAAGCGTTAATACTGCACTTATGAGTGATTGGGAAGAAAAAATGGAAAAAATGGCACATGAATCAATCAAACAGAATGTTACCTCTATTTCTGGAGTTCCATCTTGGACAATGGTTCTTTTAAGAAAAGTTTTAGAAAAAAGTGGAAAAAAATATATAAATCAAGTCTGGCCTAAATTAGAATTATATATGCATGGTGGTGTTAGCATGAATCCATATCAAAAAGAATTTGATGAAATCATGGGGAAAAACATAAACTATTTAGAAATATATAATGCATCTGAAGGTTTTTTTGGAATTCAAAATAATTTAAATGAAGAGTCTCTGTTATTAATGTTAGATTACGGTATATTTTATGAGTTCATACCCATTCATAATCAGGAAGAAAAAGAAGATCAAATTATTTCACTAAAAGATGTGAAAAAAAATATTAATTATTCAATGGTAATATCAACAAATGGAGGATTATGGAGATATAAAATAGGTGATACCGTTCAATTTAAATCTTTAAATCCATACAAAATTATAATATCCGGAAGAACAAAACATTTTATAAACGCATTTGGAGAAGAAGTTATGGTAAGCAATACAGATTTAGCAATAAAAAAAGCTTGTGAAAAAACAAATTCAAAAATTAACGATTATACTGCTGCACCAAAATTTTTAAATAACTCTTCAGGATGCCATGAATGGATTATTGATTTTAAAATAATACCAAAAAACAAAAAAATTTTTACAAAAACACTAGACAAAGAATTAAGAATCCTGAATTCCGATTATGACGCAAAACGTTATAAAGACATTTTATTAAAACAACCTATAATTCATTTTTGTGAAAATGATTTTTTTTACAATTGGTTAAAAAAAAATAAAAAAATTGGAGGACAAAATAAAGTGCCTAGACTGTCTAATAAAAGAGATAAAATTGAAGAATTATTAAAATTTTTATGAAAAATTTAATACTATTACTTGTAATCAATATTATCCAAATATCATTCTCACAAAATATTCTAATTAAAGATGGGGTGAAATTATTAGATGCAGATCAATTTGAAAACATCTTCATCGTTACTAAAAACAATAAACTATTAAAATACCCGAAAGAAAATTACAATAACTATTTAGAGTTTTCAAGTATTGAATATGGAAGTATTCAAAAAATTATGACCAACAATCCATTTCGATTAATAATCTTTTATAAAGACAGTCAAAAAATAATATTTCTTGATAAGAATCTAAATGAATTAAATAAAAAAATCAATTTATTTAATCTATTTAATAATCGAATAATAGATGTAGCTAACTCTTCTAACTTATTATTTTTTGTATCAGAATTAAATGAAATCTATGTTTATGATATAGGCAGAGGAAAAATACTAAATTCAAAAAAATTATTATTTTCAAATAAAGCAGAGTCGAAAAAAATATTCTCTAATAGTAATACAATTTTCCTATTAGGAAATTATTCGAAAAAAATTTTAAATCATCAATTAGACTTGTTATTTGAAAAAGAAAATAAATGGAGAGAAAAAATCAATAAGATCTTATTTGACAACAATAAAATATATGAGTATTGTTATGAAAACAATGAGTTATTTTTAATTGATATAGATAATAATTTTAAAAGAAAAAAAGTGCAAACTATAAATAATTCACTTTTTACGATTAAAAATAACAATATATTATTTATAAAAAACCAATTATTAAAACAACAACTTTTAAAATAATTAGTGCTTTTTTAAAAGTATTTTTTATATTCAAAAAAAAAACTAAAACAATGCATATAGGAATAGCTGGAAATATTGGAGTAGGAAAGACTACTTTATGTAAACTACTCGCAAAACATTATAATTGGAATCCCTCATTTGAATCGGTTGACAACAACCCATACCTAAATGATTTTTATTTAGACATGCAAAGATGGTCATTCAATCTTCAAGTATTCTTTCTGAATAGCCGTTTTAGACAAGTTAAAGAAATTGCAAATGCAAAAAAAACAATAATACAGGATCGAACAATTTATGAAGACGCATATGTCTTTGCTCCTAATTTACATGCTATGGGGCTTATGTCATCTAGAGATTATGAAAATTATTTATCTCTTTTTTCTTTAATGGAGTCTTTTGTTTCTCCCCCTACTGTTCTTATTTATTTAAAATCATCTGTTCCACATTTAGTAAATAAAATTCAAAAAAGAGGGAGGAACTATGAAGAGAGTATAAGAATTGATTATTTAAATAGGCTAAATGAACGTTATGAGGCATTCTTTTCTAATTATAAGCATAATTATATTGTTTTTGACTGTGACAACATAAACTTCAAAAAGAATATTGAAGATTTAAATGATATGATTAAAAAAATTGACACGAATCTTAAAAAGAACTCTTAATCTATATACATTACTTTATTTACACTTTCTATAATTTTATTCACACTAGGCAAAAATGCTTCCACAAGATTGGGCGCATAAGCCATAGGAACATCAGCTGAACAAACACGAGAAATTGGCGCATCCAAAAAATCAAATGCATCTTTCTGTATTCTATATGAAATTTCAGAAGCAATAGATCCAAAAGGCCAACTTTCTTCAACAATAACCAATCTATTAGTTTTTTTTACAGATTTTATAATAGTTGTAAAATCTAAAGGCCGAATGGTTCTTAAGTCAATTAATTCACAAGAAATATTTTTTTCTTTCAAATGATCAACACTCTGTAATACAACTTTCATCATTTTTCCATATGAAACAATAGTAACATCCTCCCCCTCATTGACTAAATTAGCTTTGCCAATAGGAATAGTGTATTCCTCATCAGGAACAAAACCTTTATCTCCATACATAAGTTCAGATTCCATAAAAATAACAGGATCATTATCTCTTATAGAGCTTTTTAATAATCCTTTTGCATCATATGGGTTTGACGGAACAATTACTTTTAAACCAGGGCAGTTTGCATACCAATTATCAAAAGACTGAGAATGAGTAGCCCCAAGTTGACCAGCTGATCCAGTAGGCCCACGAAATACAATAGGTATATTAAATTGGCCTCCTGACATTTGCATCATCTTTGCTGCATTATTAATTATTTGATCTATACCTACAAGTGAAAAATTAAAAGTCATAAATTCAATAATTGGCCTTAAACCATTCATGGCTGCACCAACACCTATCCCACTAAATCCAAGTTCAGATATAGGGGTGTCTATTACTCTTTTTGAGCCAAATTTATCTAATAAACCTTTAGAGGCTTTATAAGCGCCATTATATTCAGCAACTTCTTCGCCCATTAAAAAAACTTTTTCGTCTAAATCCATTTCTTCTGACATTGCTTCAGCAATAGCTTCTCTATATTGAATTTCTCTCATTTTCTATTTTTAATTTAGAATTATAATAAAAAATAAATATAAAATTATTTAATCAAATTGAATAACATAAAGATAAATTGTCATAAATTTGGAGATATAATTTATGAAAAATGAATATTCTTGTATGTATTAGTGTAGTCCCTGACACAACTTCAAAAATTAATTTCACAGAATCTAATACAAAGTTTGACAGAAATGGAGTCACATTTATAATTAACCCTTTAGATGAATTTTGCTTAACTAAAGCAATATTTATTAAAGAATCTTTAGGCGCTAATGTGACTGTATTAAATGTAGGAACGCCTGAAAATGATTCTGTTTTAAGAAAGGCTCTAGCAATTGGCGCAGATAATGCTATTAGAATCAACTCGCAATCTAATAACAGTTTATCTGTTGCTAAACTAATGGCAAACTATATAAGAAGCAAAGAATATGATATTATTTTTTGCGGAAAAGAATCAATTGATTATAACGGAGGAAAAGTACCTGGTTTTTTATCATCAATGTTAAGTATACCTTTTATAAATGCTTGTGTAGGATTAGATTTTGAAAATGAGTTTTTAATAACGAAAAATGAAATAGATGATGGAATACAAGTCTGTAAATGCCAAAAGCCTATAATTATTGCAGGCCAGAAAGGTTTGGTTCAAGAAAAAGATTTAAGAATTCCATCTATGAGAGGGATTATGACAGCAAGAACAAAACCTCTAGAGGTTATTAATACTGAAAATGAGGTTAAAAGTAATATAAGAACTATTTCTTTTGAACTTCCAGAACAAAAAAGTTTATGTAAAATGATAGAACCTGAAAATGTAAATGAATTAATTGATCTTTTACAAAATGAGGCTAAAGTATTATAAATTAATAAAAATAAAAAAATGAGTGTAATTGTTTTTGCAGAAACTTGGAATAAAAAATTCAAAAAATCCTCTTTTGAAGCCGTTTCTTATGCTAGTGAAGTAGCCAAAAACATGGATTTAAAAACTATTGCCATTGTTGTTGGAGGATCAGAAGATTTGAAAACTCTAGAAAAATACGGAGCAAATAAAATATTATCCATTGACAACATAGAATTAGAAAAATTAAATAACAATCAATTATCAAAATTAATTATCAATATTTTCCTGAAAAATAATGGAAAAACATTGATTTTATCTAACACAAATAGAGGAAAAAATATTAACTCACAACTAGCATATGAAATTAAAGCTGATTTAATAACAAATGCTATTGCAACTCCAAAAAATTACAATCCAATTCATATAAAATGTAAAGCCTTTTCTAGTAAAGCCTTTATTTTATATGAATGTAAATCTGAAAAAAATGTAATTAGCATTCTCCCTAACTCTATAGGATTACAAGAAAATTTAGTTACTAGTGAAATAGAAAATTTTTCAGAAGAAACTATTGAAGATAACACAATTAATATTATTGAAAAACAAAAAAATTCTAATCAAATTTCTCTAACAGATGCAGACATAGTTATTTCTGGAGGAAGAGGATTAAAAGGTCCTGAAAATTGGACCATGATTGAAGAATTAGCAAATTTGTTAAATGCTGGAACAGCTTGCTCTAAACCAGTTTCTGACATGAATTGGAGGCCACACTCAGAACATGTTGGACAAACAGGAATAGCTATTAACCCTAATCTTTATATAGCTATTGGAATATCTGGAGCCATTCAACATTTAGCTGGAGTTAGTTCCTCTAAAAAAATAGTAGTGATAAACACAGATCCTGAAGCTCCTTTTTTTAAGGCAGCAGACTACGGGATTATTGGAGATGCTTTTGAAGTAGTCCCTAAAATGATTGAAGAAATTAAAAAAATAAAGAATCTCTAATTTTTAAATGGATTTAATTAAGCTAAATATCGTTGGATATTCTAGAAGCGAATTCCAACATGGAGCATATGCATTAATACTATCTGAAAATGAAGGAGAACGGACTCTATCAATTGTTATTGGATCATGTGAAGCACAATCAATTGCTATTGGCTTAGAGTCAAATATCACAATAAATAGACCCTTAACTCATGACTTATTTAAATCATTTGCAGACTCATTCAATATAAAACTAAAATATATTTATATATATAAAATAGAAAAAGGCATTTTTTATTCTTTTTTAGTATTTAATGATTCAAAAAAAGACTTAAAAATTGACGCAAGAACCTCAGATGCTGTTGCTATTTCAATAAGATTTGAAGTGCCTATTTACACTAATGAAAAAGTTTTAAAGGAAACTATATCTATTGAAAATAAAAGTTTTCAAAACAAACAAACAAATAAACCAAATTTAAACGAAGAGAAAAAAAATACAGATGAAGATGAAATAGTAGAGCTACAAAAAAAACTTGAAAAAGCCTTAGAACAGGAAAACTATGAATTAGCAGCAGAAATTCGTGATTTAATAAATAAAAAGTCTAAAAAATAACTACCTTTTAATTATGAATTCAATACTATTATTATTAGAAAATAATTTTTTAAGAGGATTTATTGGCATATTCTTTTTAATTGCTTTTTGTTATTTTTTTTCAAGTGATAAAAAAAATATTTCTTGGAAACTTGTTTTAACTGGCATTTTAATACAACTAATAATTGCTGTTGGAGTTTTTAAATTTGACATAATCACATCATTTTTTGAATCTATAAGTAACCTATTCATACAATTATTAGAATTTACTAAATCTGGTGCTGAATTTTTATTTGGAAATAAATTAGTAAATGATAATACCTTTGGCGCACAATTCGCATTTCAAATTTTACCTACTATAGTTTTTTTCTCTGCATTAACCAGTGTTCTTTTTTACCTTGGAATACTTCAGAAAATTGTTTATTTCTTTGCTAAAATTATGAAAAAACTTATGGGACTTTCAGGCTCAGAAAGTTTAGCAGCAACTGGAAATATCTTTCTTGGACAAACTGAATCTCCTTTACTTGTAAAACCATATATACATAAATTTACGGACTCCGAGCTTCTATGCTTAATGGGAGGAGGAATGGCGACTATAGCTGGAGGAGTTTTTATAGCATTTATTCAAATGCTAGGAGAAGAATATGCTACACACTTACTTACTGCATCTATTATGTCAGCACCTGCTGCAATAATAGCTTGTAAAATTTTACTGCCTGAAACAGGAAAGCCAAATCAAGAAATGAAGATTCCTACTCAAAGCTTTGGTACCAATATTTTTGATGCAATAACTGTAGGCACAGTACAAGGAGTAAAACTAGCTGTAAACGTAGGGGCTATGATATTAGTTTTTATTGCCTTTATTGCCTTATTCAATGCAATATTAAACTTATTAGGCGATTTAACTGGTATAAATAATTTCATTTCTGAAAAAACTATTTATAATGAATTGTCACTTGAAATGATATTTGGGTATATTTTTGCGCCCATAGTTTATTTAATGGGGGTTCCTTATGAAGACATTGTATTATCTGGACAACTTTTAGGAGAAAAAACAGTAGCAAACGAATTTATTGCATATGATTCATTAAGTGATATGATTGCCAATAATTCTCTTTCAGAAAAATCAAAAGTAATGGCAACATATTTTCTTTGTGGATTTGCTAATTTCTTATCAATTGGAATACAAGTTGGGGGAATTTCAGTTTTAGCACCAAATAAAAGAAAAAATTTAGCGAAATTAGGAATTAAAGCATTAATAGCTGGAACAGTAGCATCTCTGATGACAGCAGTAATGGCAGGAATGTTAATATGAAAACATATTTAGAACTTATGGAAAATGTGCTAAAAAATGGCACAAAAAAAATAGATCGCACAGGAATAGGTACTGTCAGTATTTTTGGAGCACAAATGAGATTTAACCTACAAAAAGGCTTTCCTTTACTTACGACAAAAAAACTACATTTAAAATCTATTATACATGAATTACTTTGGTTTTTAAAAGGAGATACTAACATAAAGTATTTAAAAGAAAATAATGTTAGAATATGGGATGAATGGGCAGATGAAAATGGTAATTTAGGGCCAGTTTATGGGCATCAATGGAGAAGTTGGGAAGGAAAAGATGGAATAAAAATAGACCAAATCCATAATGTTATAGAAAATATTAAAAACAATCCTAATTCAAGAAGATTAATTATAAGTTCATGGAATGTTTCTGAGATTCCTAAAATGGCATTACCGCCATGTCATGCTTTTTTTCAATTTTATGTTGCTAATGATAAATTATCATGTCAATTATACCAAAGAAGTGCAGATTTATTTTTAGGTGTACCATTTAATATAGCGTCTTATTCTTTATTATGTATGATGATTGCAAAAGTCTGTAATTTAAAAACGGGAGATTTTGTACATACTTTAGGTGACACCCATCTTTATTTAAATCATCTTGAGCAAGCCAAGGTTCAATTAAAAAGGAAACCAAAAAAATTACCTATTATCAAAATAAAAGGGGACCAAAAAAATATTAATGACTTTTGCTTTGAAGACTTTGAATTACTAAATTATGATCCTGACCCACATATTAAAGCTTCCGTTGCAATTTAATCCTTAATGCTTTGAAAATAAATCTTATAGTCGCCTCATCAGAAAATAATGTAATCGGTATTAGAAATGATTTACCCTGGAAATTACCAAATGACATGAATTACTTTAAAGAAAAAACATTTGGGCATACAGTAATTATGGGAAGAAAAAATTATTTATCAATTCCAGATAAATTTAGGCCACTTCCAAATAGAGAAAATATAATTTTAACTACCCAAAAAGAATTTACAGCACCAAAATGTAAAATTTTTAACTCACTAGAAAAATCTATAGAATACTGTAGAACTATGAAAAAAAAAGAAATTTTCATCATTGGTGGAGGGGAAGTTTATAAATATGCTTTAGATAAAAACTTGATTGACACTATTTTTTTAACTAGGGTACATACAAATATTTCTGGAGATACTTTTTTTCCAAAATTAGATTCAAAAAAATGGAAAATTATTTCTGATATAAAAAAAATAAAAGATGAAAATCATAAATATGATTACACTTTTTTTGTTTTAAAAAAAATTTAAGAGGCTTTTTGAAATAAAATATCGGTATCAAAAAAATTAGAGACATATTGAGAATCTATTAAAAGCTTATTTATTTTTTTATTTGAAGGTAGTAAAAAAGAATCCTTAAGTAATATTTTCTCAAAAATTGACCTAAGACCTCTAGCTCCTAATTTTAATTCTATAGTTTTTTGAACAATTAAATGACAAGCCTCTAAAGAAACATCAAGCTCAACACCATCTAATTCAAATAATTTTTTATACTGTTTAATTAAAGAGTTTTTAGGTTGTGTCAAAATTTTAATTAAATCATCTTTTGTTAATTTATCGAGATGAGTTAAAACTGGGAGCCTTCCAATTATTTCAGGAATTAGACCAAAACTTTTAATGTCAAAAGGGTTTATTTGACTTAAAATATTACCTTCTAATTTCTTATCTTTTTTTAACCCAAAACCTACAGTATTTAACCCAACCCGATTAGAAATTATTTTTTCAATTCCATCAAATGCCCCTCCACAAATAAATAATATATTTTTTGTATTTATTTGAATATAATCTTGATCTGGATGTTTACGACCTCCTTTTGGAGGAACATTAACAATAGACCCTTCTAATAACTTTAACAGACCTTGTTGAACACCTTCACCTGAAACATCTCTTGTTATAGATGGATTGTCACTTTTTCTAGAAATTTTATCTATCTCATCAATAAATACTATTCCTTTCTCAGCTAATTTAACGTTATAATTCGCAGCCTGTAATAATCTAGTTAAAATACTCTCAACATCCTCTCCAACATAACCAGCCTCTGTTAAAACAGTTGCATCAACAATACAAAATGGAATATCCAGTTTTTTGGCAATTGTTTTTGCTAATAAAGTTTTACCTGTGCCTGTTTCACCAACTAATAATATATTTGATTTTTCAATATCTACATCATCATTCAATTCAGAGAAAATTCTTTTATAATGATTATAAACTGCAACCGATAAAACAATTTTAGCCTTTTCTTGACCAATAACATAGTCATCAAGATATTCTTTAATTTCTTTAGGTTTAAATAATTTAAAATCTATTCTCTTTGATATTGGAAAATCTACTTTTTCAGGCTTAATTATTTGAGAAGCTTGTAAAATACATACATCACAAATGAAAGAATCAATTCCTGAAATTAGAATATTGACTTCCTTTTTATTCTTAGAGCAAAAAGAACATTTAGTTAATTTATCAGAACTCATTAAGATTTTTTTAGTACTTCATCAAGCATTCCATAATCTTTAGCTTCTGAAGATTTCATCCAATAATCTCTATCTCCATCCTTATATACTTGGTCAAATGATTTATTAGAATGATTTGCAATAATTTCATACAATTCATTTTTTAATTTTTTTATTTCATTGGCTGTAATTTCAATATCAGATGCCTGACCATGCGCTCCACCTAAAGGTTGATGTATCATAACCCTAGAATGAGTTAAGGCATATCTTTTACCTTTTTCTCCTGCACACAATAAAATTGCAGCCATAGAGGCTGCCATTCCTGTGCAAATTGTAGATACTTTAGGATTGATATATTGCATAGTATCATATATACCCAAACCAGCATATACTTGACCTCCTGGGGAATTAATATATAACTCAATATCTTTAGTTGAATCAGCAGATTCTAAAAATAATAATTGAGCTTGTATTATATTAGCCACATAATCATTAATTGGAACTCCTAAAAAAATTATTCGATCCATCATAAGTCTAGAAAAAACGTCCATAGTAGCTACATTTAATTTTCTCTCTTCAGTAATAGTTGGAGAAATATAATTACCATAAATAGATGAGTACGTGTCAAGTGTTAAGCTATTTATACCCAAATGTTTAGTGGCGTACTTTTTAAATTCATTTTGATTATTCATTGATATATAAATTTTATGATACTAATTTACTAAAATCATCTAAAGATATTTCTTTAATCTTTGCCTTAATTTTATTTTTAAAAAATAAAATCATTTCTTCCGAAATTATTTGTTCTACTATTTTTCTTTTTTCTTCTTTATTTTGCAACAAGTTTTTAGTCATATTTTCAAGTTCATCACCCTCTTTATTCATTCCATATTGCAACAATTGAAGTTTAAATATAGATTTTGCTTTATTAAAAATAGATTCTTCAGATAAATCGATTTTTTGTTCTGTAACAATTTTATCCTTAACTAATTCCCAACAAAAAGATTTTTGATATAAATTATATTCTTTATCTAAATCTTTAATAGTTTTCTTTCCTTCTGAATTAGAAACTATCCATCTTTTTAAAAAATCATCTGGCAAATCTATTTTTGAAGAATTAATTATACTATCCACAACATCATTAAAATATTTATTATCTGATTGCTGTTCATACATTTTTTGAAATTTACTTACAATCGTTTCTCTAAATTCCTTTTGTGTTTTTATTTTATCATCAGGGAAACATTGTTTAAAAAATTTTTCATTTAATTCTGAGGGAGAAACCCTTTTAATTGACTCAATTTTACATAAAAAATTATTATTCAGTGAACCTATCTCCTCTTTCTTTATATTTAGTAGAGATGCTAATTCTGACTCATTTGAAAAAACATTTTTGATATTAATTTTTAATTCATCTTCTTTTTTTGA
>Ga0115011_10001982_pt1 | contig 14408 bp, 8 predicted proteins | sample TroAtlMetagenome_2_FD_88705 | JGI IMG/M metagenome (GOLD analysis project Ga0115011, IMG submission 88705) | Marine eukaryotic phytoplankton communities from Atlantic Ocean - Tropical Atlantic ANT8 Metagenome | ecosystem: Environmental > Aquatic > Marine > Oceanic | place: Tropical Atlantic...
AAAGTCAGCGATCACTCCGTCTTTCATGGGACGTACTGCAGAAATAGACCCGGGTGTACGCCCGAGCATTTCCTTTGCCTCTTTCCCTACAGCGAGAACCCGGCGCCCACCTTTGACGTCTTTCTGGATGGCAACCACGGATGGTTCATTGGCAACAATTCCCCTCCCCTTGACGTAAATCAAGGTTGTGGCTGTCCCTAGGTCGATGGCCATATCGTTCGAAAATAGGCCGTGAATCCAATCCGTGATCATGTCGATTATCTGACTTCCTATGGGCTGCCTCTTTCAAAGCATTCCCGTCCTAAAAGGGGGCTGTTATAGCAACTTCAAGCCCAAGGGTCCAGCCTCATTATTCCTCAAATAATCACACATCACCAGCCCGTTAAATCTAATTGAGAAACGCCACAGGCTTGACCTTTATGGCCCCCTCGACTAGGATGGGGCGCCCTTGGGCGTTTTACAACGACAAGGTATTGTTTTTATTAGGTTAATTATACATTGAGAGAATCCCATGCTCGAACAACTTCGGAACAACACAAAATCAGGAATCATTTACTTCCTGTTTGGTATCATCATTATCGTCTTCGTCTTTACGTTTAATACGTCGGGGCCAGGAGGAGGATGTACAGGAGGCGAGGAGTGGCCCGCAGCTTCCGTCAATGGAGAAGTCATCTACTTATCCGACCTGGAGTTGGGAATGCGATTGTCTGCCAACCCTCCAGCGAACCCGTTGGATTCATTTGGCGCAGCAGTCTTTCAGGGCACACGATTCGCTCGACTAGGACTCTCTCGCCCCGACCTTCCATCGCCGTTCACCCCCCCGGACACGTTTACGCGGAGCGCCGCTGCTCAGTCCCCGTTGAAGGCGGCAAAAGTGGCCGATGACCTTGTGGAGGCCGTCCTGATCGCTCAGGAGGCTGAAAGACTGGGCCTTCTGGTGACGGACACGGAACTGGCACTTGCTGTAAAAGACTGGATTACAACAGAGCAAGGTGAGTTCTCGAGCGAAATTTATTCCAATACGATCCGTTATGGTTTGGGAACGACTCGACAAAAGTTCGAAGGACTTCTCAACCGGGAATTGCTTCGTCGCAAGCTGGTTCAGTTGGTGGCCAGTCAGAGCACCGTGGATCCCGCGGAAGTCACTCATTACGCGAAACTCATTACTGAAAAAGTCACACTTCGCTATGCAAAGGTGGATGCCAATGCCGTCGCTGGAAAGATCTCCGTAACTCCACAGGAAGCTGCAGCCTTTGCCAAGGACAATGCTGAAAAGATCACAGCGGAGTACGAGGCTCGAAAAGCAGAATTCAACCAGGACGAGAAAGTCCTCTTGTCAGGTATTTTCAAAAAGGCCCCCTTCCCTGCCCAAATCGATAACGAAGCGGACCCTGCAAAGAAAGCCGAGCTTGAAGCCAGCCGCCAGGATGCGAAAGCTGCTCTTGAAGCCATCGCTGCTGACCTCATGACTGCTCAAAAAGCTCAAGCGGTTGCTCAGGCTGCTGCCCAGGCTGCTGCTCAGGCTGCTGCTCAGGCTGCTGCTCAGGCTGTGGGAACAGAGGGAGAAGCAGAGGCAGTTCCAGCCCCCGCAGAGGTGGTTGCGAAAGTAGACCTCTTCAAAAAGAACGCGACGGACAGTTCAGATGACGCGACAAAATCCAATGGAGGACTTTTCGCTGCACCTTTATCCAAGGCTGACCTCGGACGATACCCATATGGCGAAACGGTTGCTGAAGCAGCGTTTGCCCTCAATGCAGGAGAGGTAAGTGCTGTGGTTGAAGTGAATCGTGGCTTTTGGCTTCTGCGTATGGAGGAGAAAGTTGCCGCCGTATCCAGAACAGAGGCTGAGGTTGCTGGAGAGTTGGCGACATCGATCATTCAGCGGGAAAAAGCTCCCAGCGAAGTGGAAGCCGTTGCAAAGAGCCTGTTGGAGAAAGCCCAGGGAACACCTGGAGCTGACTTGACTCAAATTGCAGGTCAGATAGCAGGCACGACAATCACAGTGTCAGAGACCCTCCCGCTGACTCGCATGAAGCAATTGGGCGATTCAAAAGGCTGGAAGCAAGTTGGTGGTTTGGGATGTGCCCCTGATATGGTCACTACCGCTTTCGAACTCAATGCTGAAGCAGCTTTGGCTCCAGCAGTCTTTACGGTTTTTGAAGGCCCTGCATGTGACCAGGACAGTGGCACTAGAGTCGTGGCTCAGTGGGTGAGCAACCCAGAGGTAACTGAAGAAGAGAGCGCAGAGGCCACAGCCGCCATTGAGAATCAATTGGCTGCATTCGGCTCTCGTGAGACCTACCGAGCATGGTACGAAGGCCTCCAGAAAAATGCGGACATTGAAATGACCGGGAACTTTGAAGAGTACCTGAAGCGCCAAGAAGCTGCGCTCGTCACTTCTCAGGCCCTTCCCATTCAATAAACCTCTCAGCAGTCATTCATGACTTCGGCTGAGCGTCCTCTTCCTTTTTCTCCCGTTCCATTCTTTCCATTTCTTCTGCCAATAGCGACTTGAGCCGTTCCAAATGGGACCGGGTCTTTTCAATCCACGGATTGTCTCCCTGTCGGCTTCTTGCCCCCATTTTGATATTCCGTTCGTAGATTCGGATGGCCCGCTCCAGAAGAGGCCTTATTTGATCTCTCAACTCCTCAAAGTAGATTTGGACTTCTTCATTATCCAACTCCGAAGGAACTTCAGACTTCAAGAAGTCTTGATAAAATGCTTCGTAAATTTCACCCGTCCGAAATCCAGCAGCAAAAGCCCATGACTTCTGTTGTCTCCGGATGGTTCGCAAATAGGCGGACTGCGCTTTCAGAAATAATGTGCTCTTGTCGTGCAGGTCTCTCTGCATCCGTTCAACAGGGAGTCGGAACGCAATGGCATCAAAAAGCCTACGGTAGATTTCTCCAATCTGATACTGAGCCATCGCCAGGTGTTCATTGGACTTAAAAAGCTGGGGGTCTTCCTGTTCACGCTCCAGTTCCAGGGCCTTCAAATAGGAGCGCTCCGCCAGCGCCATATGTCCCTGCATTTCATAGGCATACCCTGTCAATGCGAGTACCTCGGCCCTATCAAGAGGTGTCAAAGCAAGCTTCCGAAGAATATCCAACCGGTCTTTCATTCCTCCCCAATCACGAAGGCCCCTGAAGCAAATGACCAATCTGAAATGACCATCGATCTGGTCGCGAACGTCTTTGGCCCCTCCCGTGTACGCCAGAAAATGAAACTTGGCGGCGTCCCACTCTTCGAGCCTTTCCAAGGACAAACCCGCGTTGTACCGGGCATTTGAGGCCCGTGAATCTTCCGGAAAATGCTTCAAAAACAAGGTGAAGATGTGGGCAGACTCATCGTATTTCTGGGCCCTGAACGCCGACTTCCCCTCCTGAAAAAGGGCTTCCGGGTCCATGGTGTTCACCTGTAGACCATCTGGCCCGTCGGTGGCTTGGAAGACCATGGGGTCCATCCGAATCACTTCAGTGCAGCCCCCCGTAAAGAGCATCACGGCTCCCAGGACCAGCCCCAGCCTGTTCCACATGTCTCTCGTCATTCTGCCTCCTGGCTTTCAGTATAGGCAGGGGCAGACCGAGAAACCAGCCTTCCCTCCCGGGATTGCATCTGATTGGATTTGAGGCTTACTCTGAGGTCCTTAGCTGAAGAGGTAAAAGTATGAAAGACCCAAGTCATATTCAACTTGCTCGTCTCAACACCCCACTGCGTCCCCTGCGAGAGGATCCAGCCAAGGGAGGTGCAGGATTTTGGATCAAGCGAGATGACCTCACAGGAGCTGAGCTCAGCGGTAATAAAGTCCGAAAATTGGAATACTTGTTACCTGAAGCAAAGGACGTGGGAGCGACCGTACTCGTCACCTGTGGGGGCATTCAGTCTAATCATGCGAGAGCTACAGCGCTTGTGGCCATTCAGAATGGCCTCAAAGCCCATCTTATTCTGAGGGGAACTCCCCCTTCCTCCCTCGACGGCAATCTACTGTTGTCTCGATTGACGGGGGCGGAGATTACCTGGGTGACCCCCGAGCAATATCAAGAGAGAGAAGAAGTTTTTGAGGGCGTAGAAAATAGATTGCGCAAACAGGGAGAGGTCCCCTTCAGGATTCCGGAGGGGGGATCCAATCCTACAGGAATATTTGGATACCGGCGTTGCTATCAAGAAATCCTGCTTCAATGCGAAGAAAAGAGAATTTCCCCCGACTTCGTTTATGTGGCAGTGGGTTCGGGGGGAACCCTCGGAGGGCTTTTGGCAGGTTGGGCAAAAAACCAATTTGAGGGACCTGCACCAGTGGGAGTTCCCGTCTGTGACGACAGTGTCTTCTTTCGGAGGAAAATCGCACACATTCTCAAGGGGTACCATGACCGGTGGGGGGCTCCCATCCCGGATTCTAAGCAAATTGAGATGATCGACGGCTTTGTTGGAGATGGATACGCCAAGAGCCGACCTGAAGAGTTGGAGGAGCTCATTTCACTCGTCCGAATGGAAGGTTTACTGCTTGATCCGGTATACACTTTAAAGGCGTTCCTTGGTGCCCGCGCCCACAGACGGGTGGGGAACCGCAGGGACAAGCCAGGTGTCTTTATTCACACGGGTGGGCTCTTTGGTCTGTTCGGTGCGAAAGATTCTCTTCCCGAATTGTAGGAGGTCAGCCATTGGATTCTGTGTATGAGATGGTCACCCTCTCTTTTGCACCTGGCATATTCGGGCTTTCCTATTTTTTCTATGGGGCTCGCTATGGCCCTAAAAAAAGCCGCCCACTCATCCTGCTGTTCCTTGCTGGATTGGTGGCAGGCCCCCTCGCTCTGGGTATGTTTGAAGCCATTGAACTCGTCCCTGTCTACAAACAAGCCATCCAGGAACTGGGAATGGGCAATGACGGGATTCTCCTGGCCTTGAGTTTATTTGTGATTGGGCCCATCGAGGAATTGGCCAAATTTTTGATGCTCTGGTTGCTTCTCTATAAACGCCGAGAGTTTGATCATCCGGTGGATGGCCTCACGTATGCCGCTGCTGTTGGGCTCGGCTTTGCGAGTATCGAAAACTGGTATGCCATGCTTGAGCACGGAGAGCCCGAGTGGGCCCGTGCCATCACCCTCCCCTTTTTACATGTATTGTTCTCAAGCTTTTGGGGCATTGGACTTTCCCTGGCAAAATTTGGCCAAACAAAGCGCTTTCGGTCCATGCTATTTGTAAGTTTACCCTTGGCATTTATCTATCACGGACTCTTTGACTATATCGTCATCTCCGACTCCGTATCCCCCCTCTTTGTTCTTCCATTGGTGGTCCTGCTCTGGTTTTTCCTGTCTCAATCACTTCGCCATTTGGCTTCAAACCAATCCCATCAGTTTTTTGCGCCCAGGAAAGAGAAGCGGGTACCTTGACACCTCAACGGCTCCAAAGTTACGATCGGGCCGTTCAAATAACACCTGATAGGAGGGTCCCCTGTGACGCGATCACACCTTGGAAGAGCCAACCTTATCGTGCTTGCATGCCTGATGTGGATGCCAGACGCCAGTGCAGATAACCAAAGCCTTCTGGATGCAGAGCGCTTTGCGGCACGGGGGCGCTTGGCCTCAGTTGCAGGAGCCCATACGACAGCCGGTGCTGCATTCGAGAAAGCATTTCATGAGCTCGCGGACCCTGCGTATTTATTTGCGGCAGGAGAAGCTTACGTAGAAGCGACAGCATGGGCATCTGCTGCACGGGTCTACGCAGTTCTTGTGACCCGTCCGCTCCCGAAAGAGGAAGCCGCCCTTGCCAAATCGGAACTGGAGGCAGCCAGCGCACAGTTGGAAGGAATCCGTTCACGACTCGCTGTGCACATCTCTCCCCCTGGAGCCCAAGTCGAAGTTGATGGGCTGGCTCTGACTTTCGGAAACCCGGCAACCACCTGGGTGGAAGCAGGCCAACACGTGGTGAGGGTGGAATACCCCGGATTTCAAACCGTAGAGAAAGTCGTTGAAGTCAGCCTTGAGAACCCCGCTGTTGTCCACGTCGATCTAGAGCGAATCGCCGGGGGAATTGGTACTCTGCAAGTCAGTTCAACTGTCCCGGGCGCCATGGTGTATATCAACGACTCTGCTGTGGGCCCCACGCCCATCGGAATCCTGCAACGCCCCCAGGGCATCTATGACATTCGCATCGAAAAAGAAGGCTACAACATTTGGGAACGCTCTGTTTCGGTCCAGAAAGACCTCCCAACAGAGGTCGTTGCCAAACTTGAAGAAGGGCCTGGGCTCGCCCCAGTAGCGGCGGTCGCTGTGGCTGCGGCTCCAACACCGGCTCCACAAGCTGCAACAATGACTCCAGCAGTCGCTCCTGCTCTCGTTCCCTTGGGTGCAGCAGCAGCGGCTCCCGCGGTGAAGGAAGTTCCTCTTGCCATCATCCCCGCAGAAACGGCACCGGCGTTAGAGGCTACATCAGAAGTGGCCCCTGCTCTCATCGCAGTTCCTGAAGAAGCCCCTGCCTTGGTAGAGGCCCCTGCTATCGTTCCACAGGAGGCTCCACCACTGGTAATCCAGTCTGCGGAAGAAGCATTTGTTGAAGAAACTCCGGTGCCGGCGCCCGTTGTTGTAGAAGAAACCGTGGAAGCAGAGCCCGTGGAGGAATATGAAGCTTCGTCCTTTGCTGACGAAGAATACTCCAGTGACATCGTTGAATCAGAGAGCAGTGGAGGCGGAGGCGATCCCATGCTCATTGGTCTGGGTTGGGGACTCGCGGGCCTCGGTGCAGCAGTTGCTGGTGCGGGGTATTACTTCACCATGGAGGCAGCAACCTCCGCAGAAAAACGAGATTCGGTGCCTCTCGAATTGCCAGAGGGAGGCGAGTACAACCCTGGAGGGCAATACTCACCTGACAACGAACAACACGTTCAATACTGGCAGGAAAGCCTGTTCCTCTATTATTGGAACGAGGCAGACACTGAGGCAAAAGCCAACACAATGCTCTCCTATGTGATGTATGGATCCGGTGGAGCCATTCTCGTCACGGGAGTCACCCTTGCCATCATGGGACACATGGACTCAGGTGGGGGGGAATACGCAGAAATGGAGGGGAATGGCCCCCGGTGGACAGGCATTCAGACAGGCCCGACAAAGGACGGGTGGGTTTTCTCCTCAGGCCTTCGATTCTAGAGACCTGAACAAAACTTCTGAAAAACTGTACAGAACCCATTTAACTGGGCCAAACTACTCCTGACCACGTAACCGTTTTCTTCGCGGATGATCCGCGTTTTCGGGAGTTCTTCATGAAGCACGCTTTTGCGACCCTTATGATTCTTATCACCGCCTTTGTTTTCGGGGGCTGTGCAGCCTCTGATTCCAGCGCCCCTCTCCCCAATTTCAATTTCACCTTCGACGAAGAGGACACGAGTTCCTCTGATGAAGAAGGTGGAGAAGAAGAGTCCGGAGGAGAAGCAGAAGGAGGCACTGAAGGAGAGGATACGGCTGAAGACGCCGGGACAGACGTCGATACCACTGGCGACAACCCAGAAGAGGATGCCGGAGAAGAAGGCGGAGATGACGATACAGTCATCGAAGACGATGGAGAAACTCCGGAAGAAGATACTGAAGAAGTTGAGGATGATACGACGACCACCGAAGGCGGAACCGAGGAGGGAGGCGAGGAGACCGTCGATCTCTGTGACTTTGTCGACCCACCAACCACCACGAAGTTCGGCGTGTGCAAGAACACCGTAAAATGTGACTGTGAAGACGGCCAATACAACTGTAATTACAATTTAGTACCCAATCACGAATTGTTCGAAACCACGTGTGATGGACTGGATAATGACTGCGATGGCGCCACCGACGAAGGACTCGTGGACATCAACGCCAGCACATGCAGCAACGAAGGGGTGTGCAAAAACTCTGCTTTTGCCTTTTGTCATATGGGCGCCTGGTACTGTGACTATGGCCTCGCTCCAAGCTTCGAATTCTCAGAGACCCTCTGTGATGGGTTGGACAATGACTGTGATGGTCAAACCGATGAAAGTGTTTCGTTCGATTCCGTTACCTGCAAGTCCGAAGGGGTCTGCGCTGGAAACGCCCAGCCTGTGTGTCAGAATGGCTCGGTTATTTGCGATTATTCCAATGCTGGAATCCTCTATCAGGAAGAAGAAACCCGGTGCGATAGCCTGGACAATGACTGCGACGGAAGCACAGATGAAATTGAACTGACCGGTCTCACACCGGAAGATTGCGACGAGGGGAACCCCCAGTTCAGCCCATGCTGCCAAACAGACGGTATCTGCTCCGGAAAAACCAGTGCTTCCTGCTCTCAAGGAACATGGACCTGTAACTATGACGCCGTTGATGACTACGAGCCCGAAGGAGAGACCTTCTGTGACGGACTCGATAATGACTGTGATGGAGAGAGTGACGAAGACGACCATTTGGACCCCAACACAAGCTCCTGCTCCAAAGACGGAGTTTGCGCCAGCGCGACTCCCATTTGTGACCAGGTCACGGGGCAATGGGATTGTGCCCAGGCTGAACTGGACGGATTTGAAGCCGATGATGAGGTGAGCTGCGACAATCAAGACAATGATTGCGATGGGGAAGTCGACGAAGGCATTACCGGAGTTCAAGGAGTGGATACCACCGTGTGTCCAAACGATGGAGTCTGTAATCTCGAGGTAAGCACCATCTGCTCTGAGGGAATCTGGACCTGTGACTTTGCGCTCATCGATGGCTATGAGGAGGTGGAAACCTCATGTGACAGTCAGGACAACGACTGTGATGGACTGACGGACGAGGAGCTAACTGCACCCTCTGGAGAAGCGGAAGGCTGTGACCAGTTCGGCGTCGGTGTCTGCACCCAGTTTGTGGCCTTGTCCTGCGAAGAGGGTGTCTTCAGCTGCGCCTACGACAATGTCCCCCTCTATCAACCGGAGGAAACAGCTTGCGATGGCCTGGACAATGATTGTGATGGGGAAACGGATGAACTCCTCAATGACCCCCTCACCAGCGAATGCCTCCATGTAGGTGTTTGTGCACAAGGGGTGGTCGCCAGTTGTCAAAACCAACAATGGTTCTGCTTTTACAACAATGTGCAGGCCTATGAAGCAGAAGAGGTCACATGCGATGGCCTGGACAATGACTGTGACGGTCAAACGGACGAAGGGCTTTATGAAGCTGCAGAAAGTAACTGCAAGCTGGAAGGCGTCTGTACACAAGGAGTTCAGGCTGGTTGTGTTTCCGGAGGCTGGCTCTGTGATTACAGCGCTGTGCCAGACTATTCCGGTGAAAGTGAATACGTGTGTGATGGGCTGGACAATAACTGCGACGGCACCGCCGATGAATACGTATGCCAAACCACCGAACCGTGTTCCGAAGACATCCAATGCGTTGGAAACAAATGCCGTGCAACACCTGGAGGAGGCGATTCCTACTGCACTGAAGGCACCGAGTGTGTACTTCCTCTCATTACGGAACTTGGTGTTGAACTCGTGGTCTCCGGTTCGACAGCATGTCTGAACCCGTCCACGTACCAAACCTGTGTGGCGGGAACCTGGACCAACACCATCCAGTGTCCTGAAGAGACCCCTGTCTGTGATGGGGGGAGCTGCCTGACCTGTGCACCCACTTCTCTGGACTGCGAAAATGCGGACAATCGAATCAGTTGTGACGTCTTTGGACAGACCTTTGAACCTGTGGGGGGCTGTGCCTCAGGAGAAATCTGCGTAGGAGGTGGCTATTGCGTCGATGACATCAGTACGCCTGCCGGAGGCCTGAGTATCGATGGCTCCCAAGAAGCGCCATTTCTCCTGGCGTACGACGATGGAAGTGTACTCATGGGGTGGACAGACCTCGCGGGGACCGACAGTGATGGGGCGGGCCTTTATGATCGAAAATTCCTCCAAAATGGGAATCCCCAAGGGGTCGAGTCCGTGGTGACAACTGTGAAGACAGGAGACCAAACCATGGGAGCTGGAATCGCTGTTGAAGATGAAGCTTTCCTGGCGTGGATGGATTACTCACAAGGAGAGAATGCAAGGATACTGGCTCGCCTGGTCACCAATATCGGTGACCCCAGTACCCCTACGGCAGAGGTCTCTCCTGTCGACTCTCAACACCACGCTAACCCAAGGGTCACAAGGTTGGAATCGGGCAATGTTGTGGTGATCTGGGAAACCGGCCCCACGCCATCGAGTCAAAACACAGACATCTCAGGACGCCTCTTTGACGAAGAAGGCAATGCCATTACGAGTGCGTTCTCGGTCAATTCAATCAAGACAGGCCAGCAAACCCTTGCGGATGTGGTCTCTTTGGTGGACGGTCGATTTATCGTGGTCTGGGAATCCCATGATACGGGGAACGGGCAGATCGTCTTCCAACGGTTCAAGTCTGATGGTTCAAAGCAAGGAAGCCAGATCACGGTGAATCAAGAAGCGAGCGGAGACCAGACAAGCCCGAGAGCCGCTGTGCTTTCCGATGGGCGAATTGCCTTTATCTTCCTCACTGACAAGGGTGTCGAAAATGGAGACAGGGGCGTCCGAGCTCGCTTCTTTAACAGTGGTGGGATTGCTGATGGGCCTGAAATGGTCATTGGAAATGACAGCCTGGGCGACCACGTGGAGCCTGCGATTACAGCAGTCTCCAACTCCGGGCTTGCCATTGGTGCGACAGTTGAGGGAGCCACCCCGTCGTTGGGAACTGTCCGTATCTACCGTTACAACCTGAGCAAAGAGGCGGTTGGAGACCCCATCATCCTGGCAGAGTTCACGTCAGTGGAAAATGGAGAGGTTATGGGCAACCAGGGCCAACTGGCCATGGTGGGTACAGACGACAATCGTCTCGTCGTGGGATACACAGATGCCACAACCGAAGGAGAGACAACGACCTCCGAAGTCCGAATTCAACTCATGGAGTTTGATTACGGTGTCATTGAGATCACGCCTTAAGCTGACCGCTCTATTCCTCGATTAATGCGCCCCGCATAAGCCGGGCCCTCGTACACAAAACCCGTATAGCCTTCCACGAGATTCGCCCCCGCGGCCAGGACGCGATTGGCATCCTCTGCAGTAAAGATACCACCGACTCCGATGATTAAAGCCTCTCTTCCCACTCTTTTACGCAATTCAGAAATACGTTCGACTGTGCCGCCCAGGAGGGGCGCTCCACTCATTCCTCCATTCCCGATGGAGTCCAATGTAGCTGGGGATGTTTGAAGTACACTTCGATTGGTAGATGTATTGGCAGCGACAAATCCCTTGATTCCGGCCTCAAGGCTCAACTGGACCACGGTATCAAATGCCGATTCATCCAGGTCAGGAGATATCTTGATAAGCAAGGGGGGGCCGTCATGCAACGCTCCTGTAGCGCCCGCAAGCAGTGCACCCAACAGCTCTGGATCTTCAAATGTTCGACCGTCTCCTGAATTGGGACAACTGATGTTCAGGACAATGGCATCCGCCACATCCTTCACTGTCAGAATGGAGGTGACATAATCCTCAACGGCCTTTTCCCCCTCCAGTCCCGGAGCCGGTGTTTTGGCTATATTCACCAGAAGAGGCATCGCCACCTTGGACTTTACCCGTCGAAGACGAGCCCCAATGATCTCAGCCCCGTCATTGTTCAGGCCCATCCGATTAATCAAAGCTTTATCTTCCGGCACACGAAAAAGTCGGGGCTGGGCGTTCCCACTCCATTCCAAGGCCGTAACAGAGCCAACCTCCATAAATGAGAACCCCAACATTTCGATGGCTCTGGGAAGTTTAGCGTTCTTATCAAAACCGGCAGCAAGGCCCACTGGACCCTGGAATCGAAGCCCGTTCCATTCCACACAAAAGTCAGGGCACGATTGTCCAATCACTTTCCTGACAAAGAATCGAGTCAAAGGGAATCCCGCCAGGATTCGCAGGACCCATGCTCCCAGGTGATGTACACGCTCGGGATGCATTCGAAAGAGAAAGGGGCGAATAATCGATTGGTACATGGGCAGTTGACTCCCTTGGTCGGCAGGTCAATCGTTGAAGCTACGTGGGAGGGGGCGTCTCTACTGATTCAGGAATTCCATGAGTCGATCTAAAGGCAAGGTCTTCCCGTACTCTTCCATGGTCAGCACATCGGCCATAACAGAAGCAAGCACTTCCCGATATGCACCATTGTCCAATGGCTCAAGGAACATTCGCATGTTGACGTCTGCAACCTGCGCAGTCGGAATCAACTGAGGAACTTTACCATCCATGAGTTTCGCATTGGTTCTCCACTCCGTCTGTGGATCTCTTCTTGTGGCGCCTTCAAGGGGAACTTCCTGGAACCCGGAGATGTCTCCCTTGATCCACTCTCCCCATGCCATAGGTACCTCGATGGATTCGCCTGTTGGTTGAGATATCTTGGCTGAACCCACCTGCACAAAGAGTTTTCTCCGACCAAAATTGGGGTCGTCATAACGCTCTGTTCGAGTGGTTTTCATGGCTTTCAACAGGTCCCCTTGTCGAGCCAGCTCTTTCACGCGCTCTTCATATCTGACAGTGGCAATGGCAAGGCTCATCATTTCCGGAACCACCTTGAATGCCGTAAATCCTCGACCCAGCACTCCTGAAAAGTCGATAGACTCTGAGTACTGTTCACATGTGGACAAATACGCAAGCAGGAGCTTTTCAGCAGCCTCACTCTCCCCTTCAGGTAAGGCCTGGAGCTTCTCTGCGAGAGTAGTCGTTGCCGCGATGTGCTTTTTGATTCGTTCCAATTGGGTGTCCCCAGTATCCGAATTCTGTCGTGTGAGACTCGAGCGAAGAGAGTCTTTATCCGCGTTCATACTATCAATGAAAGCACGGTCTGCCGTGTTCCCACCAATGAACTGGCCGATTCCAAATGCCGCAATTGCAATGACCACACCGATGGCAATCATGGGGCCCTTCTTACCCGCTGCAACAACAGAAACATCTACCCGCGCTTCCGCGTCATAGGCATCCATTTCGTCTGAACTCATTTCTCGGGTAGGTGCAGCCATCGGGGCTGGGCTCGACGACGAAGCTGCAGATGCAGCCACCTGAGTAGTCTCAGTATTCTTGTCTTCGCTTTCTGCGGGGGTCGCCTTCGTCTCCACTGCTGGCTTGCTTCCGCTTCCGGAAACCAACCCCAATCTCGACTTCAGATCCTTCAGCTTGTCATCATTCTCAGCCACTTTGTACTCCAGACAGGGCAAAAACCCTCGTTTTCTCAACCAATTCAATACGTTACGGAACGACGCGACCACTTTATCCCGTTTCGGTGGGAGCGTCAAGACTGGGGCACAAGGCTTTGCAACCTCTCCAAAACGGCAATCTTCGTGACAGGTTTCCCACCCTCACTCATCATGGGGGCATGAAGACTCAAGAAACACTACCAAAACGAATTCATGTCATGGGAATTTGCGGCTCCGGAATGGGCTCATTCGCTGGAATGCTTCAGGCTCAAGGCGCTGAGATACGGGGTTCTGACCAGGGTGCATTTCCCCCAATGAGCGACCGACTCGTCGAATGGGGAATCCCATTTGAGGAAGGGTACAAACCGGAAAACCTGGACTGGAACCCCGACATGGTCATCGTTGGTAATGTGATCCGGCAAGTGAACCCGGAAGCAACAGCCATGCGAGAAAGAGAGATCCCTCACATGAGTTTCCCAGAGGCTCTGGGTTCCTTCTTTTTGTCCAAACGCACCCCAATTGTTGTGACGGGTACCCATGGAAAGACCACCACCACGTCGCTTGTTTCCTGGCTACTTGAAGGAACCGGAGGAGCTCCCGGCTTTCTGATTGGAGGCACACCTGCAAACTTTGGACGTTCGTTCCAATTGGGCGAAGGGCCCTGTTTTGTGGTGGAAGGGGACGAGTATGACACCGCCTATTTTGATAAAGGGCCCAAGTTCCTTCATTACCGCCCCAATACAGCCATTCTGACCAGCATTGAATTTGATCACGCGGACATCTATCGAGATCTGGACCACATCATCTCCCGTTTCGACCGCTTTGTGAGAATCCTGCCCCAGGACGGATTGCTTGCGGTATGTGGAGAGGAAGAAGTCCCTCTCCGGGTTTCAAAGGGATCTACAGCACCTGTTCAAACCTATGGATTTAGCCCCGGGCATGACTGGCAAGCTGTCAATCCTCAGCCCAAAGACGGAGGCTACAGTTTCCACATAGAATCCCCCTATGGAGCCCTGAGAGATGTATGGTCACCCATGACAGGGAAACACAATGTGCTGAATACCCTGGGGGCGTTTGCCTCCGTAAAAGCCCAAGGAATCTCCCTTGAGGCAATCGCCGCTGCCCTTGTGGACTTCCAGGGAGTTGGAAAGCGCCAGGAGGTAAAAGGGGTGGTCAACGACATCACCGTTATCGATGATTACGCCCACCACCCTACAGCGGTGAAGGTGACCATCGACGCCATTCGAGATCGGTATCCAAACAAGCGTGT
>Ga0115011_10001984_pt1 | contig 14395 bp, 11 predicted proteins | sample TroAtlMetagenome_2_FD_88705 | JGI IMG/M metagenome (GOLD analysis project Ga0115011, IMG submission 88705) | Marine eukaryotic phytoplankton communities from Atlantic Ocean - Tropical Atlantic ANT8 Metagenome | ecosystem: Environmental > Aquatic > Marine > Oceanic | place: Tropical Atlantic...
GTCTTGATGCTTCTGAGCGTGGCTTGAGCTGGGAAATTCAGGCAGCTCCCGATCCGAAAAGCTCAGAGTTTCGTAAGGTCAATGGCCTGAGAAAGACAGGGCAGACTCATTCTCTTTCCGAGGGAGTGCAGATCGTGGAATACGAAATGAGTCATCCGGACGAGGACATGATGTTTTATCGTCTTCAGGTGAGGCTTGAGGAAGAGTGATTTCCCCAAGGGTCCAAGTGATCGATCTGATGGCGAGCCGGCGGTAAGGTCGGGTGGAGGCGCTAGGAGGCTTGCCTCCCAGCCCGCCATGGTGTCCCATCCGGGAATGCGGTCGGAGAAGGATGCCAGAAAGCAGGGGGCACGTAGACGTGTCCCAGCTCTGGCTTTCTACGGATATTTGAATAGGTATCGAACCATTTTTGTCCCCTCGCTGATTGCCTTGTTTGTAACCGCTGGTCTCTCCCTGGCTTTCCCCTACTACCTTAGCAAGCTCATTGGTAGTCCGACTGGATCTCCTCTCGAGATGATGAGTTCGACGGCTTCCCCGGATGTCTCTGTCATTGTTTCGAATATCAACCAGACCGTCATCACTCTTCTCGCCATTCTCGCCCTGCAGGCGTTTATCGCCTATTGGAGAGTGCGCGGATTTATCAAGGCAGGTGAAAGCGCCCTCAATGATATCCGGGTGGATGTCTTCAGCCGTCTGGTGCGCCTGCCCCTCGAATTTTTTCAGAGGCACCGGGCGGGAGAATTAAGTAACAGGGTCTCGGCAGATCTTGCGGTCTTGCGAGAAACTTTACTCACCACGGTGCCTCAGCTGGCAAGGCAGTCGGTGATCCTGGTTGGGGGGCTGGTCTTCATTTTTGTCATGAGCTGGAAACTCTCCCTTTTCATGCTCGCTATGATTCCCGTGGTAATTCTTGCGGTCGCATTGTTCGGGCGTCGAGTTCGAGCCTATTCCAATCAAGCTCAGAATAGTCTGGCAACCAGCGGGGTGGTGCTCGAAGAGAGCACCCAGGGCATCGCCGAGCTCAAGTCCTACAGTAACGAATCCCATGAGAGGCGGCGTTACAGTGATGCCCTTGAGGACTACCTTTCGGTTGTGAATCGGGGAGCCCGAATTCGTGCTCTTTTCGTTTCTTTTATTATCTTTGTCCTCTTGGGTAGCATCTCAGTGGTAGCGTGGTTTGGAGCGGGAATGCTGGTGGAAGAAGAAATCACCCCGTTTGAATTCACAGCCTTTATCCTTTTCAGCGTTTTTGTTGGGGCGTCTCTGGGTGCTTTCCCCGAGATCGTGAGTCAGATCCAGAAGGCCAACGGCGCGACTGAGCGGCTTCGCGAAATCATGGCAGAAGATCCAGAGGATGAGGGAGCTGAGGATCTACCGTTTGAAGTGTTGGGATCGGTTGAGGCTCAGAACCTTATTTTTGCTTATCCTTCGCGGCCTGAGCAAGCGGTTCTTGATGGGGTTTCCTTCAAGGCTGAGAACGGAGAGCGTATCGCCTTTGTTGGTCCAAGTGGCGGCGGTAAGTCCACCCTGTTTTCTCTCCTTCTGCGTTTCTACGAGCCGCAGGATGGAGCGGTTTTAATTGACGGAGACCCTGCGGCCGGGCTTCCCCTTGCTGCCCTCCGTGGCGCGATGGCGCTGGTGCCGCAGGATGTGCTTCTTTTTGGAGGATCGGTGGGGGAAAACATCAGGTATGGCAAATGGGATGCCAGCCAGGAGCAGGTTGAAGAGGCCGCTCGGAAGGCTCATGCGCACGAATTTATCAGTGAGTTTCCCGATGGTTACGAAACGATGGTTGGGCCCCGGGGGGTCAAGTTGAGCGGTGGTCAGCGCCAAAGAATTGCAATTGCACGCGCGATTCTTGCTGATCCGAAGATTCTCCTGCTGGACGAGGCAACCAGCTCACTTGATTCAGAAAGTGAGCGACTGGTTCAGGAAGCGCTCGATGAGCTCATGAAAGGTCGGACCAGCCTCATCATAGCGCACCGCCTCGGCACGGTGAGAGATGCTGACCGTATTCATGTTCTCCAAGGCGGAAAAATCGTAGAAACTGGTACACACGGCGAGCTGATCGAGGCTGGCGGAACCTACCGGCTACTTGCGGAGACACAGTTTCTCTAGATTGCGGCGGGATAATCGGAGCTCAATCCGCTGGATGCGGACTGAACTTCCATGCGGTTTTCTGGTCAGAGCCCTGAAGGTGAAAGATTCCCTCGTGAAGAGACCAGTGGCCGCTGCTCAGGGAGGGAAGATCTACCTTCGTTCGCATTTTGGTGCCTTGGAAGAAGCTTGCTGAAGTAGTCTTATCCTCCAGGAGTTTGATCACAAACTTCCGGGCTTTTGGGATCTTTCCATCGGTGATTTGCAGGATCTCGTATTCCTGACTTCCTTCTACGGATACAGAAAGGGTTACAGAGTTCTCTCCCCGGGTGGTTGTACTATCCATCCTCCATTCTTCCCATACGACGGAAAGCCGCGTGAGGTCCGGACTCATCGAGATGATGTAATTACCTTTGACCTTACCGAGCTTGAAAGTTGCGCCCTCGCCCACCGTTTTCTGGAATTGTCCTATGAGGGCCTCTTTGAGGCTTTCTCCCTTTAAAGCCCACTTGCCGGAAAGTTCTCTCTTCGGGGAGCTATGGGAAGGAACGACAAGTGCGGGCCCCTCAGGTTTCTTATCTTCCCGCCGTGCACGAGCCCGTTCCCGTGCCTTTTTGCGTGCCTCTGCGATTCGAGCGCGGCTTCGCTCGAGGCTTTGTTCAATTTTGCCGGTTGGATCGTAGGGAGGCTTCGTTTTCTCGCCACTTTTTTTCTGGTCGTCCTTCGATCGGGGAAGGGGCTGAGTTTGATTTTCTGGCGCGGGAGGTGCTTGTTCTGGCGGTTCTTGTCTCTGCGCTTGAGCGGGGAGAGACAGAAGGCAGAGGATGAGTAGTTGCTTCATCTGGAGGGGAGCCTTACAGGGCTGTCGGATCCTCGCGAGAAAAAGGTGAACGGCCGCAGGCAGCAAAAACCCATAAAAGCTACCCGGCAGCCGTCCACTTTGAAAACGTTGTCTGGTCTTTAAACGTTGGAGAACCCGAGTTTATTCTTAGAAAGTCACATTAAATTCATCCTCTCTGGTGGAGCGGTGAAACAATGATTCAGGTGTTCCAGCAGGAATTATGAAAACGCACTACAGGGTAATGTTACCGCATGTGGGTTAATTGAAGGGTGGGGACGGGCGATGAAAAGCTCTGGACAGGGGGGGGCTTGTCCCATGGTGTGGGCTAGCATGAGCCTCAGTGAAGAGCACCCGATGAATTCCACGCAGGAGACCTTGATCTCCCGGCGCTCGATTTTCTCATTCAGGGATCAGCCTGTTGAAAGGACTCTCCTTGAGGATGCCTTTGAGGCTGCCCGGCATGCTCCGTGCCATAAGCAGACTCACCCATGGAAATTCTATCTTATGGGGGAGCAGACCAGATTACTGCTCATTCCCGGTGTAGACAAGATTGTCCGTCAGAAGAATTCGGAAGCGACACCGGACCTGATAGAAAGAGCCAGACAGAAGATTCTTGAACCACCAGAGCTGATTGCGGTTACTTCGCGAAAGTCGCCCGGTAATGCTTTCACAGAGGAGGAGGACTACGCGGCAACGGTTTGCGCTCTTCATAATCTTGTTCTCTCTCTCTGGTCCCGGGGCGTTGGCGCGCAGTGGAGTACCGGGGCGATAACGCGGGATCCGGTAGTGTATGAGGCCCTTGGTATTTCAGAGCACGAGGAAAGGGTTATTGGCTTCATCAGGGTGGGTTATCCGGAAGAAGTTCCTCGGAGGGAAAAGAAAGCGCTGGAGGAAATACGGTTCTATCTGCCGTAGCCACGGGACTGGAATCAGGCCCGGGTTGGTGAAAATTTCGATTGGAAGAAAGAATTGACGCTGCTGGGGCTGCCTCGCAGGGTTCCGTGAAATTTGAAAGCCATGGTTAACGTGAACCCGATCCGTCGCGCCCTTGTTCCTGGACTCGGGCGCCGCCCAGCGCCTTTGCAGTCCGAATTATGATGAGTTCCAGAGTGATCGCGAGATCTGGGATCTGTTACAGGTCCAGCCAGAGAGTGTGCTGCGTGTAACCATGCCGCACTGCAATGCTTCAAGTGCTGACGAAATACTTAAGGACGGCTGCCCGGAAGCGCTGGCGGAAGGAGCGGAGAAGATGGAGGAAATGACAGAGAGCGATTCTACCAAGGTGATAGAAAACGCTCTCTTTCTCTATGAGATAGCGGACCCCGGACGGCCGGAGGTTCGTCAGATTGGCCTTGGTGGGATGGCCCCTACGGATGATATCCGGACCGAGGCTACGCCTGACGGTGTCATTATACGTAATGAGGGAATTCGAGAGGAGAAGGCCAAGGGGCGAGCAGACCTGATCGAGGCTACCCGGGCTATTATTGGCACGGTGAATCTCTCAGTTGATGACCGCGAAGGCAATCTGCTGGCCAGTATGGAACGCTATAGTGAGAAGCGCCCTTGTGACTTTGAGGCTCTCGATAATGAGGATGGAAGTGCACACAGAATCTGGGTCGTGACAGACCCGGATGAAATAGCTTCCTTGCGGGAAGCGTTAGCAGCTGAGCCACACGCCTATGTTGCTGATGGGAATCATCGGAGCGCGGCCGCAGCAATGAGGGGAACCGGAGGATTTCTTACGGTGTTTTTCCCTGCGCACACCATGGGATTGGCACCCTACAATCGACTCGTTGCCGCCCCAGAAGTAACGCGGGAAACTCTGGTGAATCAACTATCCGAGAGCTTTGACATCGAGAGTCTGGAGGTTTCTACGTATCAACCCGAGAGGGTTCATGAGATTGGGGTCTATGTCGAGGGGAGTTGGCTGAAGCTGTCCCCGCGGCTTGGTGCATATGATGCCTCGAACGCAGCTCAGTCAATCGACTCTGATATCGTTCAGCGCCATATATTTGCCGGTATTCTGGGTATCGAGGACCCTCGGGCCAAGGAGTTGACGTTCGTTGGGGGAAACCGGGATGCGGCTTATCTAAAGTCCGAGGTCGACGCGGGACGTCATGATTTGGCCGTTACCCTCGCTCCGGTAACAATCGAGCAGTTTATTGAGGTGTGCCGGCAGAACCGGATCATGCCGCCGAAGTCGACGTGGTTTCAGCCTAAGATTCGTAGTGGGCTGGTAATGGCACTCCTCGGGTAGTCATGCAGGCGGGGGGGCGTCTTGGAGCGGTCCGAACTGGAATCCTTGCCTCTGGATAAAAATTCCCTTGTCACAAGCCCGGAAGAACCCCATTTTCCGCGCCTCCCAAGCGGGTAAAGAAAGCGGAGATAGCTCAGTTGGTAGAGCAGTTGGCTTTTAACCAATTGGTCCTGGGTTCGAGTCCCAGTCTCCGTACTTTCCCGCATGATTACGGGCGGAGCCCCGGCTTTTGAGGATTTGCTCCCCGGGTCTGGGCAATAGATCCAAGCCGTTTAGGTCCACTGCGGGTTTAAGAGCCCGGTCGGGGCGGGGAGAAACCACGCGAAAGGGCCAAACCCTCCCCTCCGGTAGTGTCAAAATGCGAAGGGGCGACGCTCCGACCTGGTCGGAACGCCGCCCCACACGCTTGGAGGTTACTTGGTTGACGCCATGATGCGGTCCAGGGCCCTGCGCATTGTCCACGCCCGGGTCGTGTCACACTGGCTGCTCTGGCTGGCCTTCAGTGCGGTCGTGAGGATCGCCTTCCGGTCAGAGCTTAGCGCTTTGCTATCCATCTTGAGACCTGCAAGGGCTGCCATCTCGTAGACGTCGGCACAGGCTCCGTGCTGTCCGTGGTTAAACAGCTTCACACCTTTCTCGATTGCAGCAACCATAAGATCTTCAGTCACGTTTTTGCCAGTCTTGCCTCCCGCGGAAGGGAGAAGGACCGAATCAATCACGTGAATGACGCCGTTCGAGCATTTGATGTCGGCTTTGACCACCTTGGACGAGTTCAGGTAGAGAGACCCATCCTTGACCTCAAGCTTGATCGACTTCTTGTTCAACGCTGTGGCTGAGTCAAGTTTCACGGCCTTCTTGGACGGGACCTTGCCGCTGACCACATGGTAGGTGAGAATGTCCACGAGCTTGCTCTTGTTCTCGGGCTTGAGGAGCGTTTCCACGGTGCCCTTGGGCAGCTTTGCGAAAGCCTCGTCTGTTGGAGCAAAAACCGTAAAGGGGCCGTCGCCCTTTAGGGCGTCTACGAGTCCGCCAGCTTTGAGGGCAGCAGCCAAGGTGTTGAAGGATCCAGCGGCTACTGCGGTATCGACGATATCCAATTTTTGTTTCTTCTCGGCAGAGCCCAGTGAAGCGAAGGCTAGTAGTGCTACTAGTGATGTTGTTACTATTTTCATGTGTATCTGTTGTTGTGGGATTCTATGTTTGTATTTGCTGTAGGTGAGTGGTGTTAGTGGAGAGATTCTCCCCTTCTGTTTTTCAGTTAAAAAAGTTTAAGAGAGGAGAGCCCTCCATCAGCCTTAATGATGTTTCCGGTCATAAAGCGGGACTGTGGCCCAAGGAGAAAACTCACCAATCCTGCCAGCTCCTTCGGATCTCCAATCCTGTTCAGAGGATGCCTTTTGGCAGAACTGCTTTTCTTTTCCTCGCTGCTGAGCAGAGGTGCAGCGAGTGAGGTATCGGTTAAGGAGGGAGCAACACAGTTTACCCGAACCCGTGGAGCGAGCTCGGCGGCAAGGGACCGCGTGAGTCCCTCCACGGCCCCCTTCGCCGCTGAGATGCTTGCGTGAAAAGGAAGGCCAGTCTGGACGGCGACTGTAGAGAAAAACACTGCGGCGGCGTCCTCACCCTTGAGGAGTGAGGGGAGGGCCTTCTGGAGAAGAGTTACCGCTCCGAGAAGATTGACCTGGTAATCTCGCAGGAAGTCGTCGTTCGAGAGCCTGCCGAAAGGCTTCAAGGTGATGGTGCCAGGGAAGTAGACAAATCCATCGAGCTTTTCTGGAAGAGCAAGGTCGTGAGTCGAACCAGTGGCATCGAAAGGTAGCCGATGAACCTGAGGGTCTTCAGGGAGTGCTTCAGGAGAACGGCAAGCGCAATAGATCTCGTGCCCATCCGCCCGGAGGGTGCTGAGGGCTTCAGCGCCTATTCCGGAGGTTCCCCCAGCGATCAGAATGTTTTTACTCATAAGCGAGATTCGGGTTGGGTGGGGAGAGGGCTCTCAGAGTCGCTCCAGGGAGAAAATGTCCACATCGACGCCCATGGAAGCGCAGGTGTGTTGAGGTTGTCCTGATAACGGGTCCTGCCCGTTCCACTCAATCGGGAGGGTAGAAAAGGAATTCACTTCAGTATCCTGAAGCTCGTAGGGAGGATGATGAACCCTCCCCCTCCACATTCGGGACCCATCCTTGGAACTCGCGTACAAGGCGTATCTTTCCGTGAGGAAGAAATCCAAGCTGCCGGGTTTGGCAACACGGCGGGGGCCCGAGGGCCGATACCGAAAGCTGGCGTTCTCACTACAACCTTTCCTTCGTGCTCGGTAGTCGATCCATTCGCCCTTTTCGCTCTTAATCTCCGCCATGCGGTAGTTTAGGTTGAAAAGTCTCCGGCCGAGGCCGCAGGCAATCCGCTGGTTTGCATCCAGAGAGAAAAACCACACACCCGGAACACCAGTCTTGTCGTAGACGTAGGTCCTGACATTCAACTCCAAGAAGTTGGACACACCCGGGAGGCAAGGAAGGAGTTTCGGTCTCACATTCCTCATGGAGAATGGAACAATTCCGATCCAAGCTCCTCCGTCGAAACTATCTACCTTCAAGCCCTGCGGTAGGTGAGGCTGAACTTGAGTCACCGGCACTTTCCAATGGAGAAAGAGAAGATCCTTCCAGCTTTGATACATGACATGGCTACTCCCCGGTCTGGTCCGGACAGCTAGGCGGTCTTTGAGGGCCGGTTTCCGGAATGCACCCGCGTCTGCTGAGCCAGAGGCTTCGCGGAGTCGTTCTGAAATCGTAGTCACGGTGAGGGTTGACAGCGCTCGGTGGCCTAAATTGAGGAAGCCAGTGTCCTGAGAAGGGCCGGTTGCCTACCCTCGCTCAAGCAAAGATAGGCCAGTGGTCTTCCTGTTGAGGGCGGCGCTGATTTCACGGGATTGTAGGGGCTGAGGAACTCTTCGGATGGATCACGTTTGGAGAATCCGTCCGGGTGGGGACCGGCATGGTCAGGATGGGAGAGATGTCGCGCCGCTGTAATGCGACTTGCGTGAACTCGAAGGGGAAGCTCCGTTGGTCGGTCTTTGGAGCACCGCACAGAGAAGATTTAGGTAGGCTGTCTGCTCCGACGTTTTCCTTCCGCGCTCTGCGAAAATTGGCCGGGCTATGAAGGCTGTGTGGGAGGCTAAGGACATTTTGTTATTGATTTGTGGATTTTGTTTACGATTTAAACTACTCAAAATGTATGCAGAAGAGCCACAGTCGCAACACAAATTCCCATCAAGCTCGGATTATATCAAAATCGTTTATTTTTTGTTTACATTTATCTGGCGGTAGCTAGGGTGTCGTCGTTATGAAAAACTCAAATCAAGGGGTTTACGGGATTGGAGCAGTGGTGAAGCGAACTGGGCTCGCTGCTCCTACAATCCGGATCTGGGAAAAACGCTACGGAGCAGTGAAGCCTGGTCGGACGGAAACGAATCGCCGGCTCTACAGTGCTGAGGATGTAACTCGGCTGGGTCTCCTGCGATCCCTGACCGAAAGGGGCCACTCCATCCGGAACATTGCCAATCTTGAGCTTCCTCTTCTTCAGGAGCAGCTTGCGGAGGATGAGCAAGCCGGTCCCACGATCTCAAGTGATCCGGTTACCTCCCCGAACCGTGGCAGGCTGCTCATCGTGGGAAAATCCGCTGCCGCGGTCCTCTCGAACGATGAGGTCCTCGAGCCGAAGATCGTGGGTCATTTCTCCGAAATAACGGATTTGGTTCAGAAAGAGCCGTCCCCGCCGACAGATCTCCTTTTTATCGAGGCTGAGACCCTCCACCCCGAAACCGTAGTATCTGTCCGAGAAGTGGTGAGCCGGACTAAAGCCGCTAGCACGATTCTGCTGTATCGTTTCAGCTCGTCAAAAACTGTAATGGCTCTCGCCAGAGCGATTCCTGGCTTGAAGTTGCTTTCTGCTCCGATGGAGAGTGGGCAGATCAGGCGGGAGGTCCTGCTGCAGCTTGGCTCGCTGTTTCCTGTCGCCGAGGTTGCCCCGGTAGTACCTGAGGATATACCTGAGCGGGTCTACACGATGGATCAGCTGTTGAAGTTTGCCCGGGTGTCTACCTCGGTGGATTGCGAATGCCCTCAGCACCTCGCTGGTCTTCTCCAAGGTCTTACAGCTTTTGAAAAATACAGTAGAGAGTGTGAGGACCGAAACCCGCAGGATGCGGCGTTGCACTCCTTCCTGCACAGGGCGACAGCCAATGTGAGGCGAAAAATGGAAGAGGCCTTGCAGCATCTCGCCAAGGTCGAGGGGATCGATCTGGACTAGGCAGCAAAGAAGTCCGCTGATCTAATGGACCGATGCTGCACCTGCGGTGTGACGTCGCTGTCACCGGACTTATGTGAGGAACTTGGACCCTCGCATTTCCTTCTTGCCTGATGGCTTCATACAACGGGTTTTGCGAGTTGCCTTTCCAGACGAGGGTGGCGGTGGGCCCCGCCGCCATCGTCAGCTTCTATGCACTTATTGCCAGTTGTTTGCCGCCCGATGCAAGATATCGCGATTCCTCTCCTTGAGGCCCCTCACGACTAGCAGAATTCAAGAAAGTCGACCAAGGTGTTGGTAGGACGCTTAAGATGGAAAGAGCGTATGCCGGCCGACGAGGCACCGAGATAGTCGTCCTCGTAGGAATCACCGCAGAAACAGGCTTCCTGAGAGCGACAGTTCATTTGCTTGAGGGTAAAGTCGAATATCATCCGCTCAGGCTTGCGCGCCTGAGCGTCGGCCGAGGTGATAATTTTCTTAAAATAGGAACCGATTCCCAGGCCGTTCAGGACCGGTGCGAGTCGGTTATCGAAGTTTGAAACTACTACCATGGGACCCATCCTGGTGGCCGCTTCAAGGAAATGGACGGTTTCGGGGTAGAGGGTCCAGGAGGTCGGTTGCGCGTAATGGTTAAAAAGAGAATCGAAGCATGCTTCCAATCTGGAGGCAGGCGCAGACAGAGAATTCTTCTTGAGGATCTCAGAAAAGATTTGGAGGACCAGAGAGCGCCACCAACTGACTTCGGCGCCATGTCCAGAATTATGGCGAGTGTAGTCAGGGTTTGGTGCGTGGGCAAAGGAGCTCCGGAAGGCAGCCTGAATCGTCTCAGGATCGATGATGAGGTTCGTGCTTGCCTCAAGATGCTGAGCGTAGACCAAGCCGACAGGTTGAGAGGGCTTTATCAGGGTGAAAGAGGAATCGAGGAGAATCAGCATTGCTGAAATAAGTCTAGAGGGTCCGATTGCTGTCGTTCGTTTCCGGGGGTGCTGTCATCATCCCGTGATGTCTTTCCTTGTCGATATCACGCCTAGGGTAAATAGTGATGCCATGACACAATCGATCAGGGTCGGCGCAGGGATGTTTCTCTTATCTATCATTGTGTCGTGGGCAGACGAAACGGGGGCAGAATTGGAGAAGGAGGCCGCTGGAGCCGAAAGAAAATGGGTGTCTCTTGCTCCTGTAAAGGAGGGTATGGGGTCGTGGAAAGCGCTGAATTTTGGAGGAGAGGGCGATACGACCTGGAAGGAAGGAACTCTGACAATCGAAGAAGGGGCGGAGCTCTCGGGGGTGGTGTTCAGGGGAAAGGATCTGCCTGAAGCTCCGTATGAGCTTGAGTTGGAGGCCCGAAGGACCTCAGGAGTCGATTTTTTCTGCGGGCTCACTTTGCCGGTTCGCGATTCGAAAACCTGCGTCACCTTCATCTGCGGGGGATGGGGTGGAGGCGTAGTAGGGTTTTCAAGTTTGGACGGAATGGACGCATCCGAAAATGAGACTGGGAGTTATCAGGCGTTCAAGGATAAGGAGTGGTACAAGATCCGCCTTGAGATCCGTAAGGATAGTCTGAAGGCGTGGGTCGGTAAAAGAGAGCTTGTCGACGTTAACACCAAGGGCAGAAAACTGGGCCTGCGCTTCGGAGATATTGAAAAGTGCGCTCCTTTGGGCCTGTCCACCTGGCAGACAACGGCGGAACTTCGGGGATTGCGATGGCGAAAGCTGCCCGAGTAATTGGGGCTGAAAGCATGTCGAAGGGTCGAAACACCGTTTTTCAGCCGCCGAGCGAGTAATCCGCACCTGCTCTGGGTGCCGGTTTTTCTCTTGATCCGTGGGGTGAGCGGCTCTATAGCCACGCCAACAGAACAACTCTTGACGCTTTCGAGGAGTGGGTTCCACAGACCCGCTCTTTTGCGTCCCTAGACCACAACGATCAAAGGATCATGACAAACGATCTCGTTGCCCTCATAGAATTTTACGAAAAGGAGAAGAGCATCGAGCGCGAGAAGGTGGTCGAGGCTCTTGAGAATGCCTTCTTGTCCGCTTACCGAGGCATGGTGCCAGGAGCCGAGGACATCGAGGAACTCCGTGCAGAGGTGGATACCAAAAATGGAGAAACTCGAATCTTTGCTACCCTCCGGGTTGTGGCAGATGATGATCATCAGGATAAGTTCAACGAGGTCCCGGTTGGTTTGGCTCGTAAGAAACATCCTGAGGCAGGGTTGGACGATCCCCTGGAGTTTAATGTGACTCCGCCAAACTTCGGAAGGATTGCTGTTCAGAGAGCAAAGCAGACGATGATGCAGCAGCTCCGGCAGGCGGAGAAGGAAATGATCTATGACGAGTTCAAGGATCGCGCTGGGGACATCGTCGGAGGATCAGTGCGGCGTTTCGAAAAGAACGATGTGATGATCGACCTTGGGAAGTTCGAGGCAAGAATGCCGTCGCGAGAGCGGGTGACTACCGAGGACTACAACGTGGGTGATCGCATAAGGGCTTACGTTGTTTCTGTAGACAACGAATTCAGAGGTCCGGAAATTATTCTCTCCCGAAGTCACCCTAACTTTGTGCGACGCCTCTTTGAGGCTGAAGTGAGCGAAATATCAGATCACACAGTTGAGATCCGCGGTATCGCGAGGGAGGCAGGATACAGAACCAAGGTAGCTGTTTTCAGTCATGACGAAAAGGTTGACCCGGTTGGTGCCTGTGTGGGGCTACGAGGAGCACGCGTCAAGAATATCGTAAGGGAGCTCAACAATGAAAAGGTCGACATCATTCGGTGGAGTGACGAGCCGGAAGCGTTTGTCACCGATGCCCTCAAGCCAGCCTTGATCCGTTCCATCACTCTCGACGAAGAGAACAAGGTGATCAACGTGACCGTCGACGAAGAGGACTTAAGTAAGGCGATTGGGCGCCGAGGCCAGAATGCGCGCTTGACCTCAAAGTTGGTGAATTGGGATGTGCAGGTCCGGAAGGACGAAAGCCAGCACGAGCAGTTTGAGGCTCGCGTCACCGATGCCGCGATGGGGCTGGCTGATGAGCTCGGGGTGGACCCTCAGGTCGCAGACAAGCTCTATCGCGCAGGTGGTGTCTCGGCGGACATGGTTATGCAGATGCCAGCTGATTACATCGCCCAGTCCCTCGAGTCGACGGAAGATGCGGCTCAGGAAATTCTAGCCAAGGCGAGGGCTGCGAGCGGTGCTCCAGCTGGTGAGGCAGCAGCTGAAGATTCGGGTCAGGCGGCTGCTGAGGCGCCAGAAAGCGCGCCAGTAGCTGATCAGAACCCACCACCGGTAGAGGAGGAGACGCCTCCCGCCCCATCCGAGGAAGACGCTTAGAGCAGGCGCCTCGAAAGCTCCATAGGACCATCATGCCAGACAACGGCGACAGCGACAAAAAGAAGGAAGTGCTCGACCTGGTCGATGGACCCAAGAAGCCGTCGCGCCGTGAGAGACAGCGGGCTCAGGCGTCCGAGCAGAAGACCGTCCAGGACAAGAAAGATGAAGCGCTGGACATTCTGGATGAGGACGAGCAGAAAAAGACAGCGGTAAGGAAAACGGAAAAATCGGGGAAGAAGCAGCTCCCAAGCATCTCAAAGCTCACGGAGGAAGAGGATGTTGATTTCGCGGCCCCGGTCGCCGCTAGCGAGGTTGGGGAGGAAGTCGAAGTTGCGGAGGAAGCTGGAGTTGTTGAAGGAAATACCATCAGCATCAAGCCGCCGATCATCGTCAGTGTCCTTGCAGAGATGATGGGGCTGAAGCCTTTCGAGATCATGGCCGATCTCATCGCCTTGGAAGTGTTCGTGGCCCCTACCCAGGCGATTGAGCCAGAGATTGCAGAAAAAGTCTGTGAGCAGCATGGATTTGTCTTTGAAAGAGAGAAGCGGGAGAAGGGGGGCGGAGTCCACAAGGTGGAAGAGGTTATTGAGGAGCCTGAGCCGGAGGAGGATGAGCCTGCGGAGAAACTCGAATTTCGGGCGCCAATTATCACCTTCATGGGGCATGTTGATCACGGGAAGACGTCCCTCCTTGACTACCTCCGAAAGTCAAAAGTGGTAGACGGAGAAGCGGGCGGGATCACCCAGCACATTGGGGCGTATCGGGTCGAGCATGGAGGGCATCCCATTACCTTTATTGATACGCCCGGGCATGCCATCTTTACGGAAATGAGGGCTCGGGGGGCGGATGTCACAGACATCGTAGTCCTCGTCGTGGCAGCTGATGATGGGATCATGCCCCAGACAAAAGAGGCAATTAGTCATGCCAAGGCTGCGGGAAAGACCATCATCGTCGCAATCAACAAATGTGACGTTACCGGGGCCGACCCGATGAGGGTTAAAACCCAGCTCATGGAGCACGACCTCATGTCTGCTGATCTTGGGGGTAAGACAGAGGTTGTTGAAGTATCTGCAATTACGGGACAGGGGATGAACGAGTTAGCCGAGCTGATGGCTTTGCAGGCTGAGGTGCTCGAACTCAAGGCCAATCCGGAAGCAAATGCACGGGCCGCAGTTATCGAAGCCAAGATCCAGCCGGGGAAGGGGCCAACCGCCACTGTGGTCGTGGAAGCTGGGACTTTGAGCGTAGGGACTCCCTTCATCTGTGGTCCCTATGCGGGCAAGGTGAAATCGCTGCTCAATGACCGGGGCGAGCAGGTTGGGGAGGCTGGTCCGGCCACTCCAGTGGAAGTCCTCGGATTTGCTGAGCTACCAAATGTGGGGGATGAGCTCGTCGGAATGGAGAACGAGAGAGCGGCCAAAAAGCTCAGCGACGAACGTCAGCTGGAGCTGAGGCAAAGCCGTCTGGAGCGACCGAAGAAGAGCCGCATGGAGGATATGCTGGCACGTGTGCAGGGTGGGCAGAATGTAGAACTTAAGATTATCCTGAAGTGCGATGTCCAGGGTTCAGTCA